>Ga0206125_10000840_pt1 | contig 38340 bp, 35 predicted proteins | sample Helgoland_Spring_4_FD_148598 | JGI IMG/M metagenome (GOLD analysis project Ga0206125, IMG submission 148598) | Pelagic subsurface seawater microbial communities from Kabeltonne, Helgoland, North Sea - Helgoland_Spring_Bloom_20160331_1 | ecosystem: Environmental > Aquatic > Marine > Epipelagic ... | reverse complement strand
TGACTAGATTTAAATTTACATTTTATTGCATTGCTTCAGCACTGTTCCTACATGGATGCAGCGAAATTCTTGAGCCAGTTTCTCTATTTGCTAAAAAACGAAGCATTGGAACGGAAACCGTGCAGGAAGAATTTGAAATAAACATTAAGAGTTTAACATTTGATACGGCAAAAAAAGCTAATAATGCTCATTACCCACGTCGCATGAAATTAACAGGGAGTGGGCCCAATGCAAACGTTTTAGACGAAAAAGACTTTTTAAAAACAAATCTTCCAGTGTCATCAAGCAGTCCCAATTATCTTCTTGGTGTTGGAGATATGATATCGTTGAAACTGCTTTTTGAATATAAAACTGAAATTGCACAATGGCCAAGTGTTTCTAAAGAAACTGAATATCTCTTAGGTGCGGGAGATGAGCTTGTCTTCACACAATCTAATGATAGTAACCAAGACATTTCTATCACCTACGATGATAGCCAGATGATTACCTCAAAAGATAATGATGCATTAATCCAAACACGTGGTGTCATCGGAAGTAATGGAAATATTTTACTCTTTGGATTGGGTAATATCTTAGCCGCGAATCGATCACTTGATGATGTTAGAACCGAAGTTCGAAATATCTTGATCAGAAATGGACTAGCCCCCAACTTCCAATTAGAGATTAGTCAGTTTCGTAGTCAAAAAGCTTTTATCATTACTGGTGATAATAAAAGTGTAATTAAACCTTTAAATAATTTGCCCATTACCCTCAAGGAGATAGCATTAGTTGCTGGTTTAACTGAATCTCAAGAGAATTTTGCCCGAGTGAAATTAACGCGCAATGAACAAGAGTTTCGCTATACTGCAAGTCAGCTGTTTGACCTTACAGCACCAGAGATAAATATCCAGGATAATGATCAAATTGAAATCCAGATTTCTTCCAGAGAACCAAAAGCTATTCCGTCTGTTGTAGACTTAAAAGGGAACATACTAATTGAGGGTTTAGGTAAAATATACGCATTGAATCGTAATATAGATGATATCTATAAGGAAATTAAAAGCATTTTAATAAAAAAAGGCTTTAAACCTAATTTCCAATTAGAACTGACAGGGTTTGTAAGTAAAAAAGCATATTTAATACAAAAGAATGTTGGGAGCACAATTGTACCTTTAACAAGTTCAAATATTACTCTGCGGGAGTTAATTCTTGGAAATAAAGCCTTCAATAATTCGACAGATAATCTTTCAATAATTACATTGAAAAGAAATGGGCAAGTGTATCGCATGACTGAAGAACAAATACTAGACCCAACGACACAAGACATATGGATTATTGATAAGGACCAAATCGAGGTGGAAAGTTTGACCTATAAACTGGGTCAAGTGTTCGCTCTTAGTGGTGCTGGAAGCGCTCAGGTAGTGTCTATTAGTCCCTCGAAAAGGGAAACTCTTGCTGATATACTTTTTTCACAGAGTGGCGCATTAAATAATCTATTGGCAAAACGTTCAGAGGTATACCTCTTGCGAGGTCAAAATCCATCAATCGCCTATCATCTTGACGCTCAAAATGTTTCAAGAATATTAGTGGCCGCTCAGACTGAGTTGAGACCTAATGATATAGTGTACGTTGCCGATCGGCCAATAATCTCATTCTCCAGAACGTTGGGTGAAATTCTTCCACTTAGAATTCTGCTTCGTGATCTTGATAATGGTAACATTCCATAATATTTGGTGTATGATAATGCCAACTTCTTCAAGTAAACATGGAGATTTCAGTAGAAATATCCTGTTTGATTAGGGCATGATTGAGACATACTTTATCATTATCAAAAGCTACATACTCCTACTGGATTGCAGGCCCTACTGAAGCAAAAATATTCACTTAAATTTGTAAGTTTGCAATATACGTAATTTACCAATGAAACCTAATTATGCACAAATATCTCGATAGCCTTAACAAATTTGGTAGTAATAACCTTAATAGTCGCAATGCTATATGACCACTTTAGGCCTCATCCCCAGAGCAAAAGGGGTAAGAGAGACTTGTACACTTCGTTGCCTCCAAAGACTTTGTCCTCAATGGTAGGAAAAGCTCATCTCGCCATATAGCATTTTATCAATATAGTTGAGCCCAACTTTATTTACAGCACAGGCATTTATGCATTGCGCATAGCTAAGCTTATTATGCTGTCTATATCCAAGATGGTTTACGAGCTTATCCTCAAGTTCCCTTTAACATTACTCAGAATATACTTTAGCTCCTGACTACACCGTCCATGTTTACAAACATATTAATAATCATTTTCTAGACTGAAGACGCTCCATTTAATTAGTCCGATTCTCAATTGATTTTCTTTTTTCATTTCTTGCTAATATTGTTAGAATTACAACTGGCAACCAAATAACTGGAACAAACCAAAGAACATCTGCCAGAAAAATTAGTGACATTACTGTTATAGAAAGAAACAATAGCTTTCTTTCAAATCTAAAATTTAAATATTTACCAGTTTTAAAAATCTTATTCATATTAAACACAAATATGCCTATTATAAAAAATCCTAAAATTGATAATTGGCCAAAAAAGATAACAACAGCATTGCTTAAGTCCAAGCCAGAAATGCCATGCGAGTTGCGATAAGAACTTCCTCCATAACCAAATCCAAATGGATAGCTTTCAATTATATCAAAAATCCAAAGAAAGGACCTCCCTCCACCAAGATCAGCTTTTTCAGAAATAATAGCTAGTTCATAAATTTTTGTAATTATACCAAATATTTGATTATTGAAGAATGACACGGTTAGAGCAATAAATACAATTATTAGAAATATTAAATTCTTAAACTCTTTATGGAGAAGTATAATCATACCTAATATATATAAAAACAAAAATGCATAGGATGAAGCACTAAAGTTTGAAAATGCAACTATTAGGTAAAGTAAAAAAGATTTTTTATAGCCTAGTTTGTGATAAGCATATAAATACAATGGGAACAGAGGCACAAAGAACTTTCCTAAGTGACCTCTTTCAACAGAAGTAGCCCCAAAACTTGGAATTATAGATTCTACCCACCCCGTCGGAGAAAAGGATCCATAAGGTACAGTTCCCATTACAAACACTACCACTTGGACCAAATAACTTATAACAACGATATTAAAAATAATAATAGAATAATTAATAAAAACCTTTAGATCATAATCTGAGTTAATATAGTTAAACAATATTATAATATTGAAGGCTAAGACAAATAGTTTCAAAAGAACTGCCGCTCTATATAGATCAAAATCATTTGCTACATGTTCATCAAACATCACAAGAATTGATAAGTGTAGAGCGCTAATAACACCAAATAATATGATATAATTTGAAATAGAATTTAATTTAATATATCTTCTATTTATAAAGATGATGACTGCGAAAATACCAAATAATTCACTTATAGTTATCACAATTTTATAAGCAGGATTATTAAAAATGGTTCCGGAAAAATAAATAATCGCAAACTTATACGGCAGAGGTATATTTGAATTAGAAAAAACTCTTACTATCATGAATGATAATAAGAAATATCCTACCATCAAATGCAAAGCCTCTAAATTTAAAAAATACAGTCCACTAAAAAACTCCAATGCTGTATTAAAAGGGTATCTAAAGTCATATAACATGTTATCGTTATTATTTTCCAACAGCACTACCCTCTCTCGCTAATCTCTAAATTAAAAGCTTGTACCCTAAAGATATATTTGTAATCGAAAACACTTAAATTTATAATTTTAGATAGACCTATTTATAGAGCTAAGTGGCCACTTTTAGTTGGATAGGGAGGTGATCCCACTGATTACCATCTCCTTCGATTTTAGAATATCTCTTATTAGTTCTAAAAGGCAAGTTCCGTACCCATCCACTAAAATTACTATTTTCATATTATGGTAATTCTCCAAAAAATTTCCGCTTTACACTCTTTAATGGAGCTTGTTTAAATTGCTTCCATTTATTTGAATCGTTTGTTACGATTCTGAATACTTCAAAAATTTTAGCGGGAAAATCAAGCAGACGATTGTATATTTTAATATATATATTGGCAGATATACGAGTTTTAATTCCATCGCGAACCATATATCCACCAAGATCAGTATTTTTTTCTAGATACTTAGTTTTGGTTGGAAAATTAATAAATGAGTAAGCAAAAGCGCACGCCCCTTCGTATCGTTGCTGCTCATTTGGAAAAGCACTATAATCGCCATTTATAGCTGACTCCACCACATTTATAAGATCATCATGTTGATATATCATACTGGCAACATTAAATTCATTATAGATGGAGGCGCCAATCACAATAACTGGTTTTTTCATGAAAGCTGACTCCACCCCTACAGTAGAAGCAAAGCATATTACCAAATCTGATGCTTCTGCTAATTTATAAGTATCTATAGTGTCTAGTGGGTTGATCAATACAACATTCAAATGCTCTATATTCATCAATTGTTTTTTATCATTTTTTAGGTCTGGATGCATTCGTATGTATAATTTTGCTCGCTCAGGAAGTGTTTTTGCGAGCGCTATAATGCAGTCATTTTGATTTTTATACGGGGTAATTCCCGTAACCTCAGGAATACCAGCCCACTCATGCTCAGAAGATATAAAGAACGATATGTTAAAGTCCTCTTCATTCCATTCAATTGGCAAAGAGTCCTTCTCCTGCATCTCTGTCATAAGCGTTTGAAATCCATGAGATTTTCCATAAAATCTCTCCAAAAACCAAGATTTGCCTTTTAGAAGTTTATCTTGGTAATCTGATTCATCATCAATAAATAATTTGTACAGCTGTTTTGAATAATTTAATAAATCATGCGAATAATTATTTTCTACTAAATCAAAATTCTCGTAATTAGAATTTCCATCTGTTTCTGGATATTCATATACGAGTATCTTGATATCACGATCCTGTATCAATCTCAACATGGGTCTATAGCGAGAAATTCTACCATTATAAATATAACAAACATCTGGAGACCACTTATTTAAATGGTAAAGCGCAGATAAATGCGCCCTTAGTGCATTTTCTATATATGCTTTTATTAATAACCAGTTTCTTTCCAATTGAGGGGATGGGTCAAGTAATTTTGACATGACAGTCGATAAGGCAGACTCAAAAATATCTACACCCCCTGTATCCACTATGTCTTTTATCTTTTCTTGGTCTGGATAAACAGTTTCAATTCTTTGAAGCTTAACCTTTATATCTTCTTCAATTTTATTTTCATAGGAAGCGTCGTAAGGCTCTACAATCAACTCTCCCGGACCCGCCCTCAACCAATCAATTCCTTTTTTAACTCTTGATTTACATTCATTACAATACTTGTTTTTGAAGTTAATATCAGCACGAGGGCTATTTACTGGACACCCAATCTGCGCACCATCACAGTATAAAAATATCACCTTATTGCCAGAATCGAGCTCTCTTTGTGCTATGTCCAACTCATACTCAAGAATTGGCCATAACCCAAAAGATGAGTGTAATAGTATGGTTTTTTTTGCTTTCTCACCCCCGGAAAATGCTAAAGTTGATTTATTCATTTACTCTTCCTAGTTCTTATATTGATAGTCTCAAGTGTTGATATTTTCATTAGATCAAAGCATGTTTTATAGTTTTTTGATTTAGAATTTCCCATTGATTCATTTAGTCACAAGAAAAAAGAAAAAAACTCTTTGGATTGTACTTTTCATGCATCATAAGTATAAATGTATGAACAAGTGGCCCTATTTCAACTGTGATTAGTATTGACAAATTTCTAAACATGCTACTTTTCTATTTTTTATCAACTAACTTCAAAACTTCTTTATAACTTAAAATATTAATCACATTATTTTTATCTAATTTTACTATTTTATCGCAACTCTTTAAGGTTGTTAATCGGTGTGCAATAGTAAGTATTGTTAACTCTTTATCTAACCCCTCAATTGCATCCATAACTGCTTGTTCGGTTTCATTATCTAACGCACTGGTTGCCTCATCAAATATTAAGACACTGGCTTTCTTGTAAAGGGCTCTAGCAACACCAATTCTTTGACGTTGCCCGCCCGATAGTCGAACACCTCTTTCACCTACAATTGTTTGATAGCCATCTTTCCATTGCTCAATTAACTCTGCAATTTGAGCTTGCTGTGCAGCTTTTCTTACTCTTTGATGATCAATTTCTTCATTTTCAATGCCAAAAGCAATATTTTCTTCAATAGTACCATCGGATAAATAAATATTTTGTGGTACATGAGCAATATGAGCCTGCCACGCTCTACGATTTTGATTATTGATTGGCAGCTGATCAATAAGCAATTCTCCATTTGTCCCTGGCAGTAACCCCATTATAATATCAAGCAGTGTACTTTTACCACTTCCGGTCACCCCCATAAAGCCGATATGACAACCTTTTTTTAGTGAGAGGTTAACATTCTTCAATACCCAAGGTGAATCATCTGTATAACGAAAATTAAGATTATTTAACTTAATCTCTTTTGTAAAAGGAATGGGTTTTGTTATTGGCTGATCTAGATATTCTGGTAGTGGCTGATCTAATAAATTCAATACATCTACAAATGATGACTTTGAGCCTTTGATTAAACTATAAGAGCTGTATGCCTGTTGTAAGACAGGCAGTAAACGCTGAGCACCAAGCGCTAGCGCGCCAAGAACCGGTATTGATGCTGCCATACCATTTTTCTGCTGTGTCATGAAATAAGCAAGTATAGCAATGAGTACCATTCCAATTGCTTCCATTGCATATCTGGGGCTTCCACTAATAAATTGATTGTTACCTGATGCACGACGTAGTGGTAAGTCTGCATTACGATAAAGTTGAAGATAAAACTGCTGGGTGCCATCAATAAGCACATCTCTTATTCCACCCAATCCTTCCTGTAAAGATTTTATCATCATAGTAGATTGATCAGCAATACACTGGCTATTTTCTTTGAGCTGTTTTCGTGTGTAATAAACTACCATCCCATACAAAAAACTAAACCCAATTAATGCAGTTAGCGCTACCACAATATCAATATAAAATAGAGCGACCATTATTCCTATTAATAAAATAATAGAACTCATTAGCATTAGAATTGGGGTTAATATTGAACTAATTACAATATTTGTTTTATTGATAATACCATTAATCACTTTACTACTATTGAGTGCAACATGCACTGCATATTCTTGATAAAGAGTACGTCGATATATATTTATACTAATATCAGCTCCGGTAGCATAAGAAAGCCTAGTTGTTGCATAAAGTAGAGTTAGGCGAATTATGCCAGCAGTTAATGCTGCGATTATAAATAAAATTGTTAGCGGTAATATGAGTTGATTGGGTTCTGAAATTTCCAAAACTTGTATTACTGGCTGGACCAATGCATTTTGATAAACCTGTTCTGGAGCTATCAAAATTCCTAAAAATGGCACAACTGCTCCAACACTAATCAGTTCTGATATAGATGCAACAACCATAAGAATAAGTAATATTGAAAACTGCTTTTTTCTTCGTTTAGAAAGGTGGCGCCAGAGACTTGATATTATCTGTTTGTTAGAATTCATTTTAAGTATATTTAACCTTAATATTATATATTAGTTTTTGTTTCATATCTGATTCAGTGGTTTCTTTGAAAACCATTTATTCAATAAGTTTTATTATAAATATGTTTTTTCTTAATGTAATCCTACGTATATTGTTAATGTAGCAGCCTGCCTAGCAAAATTATATCTGACTTCAGAAGAGGGTCAAATCTTGTATCTAAAGTTAGATATTCTTTTTGCGGTAATAAGATCTTATTACGCATAACAACTTAGTCGACAATACTTATGCCAAAATAACAAACTATTCCATCTAGAATGAGCTCTAATACGCTGCAATCTCCACAGCCAACATCCATAAAGGATTTAACTTCAGGATAATCTAGACCTTAGAGATCTTGCTCAATACATGAATCCAGACATTCTTTTAGATAAAGGTCATAATTAAAAGTGGTAACTACTTTTGAAAGATCCATCAATATATCTCTTTAAAATAGATCCCTCTCTCTGAGATAGTCAGCTTCTGTTATATCACGTGTAAGTGTACAGCCTATTAAATCTCTTAGTTTTGCTGGAGAAATCGCGTCAGCTGGGCAAGGTCGTAGCGGGGCAAAATCTCCTGACGTTATAATATGGCCAGCTTTGAAGGATTTAGCAGCCCTGAGCGATCTACGCTGAACCACTACTGTTTCTGACTCGTTGTCTTCGACCCTTTTTACACCTAGACCCATAGCCAGTTCCAACTCCCGAGTTCTATCAACCATTTCTTTCCAGGCCTGAGGATTCATTGAAAAGGCATGATCTGGACCTGTCCTTGTTACATCATCAGTAAAATGTTTTTCGATCATCGAGGCACCCAATGCAACGGCTCCTAACACAGTCGCGTGCTGCGGAGTATGATCGCTCAGTCCTAAAACCATATTAGGATACATGTCTCTTAATGTCTTAAGAACATTTAGGTGTATATAGTTAAAATTTTCTAATTCAGCCGTATAATTAGTATTGCACTGCATCAAACCAAACTGCGTATTAACTGCTAAGGCCCAATCAACTGCGTCAACCACCTCGTTCATTGTAGATGCACCACAAGCTAAAAAATATGGCTTTTCCTGTGCCGCAACTTTTTCTATCATATCACGCCAAGTGATATCGCCAGATCCAATTTTATAGGCAGGCACATGACTATTTAATTGATCGATAACCTCTAAAGAATAAGGGGTTGTGAAAAATGGAATTCCTGCGTCATCACATGTCATTTTTAACTCTGCTGTCCATTCTAAGCTAACACTGGCAGCTTTATACACCTCGCTAACAGATTTTCCCCACTTAGACTGATGGGACAGTTTGCTCCCCATATCTCTGAAGCCTTTATTGCTTACTATCGTTTCAGCCTGAAAGTGCTGGAATTTGGCAGCATCTGCGCCCGCATCTGCAGCCAAATAAATCAAGTCTTTTGCCCTAGACAAATCGCCGTCGTGATTAGCCGCTATATCAGCTATAAAATAGGTAGGAAAACCACCTCCTATCTCTACTCCATTGATTCTTAATGCTCGATCAGAATGTTTCATGATAGTCTCCAATAACTCGATTAATTTCGTCCTCTAAGGTCGGCAAAACAACAGACAATTGCCGCTCAAACTTTGTTACATTCATACGCATATCTCTTGGCCTGTAGGCTTTCATAAAGCTTGCAGAGGCAATCGACGTCACTTCAATATTATCTGACACAATATTAAGCTTTTTCATAAACAAAATGGCAAATGCCGACTTACTCAAACTTGAACGCGCGCCCAAGTTAAATATTCCCAAGGGCTTTTCCTCAATCACCAAACATATCATCTCTGCAAGTGTACCCATTGATAGCGGGCTAAAAAAAACATCTTTAAATAATAAGGTTTTTTTATTACTGACGACACTATCATAAATCCAATCGGTAAAACTTACCCTTTGATCACAATTGCTCTTGCCAAAAAAGTTCGTTCTTAAAATAGTACTGGGCACTGTTAGCGCCGCAAGTTCAGCGCTATATTTCGAGAAAGCATAATAATTACTTAAATTCACATCATGTTCAGAATGTGGACCAATGCCATCATAAACTTGATCTGTTGATATTTGTACTAAATGACAATCGTTTACTGTCGATCCAATCCAACTCACAATATTCTCTGCCGCACGAACATTCACAGAAAACGCCTGCCTAGGATCAGACTCACAAAGATCAACATCAGTCAACGCAACTAAATTAATGAGGATTTCTGGCTGTAGTTTATCAAAAAGAGAACTGGTAGACTTTAAATCACCTACATCACACCTAAAATCATTAGCCCGGGATCTACCCACAGTAAAGATTTTATGACCTGCCAACCTCAAAGCTGGCACTAATAAAGAACCAAGCAATCCTGATGCCCCTACGATGGCAACCTTCATTCCTCAAAACCCTGTTTAATCATTTTTTAATATAGTACTCAACATTTCAGCTCTTTTCCAGTCATCAAAATTATCGATATCAACGACCCTCCAATTCGGAATTACCATTCCTACCCCTTCAGAATGCATCTTTTTGTGCTCAAGCCAAGCAGACACCCTTCCCCAATAAAACTGACCAGCATCATGGAATGTAGTTTCCAAGTCTTGCGTTCGTGTCATCTCATGAGTGGAATCCATAAATTGCATTTGACCACTTTGTAGCTGCCGCATTGCCCTTTGCGTGGGATGTGGATACTCCGAGACAGGGTATACAAAATCTACATTGGTGCTGTTTAGGACATCATATGCCTTAATAAGGTCAGCCGGTTCTAAGAAAGGCACCCCGGGATAGATACAGCATGCATAATTTACCAACCATCCTAGTCTTTGACACTCCTCAATAGCATGAGCTATCACCGGCACAGTTGGCGTAAAATCGTCCGCAAGACTATCAGGTCTCAAGAACGGAGTCTCAGCACCCCACTGATTTGAAATTTCAATAATTTCAGGGTCATCACTTGAAACAATAACATGATCAAACTTACCCGACTTCTTCGCAGCCTCTATAGCCCATGCTATCATTGGCTTATCACCAAAGAGTTTAATATTTTTCCTTGGAATTCGCTTACTTCCACCCCTTGCAGGGATAATCGCTATATTCATACGAGTAACTCTTCGATACAAAGTAGTATCGCCTTCTAATATTAGAGAAGCCTAATTAAATCAAATCCATCTTCTCTTTATTGTTTTTCAACCATATTTGTAGCTCGCCTACACTCATCCATTCGCTATTTGATTCACTATTATATGAAAAGTCTTCCACCACCTTTTTCCCATCTTTTATTCTTAATTCGTCATCAGCCCAAGCATTAATCACCGGTAAAATTTTAAAGTAATTTTCATATTCATACGTAGATACTGCATCTTCTATACCTATCATTTGTTCATGCAGTTTTTCACCCGGTCGAATACCAATAATTTTTTGCTTCACGCCCGGTGCAATAGCAGATGCCAAATCAGTAACCTTCATGGATGGAATCTTTTTAATGTAAATTTCTCCTCCAACCATATCCTCAAATGCAGTCCAAACAAGCTCCACGCCTTGCTCAAGAGATATCATAAATCGAGTCATTCGCTGATCTGTCACTGGCACTGAACCACTTGATTTGATTTTATCAAAAAATGGTATTACCGAACCTCGTGAACCCATCACATTCCCATATCTAACTACTGAAAATTTGGTTTTATGTTCTCCCGAATAGGCATTTCCTGCAACAAAAAGTTTATCCGATACTAACTTTGTAGCACCGTATAAATTGATTGGACTACTCGCTTTATCAGTAGAGAGCGCAACACAGCCCTTAACACCCTTATCTATACAGGAGTCAATGAGATTCATCGCACCATTTATATTCGTTTTTACACATTCAAATGGGTTGTATTCAGCGGTGGGTACAATTTTAGTTGCGGCAGCATGAATGACGTAGTCAACTCCATCTAAAGCTCTATAAAGTCTATTTTTATCTCTGACATCACCTATAAAAAAACGCACTCTTTCGTCACCTTGAAAAATTTTCGCCATTTCCCATTGTTTCATCTCATCTCTTGAGAAAACAATAATCTTTTTTGGATTAAATTTCTTTAAAGTCATAGGAATAAAGGCATGTCCAAACGAACCAGTCCCACCTGTTACCAAAATTGTTTTATCTTTAAACATCATATTTTTCCTATAAATGAAGATTAATACCCAATAATAGCCCTTAGCAGAATGGTTATCCGACTTTGGTTACAGCAGAAATCTTCCGATGGGCTAATCATCTCTAACGGTTAGTTTTTGCCACTAACGCATTTTCTTTTCAAGAGTTTAAATCTCTACACGTAGTTCTTAGAATTCGTGGCATTTGCGCTTAATGAACCTATGCTTAAGCAGTGACTTTTCACGAATGCCGCTTGGTGTAAAGATGTACATATATTGTCCTTTGCGTGAGCTATCTTTAAATTTTTCGAGTTTAACAAAACCTATTTCTACAAGAGCTATAAGTATGTAATAAGCTGAGCTATCAGAAACCCCCACGTTATTAATAACTTGCCGTGCCGTAAGTTGAAGATTTTCGCTTACGGTTAGTAAAGCGCAGGTACGTGCTTAATTTTGTAGCTTTACTCTACAAATAGCCACAACAGCCTCTTTGAATAGCTACCGCACTGAGCCTGGCACTATCATACCACACTGTGTTTTTCGTTACAAAGATTATCACCTAATTACACATTAACTATCAATCATAATTAATAATCTAGTAAACTAAATAAGGCCAGAAGAAATTTATTTTAAAAGGCTATTTAAGGCTATTTGATGATTAATTCTAAGATTGCGTAATTATGAAATATATAAAAAAGAATCTAAGTAGGTTCTTTAACCTAAAGTAAAATGTCTTATTCTCATAAACTTTCACAAACTACTTTGCCATTTTTTATTTTTAATACTAACTTTTCTTTTAAAAACTATACAGGCTTGTTTCCATAGTGCACTACTAGGTTAATTTTCCCACCTACACCAGTAGTCCACCAACGCTTAACTTGTTTGGTAACTGACACTTTTAGTTGGTTACCATGTTCATCAATAACCCATTTGCACTGAGCAGGATTGTAGTCTTTATTAGCTGCAAGTTGATTTTTTTCGTCTATCTTTGCAACCACGAACTGCAATAGGATTGCTGTTAGCAAGTGGATTAAAAGTAACAAAATTTAGTGTATCAAGTACAGTCATAACAACCCCTTCATTAGCTAAAAGCAGTGTGTTTTCAGAGACTAAAGCCTTAAGCATGGTTATAGAGTGATATAGCTTGCTTTAGCTTCCCTTCATATCGTTTTAAGTCGCTTCGTTTGTCCTTAAGTTCTTTGCGCAATTCTAGTTGCTTTTGCCACTCTACCTCTGTCTGTGCGTACTCGTCTTCATTAAGCCATGTTTGCATCTGACCGCTTTACACGTTTTCTTCACGCTTAAGTTTTTCCGCTAATTTCTCTAATTTTGTAAGACTTTTGCTTTCATCTGCTGTAAATTCGCGACGTGGATTAGATTTATTAATTATCTCTTGCAGCAACACACGGAAATTACTATTGGGCTTTTTCTGGCTGTCGTCCCACTCGAACATATCGGCAATTTAAAACTAACTAGGTAGGAAATAGGTTACTTGTGCAATCTTTGCATCAATTGCCTCAAGTGCTCTTGCTAAATGCGTACTAGATGGCGGTATATTAATTGCAAACCTATCACCCCGAACAGAAGGGATTAATGGTAGCGGCTTGTAATTTTTATTGACAAAGTTGATAATCGGCGACACGACAAAATATGTATGTTCATCAGACACATTAATACCAATTGTATTCTCTTTGGATACATAGAAGCTGCCTACATAGTTCCCACTAACTTTTATTAAGAACCAATCTCGATATGGGTGAGACTTAACAAAGTCTTCATGTTCTCTATAGCTTGTTTCTTTATAACTTATTCTGTGTAGTCGCCCTTCAAGTAACTCAAAGAGCTTCTCTATTTGCTCTTCGGAAGGTTTCACATTTTCAAATTCAACTCGATACATATTCAATTTCCAAATGGGCTTTAGCAATTCGTTCTTGCAGCAACTTTTGAAAGTTGCTGATTAAATTTTTTTGATTGTCACAGCACTTCCTGATGCTCAGCAGTCATGCATGTAAAAAGCACATGCAATGATAAAAACCCCTCTCAAAGTTATTTGGCTTTCGAAGGTATGTTAGATGACTTCCTATTTCAGCATTGTTCCAATGAGCATACCGAGGTCCACGTAAGAGTCGATGAAGTAGATTGTGGTCTACATCTATTCGGACATAAGGCTCAATTAATTCACTATCCACTGGTATGATTTCTACCTGACTATCTGTACCAAGCTGAAAAGCAATGTGCTTACTTTTGACAACAAGTTTCGTATTAGACGTAAATTTAATTTCTTCAGCTTTTAACTTAAATCGCTTAAAAGCTGCCCCAATTAAATCGACTAATTCTTTATCATCCCAACTATCATCATCATAATCTAGCGGCTTGTTTGAAATTTCTTCAATGTATTGCTCTTCACTCAGTGCAATTTTTTGATTGTTCTTGGTCAGTTCTTGGGATTGACAATCGTATGTATCGAATTGCTCAAGATGAATTCCGTCAGACACTCCCATTACTGCTTTGTTAAGAAAGTCAGTTGCGTATGATACTGATGGTACGCCTCTATAGTCGGTTAACGATGCTAGACGAGATCCTAAAGTATAAGTACCAGCAAAAGGCGCGAATCGTGTTGGATTTATCAAGTTGATGTATTCCACTGCTTGTTTGAGAAATTGCTGTTCTTTTGCTTTAGCTGCACTTATTTTTTCGTCTTCGTTATCGAAGACAAAACATTGTGGATAAGGCCCTGCACCAGCGTAACCAACTAACAGCAAATCGATGTTTATTTGATCTAATTTATTCGTTTTGATTGTGTGAGCGGCTAGTTCGTATGGGCAATCATTGGTATTTAAGATTGAATTTTTTCCAATCTGAAATAACGCCAATGAATCAATTTGAGTACTGCCAAATTTCTTTTCAACAACACCACAACCCATGAGTTTTCCACAAATCTCTGGGTTGCAATTATCTGCAGCATAAATCGTAATCGAGCCTCCATTGTCGAACAGAAAAGGCACTCCATTATCACACTCAATTACTTCAAAACCCAGCATTTCTAATTTACGCTTTACGAACTTAGATTCGTAATTGTGGACAAGTACAGGCTTTTTATGCGGTAGTGCTTTGAATGTCTTTTCACTCAAATGGTCTGGATGAATATGAGACACATAGATAAAGTCATATTCTAAAGACGCTAAGTTAGCACTTCCAAAAGGAGGGTAATGATACCAACTCCCATAGTATTCACCGTCTGTGAGCCATGGGTCATTCAGAACTGTTATGTCACCGAGATGAATAAATTGAGTAGAACTTTGTAGATGGGTTAGTTTCATTTCTCAACACGTCCTTTAGCCAAAACTCCTTTTAGGATTTCAACTTTCAATTCGTTATAAGACTTCATCTAACCTCTCCATTAGTAAAGTGTCTTTCATATGTTATAGATTAGTTCATCGGTTGAAAAGCACGTTATTCTATTTCTGCTAAATGCTGAGTATTTTAAGGAAAGTATTCGCTATGTATCTCACTTTACCACTCAATCATAGTGTCAACCATACAGTCAAACAGCCACTATCCTAAAGCTTTTGGTTTGCTTCTCAACGCTTTTTTCTATCGTCTTCTGAACTACTATTATAATCTTTGCATATTTTTTTGCAGTCACATCTAAAGGTATTTTCTCATCTATAACAGTCTAAGGTGGATTGGTTTTAGGAGCGCAATGTTTGTTGCCGATATTGCTGCAAGTCTATACTGTGAAATCAAATTTTTGGGCGGGATAGGCGTCACTAAAAGATACTTTGCTGTTACTTGGTCAAAAAATACCGTAATAAGACACGAAGCATAGTTTAACTTCATTCAATTTTGAAAAAACTCTAGACATAGAAGGTTCTTTTACTCTAACTATCAAGTAATTAGCGGTGATGATAAGGTTTTGTAAATGTACACCCACCTAAGTTTGACCCTAAAGAGATATTTCCAAGAAGAGATTTCCTCTCAACGATGGCCTTAGTCAGCACTGCTATATCAAATCAGCTTGGTCCCTATAGATGCCAAAAAATTAATAGTGGTCTTAAAAACTACGAATTCATCGTTGACCTGTTGTGTAATGTAGTAAATGGCGTACTAAAAAATAGGTTCAATTGGATATAAATATGAGTGGCTTTGATAAATTATCTGTTCTTATCGTTGGTTGTGGAAATATAGCCGGTGATCTTGACACTAACAATTTGGATCTCGATCAAGCCTCTTTGACTCATGCCGGTGCATATACCGCAAATCAGAATTTCATCATCAAAGCCTGTGTTGATATTTCGCAGGATAAAAGCGACAACTTTGCAAGCCATTGGGATATACCCAATGCGTATAAAAGTATAGATCAGGCTATTCAAGCAGGAGTTGACTACGATGTCATCAGCATTTGCACACCTACTGATTGTCATTATGAAAATCTTATTGCTTGCTTGTTTTTGTCACCTAGATTGGTGTTTTGCGAAAAGCCCGTAACTAGTTCAGTAAAAGATACCTTAAAAATAAAAGCAGCATACAAACAAGCCGGTGTGCTACTTGTGATAAATTATTCTAGGCGGTGGGACGAACGTGTTCTCAGTTTAAGGAAAGAAATTGAAACAGGTGGACGAGGGTCCCTTAGGTCTGTAGTTGCTTATTATAATAAAGGTATTTTAAATAATGGCTCTCATTTACTCGATCTTCTTGGCTTTCTCGTTGGTAAAATGATAATCAAGAATGTTGGTCATGCTGACTATGACTTTTTTAAAGATGATCCATCTGTCTGCGTTACTCTTGAGACAGGACTTAATATTCCCGTGATACTAGTGCCAGGTGCTAAGGCTTGTGAATACAGTATTTTTGAGATGCAAATGGTATTCGATAACAGTATGTTAATTATGCTCGATGGGGGATTAAGGTGGGTAGAGCGACGTGCTGGTGAGAGCGACGTATTCGATGGTTATAGAGTGCTTGATGCGGGAATTGTAAGTCAAGGTGGTTATTTAGGCACAATGTCAAATGCAGTTGCTAATATATGGGGTGCGTTAGCTAGGGGTGAGTCTCTAAATAGTACTATTGACACTGCATTAATATCGCATAAATTATGTGAAAAAATATTAAAAGCGTGTAAGCGATAGTTTGTACGGTTAAAATTTACTAGGGGAATCTATAATTGGATGAATTAGCAATTTTTGGAGGTCCTAAGGCCATAGCAGAGACACCAAAACTCTATAAGTCAATTGGTAATGAAGAGGCTCAAGCGGTCCAAAAAGTGATGGAAAGTGGTGTGTTGTCTAAATACCTTGGCACTTGGAGTCCAGACTTTTATGGTGGCGATAAAGTCAAGGAATTTGAGCGTGATTGTGAGCAGTTCTTCGGGGTCAAACATGCGGTTACCGTAAATTCTTGGTCATCAGGCCTCACTGCTGCAGTGGGCGCAATAGGTATCCAACCTGGTGATGAAGTAATAGTTACACCATGGACTATGTGCGCTACAGCTACTGCTATTTTACATTGGAATGCGATTCCTGTTTTTGCCGATATTGACCCCCAAACTTTTAACTTAGACCCAATCTCTGTTGAGGCCAACATATCACCTTATACAAAAGCCATTATGGCCGTAGATATTTTTGGTCACCCTGCGGATGTAGATAGCCTTATGGACATTTGTAAGCGACATAATTTGAAACTTATAACTGATACCGCTCAAGCTCCTGGGTCTTATTACAAGGGTTCACTTACCGGCACTTCAAGTCATGTGGGAGGCTATAGTCTTAATTATCATAAACATATCCATACCGGAGAAGGGGGGATTTTAGTTACTAATGATGATGATATTGCGGATCGATTAAGGTTAATTCGTAACCACGCTGAGGCGGTTGTTGAGGGTATGGGCGTTTCTGATATTAATAATATGGTTGGGCACAACTACCGTTTGGGGGAGCTAGAATGTGCAATTGGGATAGAGCAGCTTAAAAAGTTACCAAAACTTATATCGGACCGACAGGTAGCTGCGCAAAGATTAACTGACCAGCTATTTGGTTTGGAGGGATTGCAAACTCCTGTCATAATGCCTGAATGCACTCATTCCTATTATATGTTTCCAATGGTTCTAGATATCCAATTGCTGGAAGTTTCTCGAGCGCGAATTATTGAGGCTCTAACCGCAGAAGGTGTTGTTGGTATCACAGCAGGTTATGTGAACATACACCTTTTACCAATGTATCAACAAAAAATCGCCTATGGATCAAATGGTTTTCCATGGTCATCAGATATATGTCGTCGAGAGGTAAGTTACGACAAAGGTATTTGTCCAGTGGCTGAAGAATTACATAGTTCAACATATATGGGATTGTCTATTTGCCTGTATAACATGAGTGCTTCAGATATTGACTGTATTGCTGCAGCATTCTTAAAAGTTTGGAGTAACTTGGAGCGTTTACGAATCTATTAAATATTCCTTTTGAAGGTCTTTAGTATTTTTTGAGTTTAGAGTTTTGTAAAAGTATATTTTTTGATAGGTATTGGGGTAATTGATTATGGATAAAAAAATCGACCTTTTATGCACCAAGGTATGGTATAACTTGGAAGGTCGTCAATGATTTTAGAATTGAATGATAAGTATTATGTTCGGGGTCTTCAAAAATACGATCTTGATGGCAATTATCCTGGGTGGTTTGAGGATCAAGATGTTTGTCGTTTTAATTCACATGGAAAATTTTTTAAGAGTAAAGAATATTTTGCAGAATATATTCTTCAGTTAAATAATTCGGATAGCGTAGTATGGGCTATTTGTAATGTTGATGATGGCCACATAGGCAATGTTAGCCTCCAGCATATATCCTTTATCGATCGTACAGCTGAGTTTGCAATCATAATGGGTGATAAACGCCACTGGGGCAAGGGAGTTGCATCTTTGGCTGGTGTTAAATTGATTGAACATGGTTTTAGAAAACTGAATTTGGAGCGTATAGGCTGCGGAACGGCAGCTACAAATCAAGGAATGAAGAAGTTAGCTCAGGTTATGGGTATGACACTAGAAGGCACGCGCAGGAAACAGCACTTCCTAGAAGGCGAGCGGGTTGATATGTTAGAGTACGGGATCCTGCGAGATGAATTTATGGAGAGCAATATCTAGTGTTGGCGGTTATTTCTCACGATGCTGGTGGAGCGGAAATACTAAGTAGCTATGTTAAAAAGAGTGGCGCTGAGTGCCTTTTTACCCTAGGGGGTCCGGCAGTTAAAATTTTCGAGCGAAAACTTGGTAAGTTAGAATTGTGTTCTCTAGAGACATCTATAGCCCGAGCTGATTTGGTGGTTTGTGGAACAAGTTGGCAATCATATTTAGAGTATGACGCTATCAAGTTAGCTCGAAAAAAAAACAAGATTTCGGTTGCATACTTAGACCATTGGGTTGACTATGAAGCTCGGTTTGTGCGCTCAGGTGAAGCTTCACTACCTGATGAAATTTGGATAGGTGATTCATGGGGAAAGGCGTTAGCCGATAGAATCTTTTCTAACATTCCAGTATTACTTAAACCCAACCCATACTTTACAGAAGTCCAGGAAGAGCTGTCTCGGGTAGGCGAGTTTAACTATGGCGCGCAATATGATAAGTCAAAGCTTAACTTTCTTTATGTTTGCGAGCCAATCAGCGAGCATGCTCAGTTGCGGTATGGGAATACACACCATCGAGGATATATTGAGCAGGAGGCAATGATTTTTTTCCTAGAATCTGTAAAACAAATAGAAAGTCACTTAGGTGATATTGTTGTCCGACTTCACCCATCAGAAACAGTAGGAAAATATGATGATTTACTTGTTGGGTTTGATTTGCCCATTAGTATAAGTGCAGAATCAACGCTGTTGGAGGACATAGCAAAATGTCATGTTGTTGTTGGTTGTGAGTCCATGGCAATGGTGATAGGATTGATGGCAGGAAAAAAAGTTGCAAGCAGCATACCAGTAGGTGGGAAAGCATGTGCATTACCTCACGACGGAATTTCTAAATTGAATGGGTTTATAAAAGAAGACTGGCAAAACTGGTTAATTGAAGAGGGTAAGGTATGAATAAGAATTTCAAAGAAACAAGTAAACCTATAGAGGGTATTACTTATTGCACCAGATGTTGTGTTCCAGAAACACAAGAAGGCGTTAATTTTGACGAAATGGGAATATGTACTGCGTGTCAATCTTCAGAGGATAAAATGCACATTGATTGGTCTGAGCGCCATAAAGAATTGAGATCTATTCTTGATAATGCCAAGAAGAATTCGGGTGCAAACTATGATTGCGTTTTACCTATGTCCGGCGGAAAAGACAGTTTTTTCCAGGCTCATGTACTGGTAAATATATTTGGTATGAAACCTTTGGCAGTAACGTTCAATCAAAATTGGCGATCAGAAACTGGGTTTTACAATTTACAACGTTGCCTTGAAGTATTTAACTTGGATCACCTTGAATTTACCCCTGCTCGAAAACTGGTTAATCGTTTGGCAAAAAAATCTTTAGGAGCAATTGGTGATGCCTGTTGGCATTGCCATGCCGGTGTAGGGGCTTTCCCACTTCAAATCGCAACCCGCTTTAAAATACCTTTATTGATCTGGGGTGAATCAATTTCTGAAAGTGCAGGACGAGCATCTTACAGTAACCCTGGCAAAAAATATGACAGAGATTATTTTACTAAGGTGTCGGCAAAACTCACGGCTGATGAAATGGTAACTCCAGAGATAAGCCTTAAGGATCTAACCCCTTTCCAGGCACCTAGTTATAAAGAGATAGAAGAAACAGGTGTGTGGGGGCTTCATTTGGGTGACTATATGTTCTGGGATGAAGAGAGGCAAACAGAGTGGATTAAAAAAGAATTTGGTTGGAGAGAAACTGAGATGGAGGGAGCGTATAAAGGCTATAAAAGTGCAGAGTGCATCATGTCCGGAGTCCATGATTTTACTTGCTATCAAAAAAGGGGATTTGGACGTTCTACGTCTCAAGCGTCAGTTGATGTGCGTAATGGATTGCTAACTAGAAGTGAAGGTTTTGAGCTTGTCAGAGAACATGATCAGGAGCGACCAGATGCCCTGGACTACTATTTAGATATTACTGGCTATAGTGAATCCGAGTTCTATGACGTCATGAAAGGCCATAAAGTAGAGCAGATAAAGAATATAGAACTACCTGTTCATGAAAAGAGACAGCCAAATGCGGAGCTACTAACACCGTTTGTCCAACAGGTCATTCAAAAGCATCTTGGCAATCCAGATCCTCGTGTGGTTCGCGATGGTGATAAGTAATGGATAGGCTATTTCTTACGAACTCAATTGAAGAGATTAGGGAAAAGGTTACTTCAGGAGATATTTCTTTTATAGATTTGGCCGAAGAAACATCCCGCATAATTGAAAGTGACGAAAAAAAATGTCTAGCATGGGTTTGTAGTGACTGTGATGAGCTAAAATTATCTGCAGAGAACGCTGTAAAAAAATTTAGGGCGCGGGGCGAGCTTCTAGAATTAGATGGGATACCTTTTGGTGTCAAAGATATTTTTAATACTAGTTCGTTTCCCACTCAGATGGGTTCCCCAATATGGCGTGGATTTACCCCAGGAAATGATGCGAGAGTCGTAAGTTCCTGTGTCTTGGAAGGCGGTTTAGTCGCAGGAAAAACGGTTACAGCTGAGTTTGCGGTACATGCGTTGAACAAAACTAAGAATCCACATGATATAGATAGAACGCCAGGTACCTCTTCAAGTGGTTCAGCAGTTGCAGTCGCGACAGGCATGGTGCCATATGCACTGGCGTCACAAACTGCAGGTTCTATAGTTCGACCTGCGAGTTTTTGTGGTGTTTGGGGAATGAAACCGTCTTTCGGTATGATTCCTCGTACAGGTGTGCTGAAGACTACAGATACACTCGATACAATCGGATTTATTACTAGTCATGCGAAAAATTTGAGACCGTTATTGAACGTTGTTCGGGTGAAAGGACCTAATTATCCGAACGTCTATAAAAACGTTGATAAAAATAGATCTTATTCCAAGTCTAAAAGGCGACCTTTTAGGGTGGGATATGTGAAGACATATACTTGGGATGGAGCCGAAGATTATGTAAAAAGAGATATTGAAAACTTGGCACTTAGAATTGATGCAGAACAAGGTTTTCATGTAGAGCAAATTACCCTGCCAGATCAAGAAGGTGAGGCACATTCAGTTCATCAGAGTATTTACAACAAATCGCTCGCTTACTATTTTATGAATGAAGTAAAAAATGATACAGAAGTATCGCAAATTATGAAGTATATGATTGAAGGTGGTAAGTTGATCAACTTAGTAGATTTTCAACGCGCACTTCAACTGCAAGAAACCATTAGTGCACAAATAAGTAAACTTTTTGAACCTTACGATTTTGTTTTATCAGTTGGAACCTCAAGCTCTGCACCATTACGAGGTGATAAGGAGTTACGTGACCCCTCTTTAATTTGGACGCTAGCGCATCTGCCTGTGGTGGCTGCGCCAGCTTTTCGATGTCCAAAAGGTTTGCCCTATGGCATACAATTTGTAAGTAGTAGATGGAAGGATTACGTGCTTCTGCAGGGAATCGAAGAACTAGTAAACCGAGGAATACTAATGTCTGGAAGCGAACCAATAATTCACGTTTGATTAAATATGCCGACTACTTTCTTAGCCATAATGATTATACCGCAGTTCTAATAGTAATACCTGTAATTAATGCGAGTTTATCAATAATCTACCTTCTCAGTTGTAGCACTTTTCGTAGCGCCTTAGTTAAAAAAGTTAGAAAAATCCAATATGGAAAAATGACACCTTTAAGATGAAACCATGACTGTATCACCTCCCAATTACCTGTCATGATACCGCTTAACGAGCCATTACTGATCCCACCAGCCTCCATATTAACTATTGTTTTAGGGAGGTATGTGATTTTGAGTCTTCTCCGCATCAGCACTCTGAGCATAAGATCATAATCACCCGCTATTTTATATTTTTGATTAAAATTGCCACATGAATTTAAAACAGTTTTTCTAATTGTTGTCAAAGGATGCGGAGGTATCCACCCAAAATAAAGCTTAAGTTTTGAAAAAGATCCAGATATCCAATGTCTCTGTCGCCTTCCATTATTATCAATCATACTTATATCGCCATATAAAAAATCTGTTTCCGGCTCTTCCATCAATTTTTCTGTTATCAAACGTAAACAATCTCGAGATGCGAAAGTGTCACCAGAATTTAGAAAAGCGACAAACTCGCCTGTTGCGAGTTTCAAACCCTTATTCATGGCGTCATAAATTCCTCTATCTCGCTTTGATTGAAAAATAACATTATCTTTATCTTTTATATAATTGTTTACAATTGAAAGAGAATTATCCGTTGACCCACCATCTATGATGACATGCTCAAACACTGCCGAATTATTCTGAACTGCAAAAGATGATAGGGTCTTTTCAAGGCCATTTGAATTATTATAGTTTATGGTGATTATTGATATCAAAAGAACTCGCCTAAACGCTGTTTGAAGATCATGCCTGCCTTCAGTTCCACTCGAAATAATACGTTACGACATCTCGCAACAAAAAAGAAAACACTCATTCTCGACTAACTGACCTTTACTTCGCTTAAATGTAAAATTTTGTTGAAAGCAAAAGATATATCACTCATTCTATAATCTGCATCACAATTTTTCTCGCTAACTAGTAAATAGTTATTTATGACGCCCATATTTTCTGATGCAATTATATCCGTGATTTTATCACCTACCATAATACAGTTTTGCCAATCTATATCCATAGCAAAATTTTTTTGACAGGTATGAAATAAACCTGTGAGAGGCTTTCTACAAGAACATTTATCTTCAGGAACATGGGGACAAAAATAATAACTGATATCATCAATTTTCAAACTCTTAATAGCTTCCACCAAATCATGAACCATATGGCTCATTAATTGGTGAAATTGCTTTTCGGTAAAATATTTACGCCCTATTCCACTTTGATTAGTTATGATTGCGATTTTAAATTTATTATTTAAGGCTCTTTCAATTAGTTCGTGAATTCCGTCAAGAAAAATAATATCACTTATCTGTGACAAATACCCAATGTCTTTATTTATCACACCATCGCGGTCTAGAAAGAGTAATTTTTGCATCTACTGCCTGGCTTTTTGAATTAGCTTTGAAGTGGAAAAATCGTCTGTAAGATCTATTGTAACTACTTTTCCACCCCACGACACTACTTCATCATAGCCTACTACTTCACTTACTTTATAGTCACTTCCTTTAACCAGAACGTTTGGTCGTATTTCATTGATCAAATCCAGCGGAGTATCTTCATTGAAAGGGATTACTACATCCACAAACGAAAGTGCTTCCAACATTTTTATCCTACCGCACAGCGAATTAATTGGCCGTAGTTTACCTTTAAGTCTACGAACCGATTGATCTGAGTTCACCGCTACGATCAACTTATCTCCTAATCTTTTTGATTTTCGTAATAAATCTAAATGCCCAATATGTAAGATATCAAAACAACCATTCGTAAAAACTATCTTTTGCCCACTCAAGCGCATCTGTTTAACCAACCGCAATTTTTCATTGTACGAGTTGTGGTGAAACAAATTTTTCATTTGTAATTCAATTTCAAATACAGGTTCTGTACCAATTTTTTGGACAGCAATAATGGCTGCTTGCATCGCTATTTTTATAGCCGTGTTCAGACTCTGTTCTCTAGAGAGCTCTAGTGCTATGAAGGCAAGCACATGATCTCCTGCGCCCGTAACATCTGAAACTTTTACTTCATCTTGATGATAATATTTATATGAACCGTCACAGCTGACAAGCAAAGAACCTCTACGGTTTAGAGTAATCAAGATATTTTCTATGTTGGTTTTGGAAATTAAAGAAAGCGCAGCATTATATAAGCTTTCTATTGACTCATTTTTCAAAATAATTTTTTTTGTGGACAAGAAGTTTTTAAATTCTTTCAAATTTGGCTTAATTAGATAGACACCATCATATTTCTCAATATTTCTGTCTTTGGGGTCTACCAGTACTTTAACTTTGTGATCTAATAAATACTTTTTAATTGGGGCTAAATCTCTTAAAGTACCCTTTCCATAATCAGATATTATGCAAATATTAAATTCAATATCTTTGTTTAAACTTCTTATTATTTCACCACCATGCAATGAAATGGGTGTTTCATTGTCCACCCGGCATATCTGTTGATTATTTGCAATAATACGGGTCTTATGGGGTGTTTTACCTTCATCAACATAATTTATTTTGATATCATTCTTTATGCCAAATTGGTCGCAAAGATTAATTATCTCATGCCCTACATCATCATCATAAACGGACGAAATAATAGAAACATCAGCGTTATTAGACGCTAAAATATTTGCAACATTTGCTGCTCCACCCAACCTATCTATATTTTTAGTTTGCTTTACTATAGGTACTGGAGCTTCTGGTGATATTCGTTCGACATCTCCGAAAGTATAACTATCTAACATAACATCACCTATTACAAAAATCATGTTTCATAACCCCTTGTCAATAATACGGCAAATACAATGCAAAGCAAAAATATGAAATTCTTGTATAAATGCCGTTTTCGAACTTGGAGCAATTATTTGATGATCAGCATTTTCAAGGTTACCATTTAGACCTGTCATCTGAACACTAGTAATTTCCTTGTCGCGCGCTGAACCGAATGCATTGAGGATTGATTTAGAATTACCACTTGTAGAAATACCTATGAAAATATCACCTTTATTCCCAAGAGCAATTAATTGGCGTGAAAAAACATTTTCATAACCATAATCATTTGCAATGGCTGTAAGTGCTGATGTGTCCGTTGTTAATGCGATTGCATTTAATCCAGGCCTTTCTTTTTCAAACCGGCCAGTAAGTTCGGCCGCAAAATGTTGAGCATCTGCTGCAGATCCACCGTTACCAGCAATTAAAACTTTTCCACCACTATTTATGCATTTATGTATAAGATTTCCAACAAACTCAATTTTTATCAGCTCTTCTTTTGAATTAGCAAATACTCTTAAATGTTCGTCTAAATAACTCTCTAAATTCATTAAGCTGCTCCTTATTTCCTAATATCTCAACACATGGAAAACTTTTACCTATTTGGTCATATTTACAGTGCCAGTTGCAATCTCTGCAAGCTAATTTTGTTAACCCAAAGTTTGTTTCACCAACAAACCGATTAACGTGTCCTTGACCACTCACAACTATCATTGGACATCTATACATTCTCGCAATGTGCATTGGAGCTGCATCGTTTGTTATAATAATTTCCGCCGAAATAATCTTCGCTTCAAGGTCGCTTAATTTATAATTATCAAATTGAACATTAATTTTGTTGGATATGAAGAAACTTGTTAATTCTGCATAGTCTTCACCATCAATTTTGCTGCCTAGTATCGTAATGCTTACTGCAATATCCAAACTTTTTATTTGATTAATAACTCCTATTAATGTTTCGACAGTCCATCGTCTCTCACGCAAACTTGCCCCAGGACAAATTAAAACACATTTATTATGATCAGTTGAAACTGTATTGTTTGACTTGGAAAATTGCACAGGTATCTTTTCAAAAAATAAAGCAAGCTGTTCAAAAATAATATCGGCCTCTAACAATATCTCTAACTTAATACATTTATCATAAAACCAGCGACTAACAATTCTCGTAAATACATTACCTTTAGAGCTATCAGGATAAACCCTAATCTTATTTTGGGCAGAAGCAAAAACTACACATAGATCTTCTTGAATTGGTGAAGCTGAACCTCCTAAAAGTAGTAGCGTTGAAAAAGATCGAAGTGAAATTGCAACTAATTCATTTAAAAATAAATAGAAACTTCCAGTTCTTAGATTTGGTAGATTTAGTACCTCCTGATTTGGAAAGTATGCTTTCACTAGACTGCTATACATCTTTGGAACAGCTATTGTGATTTGATATATTGAATTATCTAACTCAAATTTTTTTAACTGGTCGATTGTTATATAAATATCACCAAGGTTACCATATTTTACTAATAGCAAAGTATTATTTTCAGATCTCGGCTTTACAATTTTTTTGAAATTTAAAACTAATAAAAACACGCTTGCAACAATCAAATATATATGGCGCAAAATTTGTCTTTTCTTTTTCAAAAATTTCCACATTTATGTACTTCCGAATAAACCTATGATCTACTTGGTCTTAGGGGGTTCTATATTAAATATATATTTATTATTATAACATTGATAATAAAATCACTGTAGTAAACTCACTTTCGCCAACAAATATTGATCAATGATTTCATAAGCCTAATAAATAAGTTTCTGATCCTGCGAAAATTCAACTTTAGTAACATTTTTCGATATAAATTTTTCAAAAGGAACTGGTCATATTTAAACCCAACTGGTTGTCGCCCATTACTATTTGGGAGACTATGGTTGAAATGATGATTTGAGGAAAACTGATCAGCGCCATTGTTTGTAATAAGGTTCGGGTATACTTGCAAAATCTTAGCGCCAGCTACAAGTACGTTTACAGCATAAATAAAATCCCAAGTTTTAATTAAGTTAAAGTAGTTCAAAACGTATAAAAAATAATAAACTAAAGTGTCTAGCTTTTTAATACCAGTCCCTGAAAAAGGCCTCAGAAATTCTTTAACATAAACTCTACGATCTGTTTTAGAATTAAACCAAGTATGCGAATTACTTGCCCATCCCCATACATTGACTAATTTTACTTCAGTCAACGTTAGTTTACTTTTAGATTTGTGCAACATATTTGATTTATAATTTAGATTAATATGAATTAATTGGTTTTTTTTAATTTCAGACAAAACTTCTTTAAATACTGGTATTGAGCCAGTCAAAGGAATACAATCATCTTCAAGTATGATGCCTTTGTCAACTTTATTAAAAAACCAATCGATTGCAGTGGGAATTGATTCTTCAACTGGTAGATTATCATCTCGGAAATAGGTGTGCTGGACTTTTCCTTCACTAACTTTCATTTCAATGATATTTCGGGTTCGCAAAACATCTAATTTACTATTTTCGTCGCTCCATGAGTTCGAATATACAAAAACTTCGGTTTCGTAGTTTGACAGTTTATCAATAATTGCATCAATATGTGATGTTCTACGATATGTTATTAAAAGTACCTTAATATTCATTTTGAGATATTTTTTGTTGAGATAGAATGTCTAAACGAAACTTTTAACATATTATGACCATAATAAAGAAGAAACATTGGATCTCAAGTTTTAAGTAGGTGGATAAATAATAGTTCGCTAATCATATGAGATATATCTTTTCTGTGAAAGCCTTCAATTAAGGCTCTTAGATTTGCCAAATATGTCGTTTCTAAAATTGGCCCATAATACGGATTAATCGGTTAGAAATTTGATTCAGTATCTAAATTTCCATCCAAGGAAGGCTATTTTTCTCTGCAATAATATCAAGCTCTCTTTTATCACGCAGCGTATCCATACTTTTCCAAAAACCTTTGTGCTTATGAGCTGCTAGTTTTCCTTCTTCTGCTAATTTTTGAAGAAGTGTAGTTTCTAAGACGTTGGAGTCATCCTGTAAATATTTAAAAACTTCGGACTCCATAATCATAAACCCACCATTTATCCAATCTTCACCAAATTCTGGTTTTTCTGAGAAGGCTGTAACCATATCATCATTTTCAATAGATATTTTGCCATATCGTGATGTTGGATGTACTGCTGTAACCGTTGCAACCGCACCACTTTTTTGGTGTTGGCGCAGAAGCTCTTGTAACTTTACATTACACACGCCATCACCATATGTGAGAAAAAAGCTCTCACTTTGAACGAAATCTTCTAACCTTTTTAATCTACCGCCTGTTTGGGTGTCTAATCCAGTATCAAGGACATTAATTGATACATCAATTGAATTTTTCGATAAAATCGTAAGTGTATTATTTTTAGTTTCCAAACAAAAATCAGAATTAAACAAATGATAGTGTGCGAAATATCTCTTCAATTCATCTATTTTATAGCCACCTGCAATAAAAAATTTATTTACACCTTGAGCTGCGTATATATTTATTATGTGTGCTAAAATTGGTCGACCACCAATAGGCACTAATGGCTTTGGAATACTGTCACTATATTCTGATATTCGTGTTCCTCGACCACCAGCTAAAATTATTGCGGGAATATGTTCAATTGTCATTTTATAAACCTCTCGTAGTCCAAAATAGCTTTCTTCAAAAGCTCATCTATTTCACTGGCTGACTGTTTCTCACAAAAGTAACCGTCTACCATATATCTTGGCGATGGCTTAATTTTGGATTCCATAATTTTACCATTCGTGTTTATGGTAATTTTTTTCCCATACTTCGTAGAGAATACATTTTGTATACTTGTAGCGATATAAGAAATATTTATGGTAACACCAGAACCCACAATAAGATTTCTGGGAACTTCATTTGCATTTACCAGTCTCGCACAAGTCTCGATCAACGCAGACATCTCTATAAAGTCACGAAATGGTGATCCATCAGACTGCATAGTTATCAAACCTTTTTCATGTGCTGAACTTATAAGTTCATTAACTACAGGCGCTCGCCATTTAGATGTTTGCGAACAAAGAAATCCATATGAATTTGTAAGCCTTAAAGACACAAGGTCTGAATTGTTATATTTTTCGCGAAAATAGTTAAGCATATTTTCACCATATACGTGAAATAATCCATAATAGTTATTTGGAGCATTATTTGTTTGGTCAGTTATAGTCTCTTCTTGAGGTACTGCGTTAAAAATTTGTGCTGTAGAGAAATAAACAATTTTCAAGTTTGAAAGTTTCTTTTTAGCATTAAGTATATGCCCCAAATTACTTAATACAATATTAACGCTGTTGCCCGGATCATTCTCTGTTTCCTGATGATCTGGTGAACAAAGATAAAAAAGTGTATCGACATCAGACAAGATTTCAACACATTTATCAATATCTTCCAAATCAGTGTAGTTATAACTTTTCGATATTTTACTTGACGAAAAACATACAACTTCAATTCCAGAAGCGAGAAAATAGCTACGCAATGATGAACCAATGTATCCAGACGCCCCAACAATACAGATTTTCATGAGTCTTTAACATTCCATGTATAATTGATAAAACTGTCATTAGGGTCATATCTTATCATTTCTCCCACCCGATGAGGAAGCGTTGAACAATTCGCAACTATTGCGCGCTCTGTTGTAATGCTTTTGTAACCATTCACTACCCCTGGCGGAATTGTAACAAGTTTATAATTTTCATCCCCCAAAAATACTTCTTCAAGCTTTTTGTAAGTAGGCGAGTCGGCCCGGTTATCATATAAAACTAATTTAATCATGCCAGTTAAGACCGCATAATTCTGTGTTTGCTCCGTGTGTTCATGCCATCCTTTAATAACACCAGGATATATTGTAGCAAAATATATTTCACCAAATTGTTCAAAATGGTCTGCATCAGAGCGTAACATATGCCATATGGAGCCTCTCTCATCACATATTCGGTTGAGATTATTGATTTTTATACCTTCAATCATGTTGAGGTCCTTTCAGTTTTCTATAGATAAACCTAATATATTTATCTTTTCATTTCATAGTATTGTTCTTGTACTAGTAACAATATATGCACTCACAGTTGGTAACTTAAATCCTTCGTGTACATTGTTATTTTTTCAAAGGCTGTTGCCTATAAATTTTTATTTTCTAAAAATAATTTTAATGCATTAAGGCGAATATGTGGGATCCAATTTGTGTAATCGCTCCCATGAACGTAAATAAGCTGCCCTATTTGTCGTTCTAAACCATTCACAACTTTTTGTAAGTCTTGTTTGGGAACAAAATTAGGAAAGTCAGAATTAAATTGATCAAAATTAACTTTGTATGATCTATCGTCATGAGTAGCAGAATGATTTATTTCTACTTCAGGATCAAAAGATAAATATCGGGAAACCTCATATGCTAAATCCCGAATTCTATAAGTAAATTTTTCTGACCCAATATTGTAAATGTTTGCAAATTTTTTATCACTATTTTTAGCGAGTGAAACTCCCTTAATAGCAAGTGCCATATCATCAACAGCTATTAAGGGCCTGTATGGCTCTCCATTACTTAATACTTTAATTTTGTTTCTAGTCAAAGCGGAAGCAACAAAATCATTCACAACTAGATCTAGCCTTAGATTTGTTGAAGCACCACATGCTGTTGCAAAACGCAAGCAATAAACATTAAAATCAGGATCAGCTAATTTGATGAGATCCAACTCAGCATTTACCTTCGATCGAGCATAGTCTGTGAGTGGATTCAGCTGATCAACTTCCTTTCTTGGCTTATCACTACCAGCGCCATATGCACTACAACTTGAGGCATATACAAATTTTCGAACATGATTCTTTTTTGCACGTTGCGCGACTTGAACGGCTGCATGGTGGTTAATTTCATGCGTAATTTCTGCAAAATTTTTTCCCATAGGATCATTTGAGACAGCAGCAAGATAAACAACACAATCTAAACCTGAATAATCAATCTCGTCCAGCAAATATCTTATATCTCCTTTAATAGTTCCTGAAGAAGTTTGACCAAACCAACCAGCATCTAGTCTAATAACCTCAGAAATTTCTTCTAATTTTGAACAAGTCACAGGACCAACATAACCATCAGAACCAATTACTAGAATTTTCATTTTTAATTCACTTCTTTCTTTGATATTCATAATTTAAGATTTTTTTATATATAGTTCATAAGTCTAAACCAAACATTTATATTACGATTTGCAAAAAAATGTACTTTTGAATTTGATACAAGCTGGTTTTACGAAACAAACTATGCAGTATATATATGAATCTAGCTACTCTTAGTCCTTTATAAACTTTACAAAAATTCCTCTCTATCTGTTTGAGAAGCTCTGGCAAATATTTCAATTCAACTAGTATATATTCAAAATAAAACTTACTCCATTGTGTTTTACATAAGGAAATTTCGGGTTTTCGTAATAACGCAGCTTCGATTCTGACAGTACTAACAAAGCCAAAGACAATATTAGATAATTCAATAGGCTTTAAGATTGATTTTTTTTCTTCAAACAGCAAAAAAAATTTTCTAGTACTTTCCATGAGATGTCCTAGCAAGTGATTTGAAAATAAGTTAATGTGTTCAAGGTCTAATTTGACAGTTTTCATAACGTTGTAAATGATTATATTATGCTAGGCCACTACCTCAATTCCCTTATAAGAAAAAATTTCTTCATCTTTTAATGATATACCTACGATGAAATTCTTAAATAGCTACCGCACAGAGCTTTGCTGCACTGCGAAGCTCAAGCTTTAAAATCTAAGTCAGGATATTTCATAACTAATCAGGCTTAATAAATAAATCAGAAATTTTTATAGTTCAAGCAGTTAAGTTCCAATCTGAAACTTTGATGGAGTTTTAGAAGATAACCCAACTGCTTAATATTTTTTTTATTGTATAATATCAAAATATTTATTCTGGCACTCCCCACCTGAAAACTGCCTTCAAAAAATCTTTCTATTTTTGAAGCATAACTTTTGATAAGAAATTAATTACGGTAAAAATAAAGTACTTTTTGAATAAAACAAAAGACATCTTCAGCGATTACGTATTTTTCTAAGTAGAGATCCGATCCCATAGCGCGGTGAAGTATCATATAAATGGCATAAAAATGTAAGCCTATTGGAGGTACTATTTATAAGAGGAAAATTACCATGAAATGTTCTATTACCATAAAAAACAAATGGTTCATAATCTCTAAAGTTTAAAGTGATCCCTTTACCCTCGTTAATTAAATTTTTGTACACATCTTCACTATTGAGCTTTTTAAAATACGCTTTTTGAAATATATTTATTATTTCGCTCGAGATGTGCCCTCGTAAATTTGGCATAGCCATTAATTCCCCACAATTATATTTAACACCATCTTGTGGAATAAGTACTGGCAAAACAATTGTAATAAAATGACTATCAAAATGTCCACGATAGCCTTCTGAACTTTGTCCATTTTTAACATGTCTAGAAATGAAATACTGATCCATTTTATCAACTCGTAAACCCAATTCTTTTCCATGATCATAAAGAGCTACAAATAGCTTCTTCAAATCCATATCATCTATCAATTTTAAGTGTGCTGCAGAGTTTTCTTTGTAAGTTGTTTGATGGTCTTCGTTTTGAAAAATTTCATAATAGTTGTTTTTTTTGACTAAAGAGTTGATACTTGGGAGTTTAGAAAAACCATAATGGCTTAAATCTTGGATAACTTTGTCCACAGAGAATGAATACATTTTTAACCTCTTTACTTATCTTAAAGAGCAATCATATTGATAAAAATTTGTTATGTCCATATAATCGAGATACAAAAAAATATTATGTTATCCACATGCTATAAGTCTGAAGACCGGTTTTTCAACGCCTGCCATATCCTTTGGTTTAGCATATAAATCAAATTAAAAGCACCTTGCCAGCGCGTGACAATCGGTCTCAAAAGACGAGGGGCTGAATGTACATAAAGCTAAATTATACATGACCCTCATGTTAATGATAGTAAATCTAACAACTAAAAAATCTCAGTGGCATTAGTTAACTGCCTGAAGTTATTTAAGTGGTAAATTTCAAGGATGGTATTAAACAACTTTTTAATACTGCCTAATCAAAACCTCTCCATTTTTTGAGCATAACTCAAAAAATCTACTTTTTAAAGTTATTGTTCACCTCTGAATTAGAGTAGTTTAAAAAATAATAGATTCAGATAAAATCTCATATTGAATTAAAAGCGTAAATACGTAAGACTTATTATTTTGTATATGGAAACGATAATGAAAATATCTCAAATATTAAAATGCCTGAGTGGTATTACAATTTACCATAAAATTCCTGTTTATAACTTAAACTGGCTTAATAAGAGCAGTTTCTATGACAAAATTTTAGGTGAATCTACTATTACACTGCTTGATGTGGGCGCTAGAAATGTTTCCGTAGAAGAGCTTATGCCATTACAAAAACACCTGCGTTACATAGGTTTTGATGCTGATAGTGAAGAAGTTAATCGGCTTAATTCACAAAAAAATCAATTTAAGACCTCACAATTTATTGCATCGTTTGTAGGCAAAGAAAATGAAGTGGTTAAATTTGGCCTGCACTACAATGCAGGTGAAAGCTCAATCTTTCCTTTCGAAAATTATTATAACAAATGGTTTAGAGGTGGCAATGAAGATTACGTGAAAGAATATATTGAACTTCGATCAAATTCATTAGATGAACTAATTGACGAAGATGTAGATGTCATTAAGTTAGATACGCAAGGCACAGAATATGAGATTATAGAAAATGCAAAAAAATGTTTAAATTCCGCACTAATTGTTGAATTAGAGGTTGAATTTATTCAAATGTATCAGGGGCAGAAGTTAGCTCATAACGTTTTTGAGATAATGCATAATATGGGTTTTGAGTTACTCTATTTGAACAGAGTATTTGGGCAATCATCTGATTTTAAAGGTGTAAGCAGAGGGCAAATGATATTTGGTGACGCTTTATTTGGGGTTTCGAGAGAAAAAGCCCTTAATCTTAATGTTTCAAAAAAAATAAAGTATGTGGCTTTGCTATTAAACTACGGACATATTGATTTTGCATTTGACATATATAATAATAGTAAAGACTTACAAACTGAATATCCCGCACTTAAGAGCTACTTTAATAAAAAAAATAAACAAAATAGAACTATTAGTGGAATTAAAATTTTTATTGATAAAATCATTTTTATACTGCTTGCACTTAGGAAAACCAACGGCATAAGGAGTGATAGTGATCGAAGCTGGCCAATTCGTTGAAAAAGTAATCTTTCTTTTTCAAAAATGTGATCTAATCATGATTTATTCTCTTTCTAACAACATTTGCTATAAAGTGGTTAACAAATATTAAGAAAAAAATCTGCGCCGTGATGAGGTCAATTTTGCATTTATCAAGTCAAATTCAAAACACTAGCTTGTCATAAACTTAACTGTTGGGGTTTACACGTAGAATAAATTTTTTTGGAAATATCATTAACAAGCAAATTAGATTTCTGGGCAGAATAAACTTTTGGAGTTTATGTATCTACGGGATAACCTTTTACGATAGTAATATATGCTGGTTTAGCTCTGTTTTCCAATTTGGAATTTACATCGAACGAAAAGGCAAACCCATATGATGCATTATTATTTGAAATAGCATATTTTAATATAAGTTTTGCAACTCTAACACGTAGTAGCTTAGACACGTTGTTAATACCGGTTTGTTCTTTGAACCGGCCTTTTAAACCTCTCAAAGCTCCTAAATTGTGGAATTATCCATATACTAATCTTGTAAACCATAAAAAATAATGCACCAAATAAAAGTAAGGCTATCATAGCTTTATTGCGATCCAAAACTAATAAGATACCTGCTAGCATCGGGCTAAATGCCAATGGAAGTATAAGCACTGTGGCCAATGGGTTTGAAATATATCGCCGGTTTCGCCCCAGAACCACTATTTCAATACCACGCATGATAAGCTGGTGGAAGTGCAATCTATCTGGATGTGATATGGGTGCACCAAGGTATAGACGCCTCATAATGGCTAGCAAAGTATCAGCCACTGGATAAAAGAATATGAGAAGCATTGCTAGAGGCGTTACAGCTGGTGCTGAACGCAAAATTGAAATTGCCATCCAAATCAGAATGTGGCCAATAGCATAAGCACCCCCATCTCCAAGAAATATTTTACCTAAAGGAAAGTTGAATATCAGGAACCCAGAAATAGCACTAATTAAAATAAGAAGGACATCACGATGTTCAACGAGTCCTAGTTGATGTGATATCAACGCAAGCGATAGAGCCACACCAATAGCAATAAAACTAGTAAGCCCATTAAGACCATCAATCAAATTAAAAGCATGACTAATTCCAGCAGCAAAAAAAAGAGAAAATCCAATTCCAATTGGGGCCCATTGCATTGCAAAATCTAAACCAGGTATGTCGGTTCGTGGAAGCCATTGCTCAAACAGGACCAAAAATACAACACCAGATAATACTGCAGTCATCAACCTTAATCGTGGACTAGAAAAATACCCCAAGTCTTCACAAAATCCTACTATAAAAACTGGAAAAGCGCTTAACAACAATAATGGATAGCTTAACCAAATATTACGGCTTTCTAGATAAGGTATGGCCACAAGAACTAGCGCTATAAAAACAGATAAGCCACCAATGCGCGCCACAGGTGTCACGTGTGATGCTTGGACAGCCTGCATATCGTTTCGCTTAATGGATTTAGATGTATTGAATGCAAAACGTATAATAATAATTAAAGCGATAAGAAATGAAACAATAAAGCCTATACTAAGTTCTATTTTCAAATCGTTTAACATTATTAACTTAACCCAAATTTAATATTCATAATAACATTTAAACATCTTATTAAACGTAGTATTCTTATATATCAATTTGATATTCTTTGACAATTAATATTTATACTCTTATGTAGATTATAATGTTATTAAAACTTCCAAATAAATACAACCTAATTTACAAATATATTTTTTTATATAGACAATTTATAAAGTATATTTAAAAATTATTGATATAACGATGAGACTTCTGTGGCTAGAAATTCAAAATCATGGGCAATTTTACAATTCAAGCCAAATGCCCACAAACTTGCTGAGCGCAACCTCAATCAACAAGGCTTTGAAACCTTTCTACCCTTAGAAGCAATACCAAAACTCCAAAAACAAAAATATATATCTATACAGCGCCCACTATTCCCTGGATACATGTTTGTTGCGTTTGAAAAAAAAAATACATCCTGGCACAAAATAAAAAATACCTATGGAGTGTCAAAACTTCTTACCCTCAATGGTGAGCCTTATATCGTTCCAGATATTATCATTACTGGTATTATGGGACAATGTAATCAATCCAATGTATTACATAAAAAAAAAATATATTTAAAAGGCGATCGTGTGCAGATTATGAATGGTCCTTTTGCTAACTTCTTAGCTACAATTGATTCTACTGATAAAGATCAACGTGTTTGGATTTTAATAGATCTTATGGGTCAAACAACTAGAGCTTTGGTTATGAATAAAAAATTAAAACATACTGAATAATATATAACAAATATCCCAAACGCTGTTTTCTTAAATTTAGCAAATGCCATCACGTTCTACCATATATTTAATTGCATCAGTATATCCACGCACACTTCCACAATCAAACCGTTTAGCATTCAAAGTGACTGATTCTACTTTACCAACTTTAGCTTGGGAGCTAATGGCATCCGAAAGTTGGATTTCACCATCAGAACCTGCTGATTGGTCACGTAAAATATCAAAAATATCTGGACATAGCACATAACGACCAATACTTGCTAAGTTTGAAGGTGCATCTTTAAAACTAGGCTTTTCAATTAGACCTTCTACAGATCCATTATTTTCATTGATATTTACAACACCATATTTGGAAATATCAGGCCCATATACTTGCATTACACTCAACTGCATTTTGCCAGTTTTTTTATATGCTTGAATTAAATCAGCAGTAACACCTGCACCATCATAAGTTAAAAAATCATCAGCAAGTAAAACAGCAAAAGGCTCGTTACCAATAGCGCGTTCTGCACACAAAACCGCATGTCCAAGGCCTAATTGGTTTGGTTGCCGCACAAAAATGCATTCAACACCATTAGGCAGAATGTTATTTACCATTTCAGCCTGTTTTGACTTACCTTTAGAATGTAAAGCAGCCTCAAGTTCTGAATTTCTATCAAAATGATCCTCAATTGCTCGCTTGTTACGCCCTGTAATAAATATTAAAGTATCAATACCAGCAGAAATAGCTTCTTCAACTGCATATTGAATTAGAGGCTTATTAATAATTGGCAATAACTCTTTTGGCATAGCTTTAGTTGCGGGAAGAAAGCGTGTGCCAAGTCCAGCAACAGGAAATACTGCTTTTCTAATTTTTTGCATCACTTTAATCCTTTATATTTAAATGAGAAATCTTAAAACCATTATAATTATCAACGTCATAGCCTTTTGTATTATTTTTTTGCCAACGCCAAGTGTCTTCGCACATCTGCTCAATTGTATGCTGGGGTTTCCAAGCTAACTTTTCAAATGCACGTGAAGGGTCAGCCCAAAAAGCTGGCAAATCACCTTCACGGCGAGAAGATAATTCATATTTTATAGAAACCCCTGATGCACGCTGAAAGTTATCAATCAGTTCAAGTACTGAAATCCGGTTTCCATTACCAATATTTAATACTTCAAATGGCTTAAGACTTGACTGACAATAGAGCGCCTTAATATGAGCATCAGCTAAATCCAATACATGAATATAATCACGTTCTCCAGTCCCATCTTTAGTTTCATAATTACTTCCAAATATTTGTAGGTATTCACGCCTACCGGATGCCACTTGAGAAATAAAAGGCATTAAATTATCTGGAACCCCATGCGGGTCTTCACCGATTTGACCTGATGGATGCGCACCTACTGGATTAAAATACCTTAGTGATGTTCCTCTTCGTTTTTTATTAGCAAGAACCCAATCATGTATTATCTCTTCAATTATAAGCTT
>Ga0206125_10000839_pt1 | contig 38347 bp, 31 predicted proteins | sample Helgoland_Spring_4_FD_148598 | JGI IMG/M metagenome (GOLD analysis project Ga0206125, IMG submission 148598) | Pelagic subsurface seawater microbial communities from Kabeltonne, Helgoland, North Sea - Helgoland_Spring_Bloom_20160331_1 | ecosystem: Environmental > Aquatic > Marine > Epipelagic ... | reverse complement strand
CATTAAGTAATTTACTAACTATAAATGTAATAATACCAATTGGTAATAACCTACCAATATTTGATAATTTAGTACAAATTGGTGTTAATCAATATTCAATAAATGTAACTGATGAAGATGGTGATGACCTAGAATTTGCTCTAGTTGGTGATAATATTCCTGGATGGTTAAGTGGTAGTAAAGAAGGTAATAATTTTTTAATAACTATTGATTTCGAAACTGCGGTAGAAGGTCTAGTTGAATTTCAAGTATCCGCATATGATGGAACAGATACTGCATTAAGTAATTTACTAACTATAAATGTAATAATACCAATTGGTAATAACCTACCAATATTTGATAATTTAGTACAAATTGGTGTTAATCAATATTCAATAAATGTAACTGATGAAGATGGTGATGAACTAGAATTTGCTCTAGTTTGTGATAATATTCCTACATGGTTAACTGGTAGTAAAGAAGGTAATAATTTTTTAATAACTATTGATTTCGAAAATGCGGTAGAAGGTCAACTTGAATTTCAAGTATCCGCATATGATGGAACAGATACAGTAGAAAGTGGGTTATTTACTATAAATGTAATAATACCAAATAATTCTCAATTCACCCTTATAAAAGGTGATGTAACTAATCAGAATGTATTCAATTCTAGTGATGTTGTATTTATGGCTTCATGGATTGCAAATATAGAAAGCATTTTGTACAAAGCTCTCGAAGATCCATACTTTGCTTTAAAAGCTAAAGTAAGTAATAATAATGATATTAGTGGTGCTGATGTTGTATATATGGCATCAAGTATTGCAAATATTGAAGGATTTATAATAGATGGTATTATTAATATAGATAGTGAGCAAAAACATATTATAGAAGAAAAACGAAGTGTAATAGATATATATTTATGGGTTGAACAAAAAAATAATAATAGTGTAGTATATTTACAAACTAGTGAAGATGTATATTTAACATCAGTTAAATTTTATTTTGATACTGAATTCGAACATAATGCAATGTTACAATATCAATCAGAATCTATTATTAATGCGATGGGAGATAATTCTTGGACAGTTGTTTCTAATAAAGAAGAAAAATCAGTATTTGTATATGGAACAATTGACCAAAAAATTACTGCAAATAATCCTACTGTATTTTATATTATTAATGATGAAAATGTTGGTCTTAACAATGTAAGTGAATTATGTAATGAAAATGCTCAAAGTATAAGTCTAGATAGAGTATCATTAGGTAAACCTGTCAGTGATATTAAATTATATTTATGGATTGAACATCATGATGGTAATAGTATTGTATATTTACAAACTGAAGAAAATGTAGATTTAACATCAGTTAAATTTCATTTTGATACAGAATTTGACCATAATGCAATGTTACAATATGAATTAGGAACTATTATTAATGCTTTTGGAGAGAATCCTTGGACTGTTATTCCAAATAAAACAGAAAAAACAATATTTGTATATGGAACAACAGAACAAAAAATTATAGCTAATACACCTATTGCAATTTATGCTATTAAACAAGAAAACGTTGACCTTAATGATGTAAGTAATTTATCTGATGGAAATGCTCAAAGTATAATGAGAGAAAATGTATCTTTAGAAAGACAATTTATGTCTGATACTACTTCAGAAGATGAACTAGTATCTGAAGTAGAAATAGTATCAGACCCAGAAGATGAACCAGTATCTGAAGTAGAATCCGTATCAGATCCAGAAGATGAACCAGTATCTGAAGTAGAATCCGTATCAGATCCAGAAGATGAACCAGTATCTGAAGTAGAATCCGTATCAGATCCAGAAGATGAACCAGTCTCTGAAGTAGAAACCGTATCAGACCCAGAAGATGAACCAGTATCTGAAGTAGAATCCGTATCAGACCCAGAAGATGAACCAGTCTCTGAAGTAGAATCAGTATCAGACCCAGAAGATGAACCAGTCTCTGAAGTAGAATCAGTATCAGACCCAGAAGATGAACCAGTCTCTGAAGTAGAATCAGTATCAGACCCAGAAGATGAACCAGTCTCTGAAGTAGAACCAGTATCAGACCCAGAAGATGAACCAGAATCGGAGCCAGAAGATGAACCAAGTAATATATTTACATTCTATCAAAACGAATGCACTGATATAAGTATATTGTTTACAAATAATGATGATATACAAAATGTTAAAATATCATTAGTTAATAATGATATTGATCTTAATTTAGAAATAAACCAAAATAATGGAGAAGAATTATCTAATATTGGTAAACTATTAAATATAGATTATACAAGACAAGATTTACAAAATATGCAAATAGAAATGGAATTGTTAATTAATTTCGAGCCTGAATTCGTTAAATACAAATCTGTTGAATTATTAACACAAGTTTCTATGAATGCAATTGAATCATATGAACCAAATAGATGGGCATATGAAAAAATAGATTCGAGCTATAAAATTATTGTTCATGGATATTTAAGAGATTTACATATTAATAATGGGTGTGCATCTCAAGATTTTACAGCAGGTATATGCGAAGATCCCCATATTTTAACATTTGGAGGAAATAGATTAGATTTGCCACACGATGAAAGTGTATATACTATGATAAATGGTTTAGGTCTAAGAGTTAATGTTAAATCTCAAATGCTTGGTAATGGATCTTATGCTAAATACTTTTATGTAAACTATGAAAATGAAGAATTTATCTTAGATATTGAAGATTTGGATATTAAAGAAAAATCAAGTCGAGTGCAAACGAAATATCATATGTTGAAACCCACTACTTACAATGGAACTAATTTTGTATTTGAAAAGAAAATGAGAACATTAATAGCTAAAAGTACAGATGGTATGATGGAATTAATGTTTAATGCAGAAACAAGAGGTTTACTAATTAAATCAAGATTAAACTTTACTCAAGAAAATAGTACTGGTATAATGATGTCTAATTATGTAGATGAATGTAAACTTAATGAACTAAATGCTTAAATAAAAAATAAATTTTTTATTTTATAAAATTGAATTTAAATTATTTTAATAAAATAATTTAAATCATAAATGATCTGATATTTATGGATTTTTTAGTTAAAAATTTCTACAATACGAATTCCAAGCGTTTTTCACAGACTAGATATTCAATTTGGAATGTTATAAAAGAATTTAATAATAATATACATCCAAATTCTGTAATTTTAGATGCTGGATGTGGAAATGGAAAAAATATGTATTTTTTACAAAAAAAAAAACATAACGTTTTTGGTATTGATTTTAGTGATAAATTATTAGAAATATGTAAAAATAAAAATTTGGATGTAATAAATGCAGATATCAGAAAGTTACCATATGATGATAGTGTCTTTGATTATGTTATTTCTATTGCAGTAATACATCATTTATCCTCAAATACTGATCGTATAAATGCTATAAATGAGATGCTAAGAGTTACCAAAAAGAAAGGAAAAGTTTTAGTTACAGTTTGGGCAGTTGAACAAGATAAAAATTCAAGAAGACAATTTAAATTAGGTGATAATTTAATATCTTTTGAAGACTCATATAGATATTATCATATTTTTAATGAAATTACATTTCAAGATATGATTAAAAGTTTTATTATTGAAAAATATTATTGGGAGAAAGGTAATTGGATTGCTATACTAATAAAATGTTGATTTATAATTTGCAGGAGAATATATATGTAATGAAACAGTTTTTTTATCTAGATTTATGATATTATGTAAACCATTGGACCCTTGCTGATATCCTATTGAATTTTTTTTACATTTAATAATTTTTAATAATTTTTTATTGTCATCTTTCGAATATATATATTCATTTATTTCTCCATCTAATACTTTTAAAATACATCCATTAACAGGATGATCATGTATACCACTTGTTTGGTATTTATTCCAACATATAATTAATATTTCTATATTATCATTTTTTTTAAATAAATTTCTAGTATATTTATCTTCTGAAAAATGTACATAATCTTTCCAGTCATCTCCTGTATATTGAGAGACTAAACACATTAGATTTTCTAATTTATTTTGATTTTTAATTAATAATGATATTAAATCGAATAATTCTATTAGTGTCTTCATATATTATTATATTATAATAATTTTTTATTATAATATTATTATATTATAATAATTTATATATATAAAATTTTATATATATAAATAATATAATTCTCTAAATATCATCAATATCAAATTCATCATCACTATTACTATTTTCTCCAAGATCTGCAATAAATGTTTTTTGATTACTAGGTTTACGATTACTAAAATAATCATCATTTATTCCTTTATCTTCTTCTACATTGGCAAAAATAATATTATCTAATAAATCAGGTTGATCTGATGATTTAAACATAGATGATGTAATTTCTCCCATACTTTCTAATTTTGATGCTTCATTGACATCATATTTATGTTCAATTTCTCCTTTTTTATCTGAACATTCTTTATTATAAATAATTATTACAACATCATTTGCATTCATCCAAACACGTTTTGTAAATCTCCCTCTAATAACACATTTTCTTTCAACATTATCTTCACAAAGAACTAATACAAATGGAGGATTACCTCCTAATCGTTTTAAAATTTTTCCATATAATTCACAACTATCAGGAGAATGATCTTTTGTTTTTAATGCACGTCCTTGGGTTCTAGTTCCCGGATTTTTTTGTTTTTTTGCTCCTTTGCCACCTCTAATATTTAATACCATTATAAATTAATATATATAATAATTTAGTTTTTAAATATACATGCTTTTCAATTTTATTTTATATATAATAAATATGACTAAATATTTATTATTAATTATATTTTTAATATTATTATATTTTTTAAATTGTAAAAAAATAGAAAATTATGAGATCGAAAAATATGAGATCGAAGATCAACAGATTATACCATCTAATGAATTCCGGGGATATTTAGATATATATATTGATGTATCTGTGATTATAAAGATGAATGATATGAAAGATTATATTGATAATCAATCTCATAAAATACCTAATATCTATAATAATTTACCTAATAATTATAAGAATAGACAAACATATATTCAAATATTATATGAAACTTTTGTAGATGATTTTTTAGATGTATATATAGTAAATAGGTTTAATGCTCATAAGTTTTTAAATATAATATATAAATATCCATCATACAAAGATATCAATGATAAATATCCCAAAGATAAAATTAAAAAAAATTATGATAAAATATTTAATGAATTTTTAAGTCCAAGTATAAAATATTTATATGAAAATGTAAATAAAAATTTAAATAAAAAATATTTTGATTTTACAATAAAAAATGTAAATAAAAAAGTTAATAATTTTAAATCTAAAATGGAAACATTAGATGCAAATAAATTTAATTCTTTCTATTCTACAGAATTAAAAGAATATTTTATAAAAATATTAAATAACCTTAATATTATTTATGAAAACGAATGTAATAAAAATGAAATGTTTCCATTTTTATTTACATTTAAAAAATTAAATGATGATAATCAGAGTGAAATTTTTGAATTAATCAATGATATTTTAGAAAATGAAAATAGATTTATAGATATAAATCAAAAATCAATAAAAAATTAAGTTAAATAATATTTATGATTTATTATCTAAATCATAAATATCAAATGAAAGATACAAATAATAATAGAATTTTAGAATTATTCGAAAATTGTGATTTTGAAAATATTAAAATCCCAGAAAATATAGAAACTAAATTATTAGATTATCAAATTTTACATGTACAAAATTTAATATATTCATTGGAAAATAATAATATATTATTGGATTTATCTGATACTGGATGTGGAAAAACTTATTCTGCAATTGCAGTATGTAAATTTAATCAACTAAGACCAATGATTATTTGTCCCAAAACAATTATATCTTCATGGAAGAAAGTTTGTAAGTATTTTCAAGTTAAACCATATTTTGTTGTTAATTATGAAACTATGAGAAATGGTAAATACTATAAAAATGGAGAAAGAATTTTTTGTCCTTGTATAACTATTCATAATGCATCCCAAAAAAAAGGAAAAACTAAAACTAAAAGTTTAAAATATACATGGAATATACCAAATGATGCAATATTTATATTTGATGAAGTACATAATTGTAGATCAAATAATTCTTTAAATTCAAAATTATTACAATCTATAAAACCATACAAAGCACTATTATTATCTGCAACACTTACCGATAAGATAAAACAATTTAATGTATTTTCTTATGTACTCGGATTTACTAATAATATAAAAAATGGTAAAAAATGGGTTGCAGATATTACACAAAATTTTACTAGTATGAAAGAATTACATGATAAAATATATCCAAATTATGCATCTAGAATCTCAATTAAAGAATTAGGTGATAAATTTCCATCTAATCAAATTGTTGCTGATACTTACAATGGTGATAATTATCAAGAAGTAAATAAATTATATGAAAATATTAAACAATCTCTATTAGAACTAAAAAGTAAAAAAATAAAAGATAAACAAAATTCATTAGTAAAAATACTCAGAGCAAGGCAAAGTATTGAACTATTAAAAAGTCATATTATTTTAAATTTAGTAGGAGAATATCAACAAAATGGTTATTCTGTTGTTATCTTTGTTAATTTTACCAATACATTGAAATTATTATGTAATGAATTAAAAACGACATGTTGTATATATGGTAAACAAACTTTAGAACAACGAGAAAATAATATAGAGCTATTTCAGAAAAATAAAGAGAAAATAATAGTATGTAATATTAGTGCAGGAGGTCAATCCATCAGTTTACATGATACTGATGGTAATCATCCAAGAGTGTCTTTCATATTACCATCATTCTCATCAATTGAACTAGTACAAGCATTAGGACGTATACATAGAGCCAATGGTAAATCACCCGCCCTACAAAGAATAATATTTTATGCAGATACTGTTGAAGAATTCATTTGTCAAAATATTAATAAAAAACTTAATATTATATCAGAATTAAACGATGGTGATATGAACTATTTTGAAATAGAAGGTATAGAGGATTTTTTGAATAAAAAAAACACAGAAAACACAGAAAACACAGAAAATAATTAATATGCATTATCAATTATTTCATTTAAATCATTTGTATCAAAATAAGATCTTACTGGATCTAATAATTCAATTAACCATTCTGATATGCCTTGTTTTAAATCTATTGGATGTAAATTTTTTGATTTAAAATTATATAATAATTCATTAAAATCTTTAAATTTAATATCCCCTCCATGCTTGTCTGATCTTTCAATTATGAATTTTTTATTTTTAAATTCCTGAATCGGAAATAATACAAATTCAACAAATTTTATTAATCCACAATCTGGATTACCTTCTTCACAATATGCTTTTCCAATTATTTTTTTTATACTTTTAGGTTTATCTAACAAATCAATTTTACTATTTATATCCGAACTAGACATTTTTGCGTTTGGATCACCACTATTAAAACTAGGTATCATCGGATTCATTAAATGAATTCTCTTCTTATAACCCAATTTAGGTAAATATTTTTCTGCTAACATAAATATTTTTCGTTGATCTAAACCACCAAATTGAGCATCTACTTCTAAAAATTGTTCATCCAATGCTTGTAGTCCTGGATATAATAATGATGCCATTTTAGGATTCTTAGATTGTTTAACAACTTCTGCACCAGATTTTATTGCATCGTGTAATGACATTTTTGACATTAAAGTATATACATTTAAAGAATATTCAAGTGATAGCTGAAAATCTGTACCTTTTATAAATCTTAATTTATCGATTGGTGCACCTAATACTTCTAAAGTTTTAGTTATTAGTTCTTGATAATAAATTGTTCTAGATTTTAATTGATTTAAATCTGATTTCATTTCATCTAAGTATGCATGTAAATCAGCAAATAATATTGTAACTTCGCATTCGGCTTTCAAAAAATGACATATTTTTAATAAAGGTTTTAAATAACCAATATGAGGCTTTCCTGTTGTTGCAGTTCCCCAGTATAATTTTAAATCTCTTTCTTGAAGTATATTTATTAATTCCTGTTCTCCAATAACTTCTTCCAATCCATCTACTATTAAATTCAGTTTTTCGTTTGCATTCATTATTCTATAAAATAATTAGATGTTTATATAAATATAAAAACTTTCTAAATAATCATTATTCTCTATATATAAAATAGTTAACCAGGATCTAATGTTTTTATCTAATACAACACCTTTACTGATTTAAAAATAATATAATTTTTAGATTAGTATATAAGAATATATCAGTTATAGGTGAAAGATGTATCAAAAGGACTTCGACATTACTAATACACACAAAAAACTATAAATTAATTATTTTCTACCATTATTAATTTACATTTATCTATTTCTGAATTATTATTTTTAATTATATTCCTATTATTAAATAACATTAATCGTATCTCTTCCTTAATTTTATTTAATACAATATCATTTTCTTTTTTTTCCAGATATCTCTCAAATTTTTTCATAATTATTGGATAATTTTTCCCATTTTCTAACCAGTTTTCTACTTTATCTTCTATTAAACAACTTCTATTATTTATCATATCTTCTATTACATCATCACGATTTAATGTATCCCATTTATCACCATCATATACCATTATATAACCATTTTTTAGATTTGATATATAAATATTATGATTTTCTGGTTTCTTTGGATTTAAATGTATCATTTTTATTAAATAAGGTACACACATATTACTATGATTCATACAAGTTCGAATATCTTTATCAGTTATATTACTTATATCAGTATCTTTGTATGCCAATAATTTAATATTATTTTGAATATTTTGGGTTATATTATTATTATTTATTCCTGATTTTTTTATTAATTCTTCTATTTGTTTATCACGTTTTTCTAATTGATTTTTGAAATCTTTTATTTGATTATTTTGTTCTTTATCTCGTTTATCTAATTCTTTTTTAAATTCATTCTTTTGTTCTTTCATTTGTTCATTCAGTAAATTTACTAATTTATCCATTGATTCTTTTGCTTCTTCCTCTTCTTTTTTTTTTTTACAATTTTTATTTTCATGTCGCCATTTATTTTTATAACTTGCAAATTCTTTTTCACAATATTTACAATTATTTTCAGCTGATTTTAGCTGATTTTTTGATGATAAAAATGAGGATTTAGGAGGATTTATGGCAGATTTTTCAGCAGATTGTTGTTGACTTTTAAAATCTTTATTACTTTTACCAGATAATATATAATTTTTATATTCTACTAAATCTATGTCAACTAAATTAAGTTGACATATGTTCTTTCTCGTAAGATGGCGTATCAAAATCGTCTTAATATGTGTTTCATAACCACATCTTAGACACTTATAGTTTACCATTATATATAGTATAATATAATAATATTTAAATATTATTATATTATTTTGTATATATTTTGTATATATTTTGTATATTTTTTGTATATTTTTTGTATAAAATTGTATATATATATATGATATATTTATTATAAACCATATATGATATATAATAAATGCATAAAAATGTATATTTTAGATGATATATTTTAAAAAAAATTGTTTGAATATAATTTTAATGATAAAAAAAGGGGGGGGGGAACAAAATTTATTAATAAATTAATTTATAAATTTTAAATTAAATTAAAATTTAAAATTTAGTTTTAGACGGTTAAATTTTACACTTTATTTAAGATGATATATGAATTATAGATAAAATCGTATAAAATAGTTTTTTACTTATTGAATAAGTTCCTTATTTAACTCAATAAGTAAAAAACTATCATCAGATATAATGTTACATTGTATTTCTTTATCTGTCATTTTTGGTGTACATTGAATGTTTTTATTATCAATAGGATATTGATAATTTTTATTAATAATTTTTGTTTTATGTGGTAAAAAATGATCATCAATTTTAAATATAGTAAAAAATGTAAATATTTTATTTAGTATATATTTAATATTATTTATATATATTGTGTTTTTCATATATTTTATATTTTCCATATATTTTATATTTTCCATATATTTTATGTTATATAATAATTTATGACTAAATATAAAGTATAATAGTTTTCAAAGAAACTTATTTTTTTCGTTTGATATAAAATATATGTATTACCTTCTAGGTCTGAAGTTAAATTAAAAATAATAAGTCCATAAAATGATATTAAACATAGTTTTGGAATATATAAATATATTAAAGTGTTGTATATTTATATATTAAAAATTTGATTTAATATTATTTTTAAATAAATTATATATTAAATTATTATTAATGATAACAGATGATGTGATAGGATATATTTATATGTTAAGAGAGAGTTCTTCATCTCCAGGAGAATATAAAGTAGGTAAATGTACAAATTTAGAAAAAACTCTTCAAACATATGGACGTATCGGAAATATAAAACAAGCATCTTGGAAAATTTATCAATATGTTGATTATATCGAAGCTTTAATTATGAATATTTTAGCTCCATATAGGATTGTACGATGTGATAAAATTAAATTATCCGAAAAAGTTAAATTAGAAAAATGTTTGTTACAATTTATTATTGGTTGGGTTATCAATCATGTTAATTACTTTGGAATAGAAATAGAAAAAATACCAATAATACGTTCAGTAAATACAATAAAAATACATCGTTGTTTAATTACGGGGAAAATATGGGATTCGCTATATGATGATTTGTCTCAACATTTTTTGGGAGATTCTGCTATGGAAATAGATAAAGAGAATATGTATTATAATAAAGATGATTTTGATGAATTAATGTCTAGAATAATCAAATATATATAAAGATGTATATTTGATCTATAATTATTATATAAAATAATATGTTAGTTGTTATATATTATAAAATGCAATGTAGTTGTGTAATTCAGTATGTTTTATTAAAGTAAATTTTAGTTTGTTTGCATATTTTAATTGTACATGTTACAGCCAATAAAAAAATGTTAAATAAAGATATTTATATAATAAGATATTTAATATCTTTATTTAATAAGATATTAAATATCTTTATTTAACATTTTTTTATTGGCTGTAACATGTACAGAAGTTTTGTCTAAATGAGAGAAATCTTTATTTTTTAATTCTTTATAAAGATCTTTATATTTTATTATTAATTCCGAATAGTTAAGTTTTACACTAAGATTCCAAATAAATGTTTTTACAGTTTGTCCGTCTAATGTTTTATTAGTTTCTAAGTTATTAATTAATCTTTCATAATTATCAACAAAATATTTTTCAATTATTTCAGTGAAATATGGGAAATGTGTTTTATTAATTAACATTTCATAAATTGCAAAGTTATAAGTGTGAAATTTTATATATTCATTATATTCTTTTCCTCTTTTGTCAGTAGATTTAATATTTTCAAAACTTGGTTCATTATTAATTGGATTTTCATCCATCAAACTTTGTATTGATAGAAGCAATGATTTTAATGTTTGAACCGAGCTCCATTTAGGTCCATTCCATGTACCTAATATTGATAAGCATACTTTACCTCCTTCGTACAAGTTAGGATTAAATCTAATTTTTTGATTAATTGTTTCAAATTTTGCAGATGGGTGATTAAATGGATATGTTTCAGGTATATCTATAGTAAAATAAAAAAACCCATCTTGATAAGGTGTGTCTTTAGGCCCAATAATAAGTGCTCTAATTTTAGTAATATTCATTTCGTCGTACCATATATGAATTTTAGGATCATAATCAGATGATATTTCAGATATGTCAGAAATAATACGTTTAATATAAATTTTTGATTTAGTTCTTCTTGACATTATAATAATAAGTATTTAGTTTTTTAAATAATTGTTAACTTATTCAATTTTTTTTTAATTGGCTTTAAAAGAAAAAATTAAATATATTTATTAATATGCCCATGGGAAATTACACTGATAAATTATATAAGTTAATAGAAAAAAACCGCGTTAAAAGAGGGGAGAAAACCTCTCATTATTCAATGGGTACCCCAGTAGGATGTTTTTATCTTTCAGGTGCTAAGAGAGATAGATTAAATAGATTAGTATCACGATCTATTCAGGAAGGAGCGACATTGCATTTATTAGAAACTCATAGAAGCCAGGGTCCGATATTATTTGATATCGATATTAAATATAATTCAGATAATAATGAAAGAAAATATACATATGATAATGTACTAAAAACAATAGAAATTTATAATAAAGCTATTAATAAATATTTGAATATAGAACCCGAGCATAATCATTGTTTTATTACAGAGAAAAAAAATCCAAATAAAATAAGTGATAATATGTATAAGGATGGTTTTCACGGAGAATATCCGAATATATGTGCTTCTAATGAATTACAATATTTAATAAGAAAAGAAGTAATAGAAGATTTCATGAGAGATGATTATTATAAAAATATAAATTATATAAATAATTATGATGATATTTTTGATTTGGCAATTATTGAAAATAATGGTTGGTTTATTTATGGTTGTTGTAAACCAAAACGAGACCCATATTTATTATCTTATATAATTGGTATAAATTTAAAACAGTATGATAAAAAAGATTTTAACATTAATAATTTACCAGAAATTCTAAGTATTAGAAATTTTAGTAGTGATGATCATTCACAATATCGTGATAATATAACAAAAGAGAATATAACCCAAGAAGTAAGAAATTTAAATATAAGAAAAAATAATATATCAATAAGTAGAAAAAAAAGTAGAGAATATAGTGAGGAAGATATAGAATATGCTCAAAAATTACTTAAATTATTATCGGTTAATAGAGCAGATAATTATCAAACATGGATAGAAGTAGGTTGGGCTCTGTATAATATAGATGATTTATTAATAGATAATTTTATAGAATTTAGTCAAATAAGTTCCAAATATAAATTAGGTGAATGTGAAAAATTATGGGATAAAATGCGAAATGAAGGTACTCGGGGAGTAGGCTTAGGCTCGTTAATTAAATGGGCAGAAAATGATAATATAGATGAATTTTCTAAATTAAAAGCACATGCTGAAGAAAATATAATAAGAAAGTCTATTTCTGGAACAAGTGGTGATGTAGCTAGATCTTTTTATCATATAAATAAAGGAAGATTTATTTGTGCATCAATAAAACATTCAATGTGGTATGAATTTAAAAAACATAGATGGCAAATAATTGATTCAGCAAATAGTATTATGTTGATGTTAAATGATGATTATCCTGCTAAATATAAGAAGGTTGCTGATTATTATTATTATAGAAGTCAACAAATAGATGGTGAGGAAAAGAAGCTTTTTGAAATCAAACGTGAGGCTGCATTAAGAACATCAGAAAAATTAACAACAAATAAGTTTAAAAAAGAAATCATTGATGAATTAAAATATCGATATTATAATGAAGATTTTTTTAAGAAATTAGATGAGAATCGATATTTGTTATGTTGTAATAATGGTGTATTTGATTTTAAAAATCAAATATTTCGAGATGGATATCCTACAGATTACATTTCATTATGTACAAATATAGATTATATAGAATATGATAATAATGATGAAGTAATAAAACAAATAGATACTTTTTTTCATCAAGTACAGCCTGAGAATGAGATGTGTGATTATATTTTAGATTATTTTTCTAGTTGTTTAATTGGACATTCTCCTGATGAATTATTTCATATATGGACAGGTTCAGGTGGTAATGCTAAATCAGTATCTATTGGATTATTTCAATCAATTATGGGTGATTATGCAACTACAATAAGTATAACATTACTTACAAATAAACGAGCAGCATCTAATGCTGCTTCACCCGAAATGGCTCAAACAAAAGGTAAAAGATTTGTTGTATTTCAAGAACCAGAAAGTGATGATAAAATTCATGTAGGGCATATGAAAGAATTAACAGGAAATGATAAAATATCAGCAAGAGCTTTATTTAAGGAACCAATTGAATTTTATCCTCAATTTAAAACAATTTTAACATGTAATAAATTACCATTTATTCCCTCAAATGATGGAGGAACATGGAGAAGATTGAGAGTAGCCCCATTTGAAATGAAGTTTGTAAATAATCCAAAAGAACCCCATGAAAGGAAAAAAGATAGATATTTAAAAGAGAAAATGGATAATTGGAAGGAACCTTTATTATTTATGTTAATAAATAGATATATTAATAGATTTCACGTAACTGGATTAATAGAACCAAATAAAGTAAAAGAATTTACCAATGAATATAAAAGACAAAGTGATATATATTATGAATATATTAGTGAACAATTAGAATTAACCGGAAACAGTAAAGATAGAATAAATTTAACAACTATGTATGCAGACTTTAAAATGTGGTATAAAGAAGCTCATACAGAGAGACGTATGCCAGTTAGATGTGAATTTAAAGATAATGTAGAGGAAAAAATAGGGAAAATGCGTAGTAATGGTTGGAGAGGTATTACATTTTGTGTAGATAAAAATAAAAATAGAAATAAAGTAGAAGATTCTGACAGTGATTCTGAAAATAATGTGATTTTAACAAATTAAATGAAATTAAATATTATTATATATAATATGAAGTTAATTTATAAATATATAGTTTTAATTATTATTATATTTATTATTATTTATAAATGTTCTCAAAAATCTATTAATATAGAACATTTAGATGAAGAAAATAACGTATATTTAGATGAAGGAAACATAGATACGCTAAAATTTAATATGGATAAGTTCTTAGAAAAATTAACAGAAGATGATGCAAAAAAGATGTTAGTTACAAATAATGTATATTATCCATGGGTAAAATTTATGGAAGTAGATGAAGCAAATAAATTATATAATAAATTATTTAAAGTAGAAAATTATATATCTAATGAAAATTCTACCATAGGAGAAATATTAGAAAATGAAGGTTTATTAGATAATAATATAAAAAATATTATAATAAATAATAAAGAAATTTTTAATAAAGATACCGAATTATATGAAGCAATAGATAATCCAAATAAATCGCAAGATTATTTAAATAAATATACAAGTTTGTATAATACAGTAGAAGAATTTATAAATAATAAAACAAAAGAAAATATTACAAAATATGGTATATTATTTGAATTCAAATATAATAAAGATAATAACTTAATAAAACCAACAAAAGATATTATAATTAATATTATTAACAATAAAAAATTGGAAATGACTGATTTTTATCCATCTACGCATGAAATAGAAACATATCAATTAAAAATTCAAGATAGTGAAAAATTAAAAAAAGAAATTGATAACTATGAAAATGATTCAAATAATATAATTTTAGATAATATTCCAAATGAATTAAAATATCGAGTATTTAATAATAGAATTTATGTAGCAAATGTAATTGCAAATATTATTAATTCAATTGCTATTAAAAATAAATGGAATTGGGGGAGAAATAATGTAAAAGGAGTAGCAATATTAAATAATACAGTAAATCCTTCTCTTGTTTTATTAATGAAAAAAAGTAAACTAAACAGAATAATTAATATGAATATGAATAATATTAATAGACAAATACAGTCTCTGGGAAATACATTAACTTTTGAAAAAGAGAGAGAAGTATATACAACATTATTGGATATTTCTTCTACAGTATATAATTCAGATGATAAAGTTATTAAAGATGAATTTATAAATTCAGATGGTCAAATAATTTATAGTAAAACAGATGAAGATTTAATAAATAAAATTCAAATAATAATAAATCATAATAAAATAGAAAATATATATCAATCTAATTCAAAAAATTTTATTAAAGGAAATGTTGAATTTCCCCAAGATGTATTAGGTTTACCTTTATTTGTTTATGATTATTCTCCAGAACCATTAAATAATATTATGATTGCAAGAGGTGAGATTAATAAAAATACAAATGAAATTATAAATAAAAATAATTCAGAATTATCAAATTTAAAAGATGGTCATATAATTTATAGAAATGATACAAATGAAATTTTATTAAAAATTATTGATAATAATGGAGAAAAACAATATTTAGATAGGAATAATGCCCAAATAATGACTAATAATGAAATTATTTGGGCAGTTGATGAATTAAAGAAAAAATGGAATGAATCATCAGATAATGATATACGATTTGATATAGTAGTTATTAATAATATATTATTATCTTTATTTAATAATGCAATAGATAATTTTAAATTAAATAATAATGACAATCTCGGGCTACCAATTAAATTTAGAGATCCGTATCCATATAAATGGCCTTCAAATATGTCTCATAGAGAATATACAGAAGGAGACTTGAACATAAAAATAATTTTGAAAAAAATGAAAATAGATAATAATAATAAAATAGTAGAAACAAATACAAACTATGGTAGTTTATTGGATAATGATGAAGTTATTGTTGGACCGAATAATAATATTATATTACAAATTATTAATGGAAAATATGTAAATGGTATTGGAATAGAATATTTACCAATAATTGATATTAATAAGGAAATTGACTGGAAAAATTCTGCATTAAAACAAAAATTTGAGAAATCAATAAATAATGATATTAAATATGAGATTGCATTAATTAATAAATTAATTGTATCACGAGCGAATATTATAAAAAAAGAAAAAAACTCAAAATTACCTTATGAATCAAGAAATAAAGTTGGTTTAGTAATAAAAAATGTAGAAGGATTAACTAATAATCAAAAAAATATAATTTACAGTGAGATAGCAGATTCATTATCTAATTACAATATAATAATGAGTGCATCAAACCCAGAAATTACTGCTGAACAAGTAAGTAATATGAATAGATTAAATTTGTCATCTATATTTGAGAATGGTATTCAGAATGTAGAGAGATTATTAATTAAAAATATTTGTATTGCAAGAATTTCATATCCCGATGGGACTTATTTATTAAATGAAAAAAATGAAAATATAAATTTTTTCTATATATCAGATGTCTTAAGATTACAGAAAGCAATTTTTGGGTTATTTAATAATACGATTGAACCTGAAGATGGTGTTCCAGATATTTTATATGCAGGATATAGAATTAAATTAATGTTAGAATTTTTTAATGATACTTTTATATTAGATAAAATAAATAATATAAATGAGAAAGAAGAGATAGAATCATTAATAAATAAAATAAAGAATGATATAAATTTTAAAATTAATAATATTGATATAAATATTGAGATATATGATAATATTACTTCTAAGGGTTTAACATTAGATAAATTATCTAAAATTTATAAATATATCAATTTAAATGAATATTTAAATATAAAATTAGATATAAATAAAACACAAGATTATTATGATAATATTTTTAAAGAAATAGATATTAATATAAAAACTATTCGCAATAGTTTTATTTCTGAAAAATCAAAAATTCCAACAGATGAACAAATCCTTGAGATATATAATTATAAAAATGCAAGAAATGCTATAAATGAATATAAAGAAAGATTATTTTTAATGAAAAATAATAAAAAATTAATTATTTTAAATCAAATGAAAAATAATATATTTAAAAGACAATTAAATAGTAATATAGATAATAATGAATTACAAGAATTAATAAATAAAAATGTTACGTTATATACTAGTTTTTATGATCTTAGAAGATATCATTTAGATATAGGTATATTTAATAATATATCATCTGATATGAATGATAATATAATTGAAAATTTTAATATAAAGGGTTATGAAACAGATAATTTTTTCTATATTAAATAAATTGAAAGTAAAAACATTTAAATAAATTATATGTATATATATAAATGTTCTTTTGTCCTAAGTGTGAATTTAGTTTAGATATATCAAAATCTGTAAAAAATCCATTATTTACAGAGATAGATGAAATTGATGATTTCATTAATAGAATAATGAATAATAATTTAGATGGAATTATTAAACTAAAGTTTAATAAAAATGATATATTAAAAAATGATTCATTTAAAAAATTAGATTCAAATAATTCTAAAGTAATTTTAAATAAGTATGATAGTTTAATAATTAATAATTCTTTTGATACATACTTTATATGTAATAATTGTAATTACCACACAAAAATAACTTCTGGTACTAAGATATTTGAAACATCATTTAAAGAAAATAAAATAACTGATGATTCATTATTAAATCTTAGAATAATGGATAATACATTACCTAGAACAAAAGATTTTATATGTCCAAATGAAAATTGTAATTCTCATAAAAAAGAAAATGAAAAAACAAGAGAAGCAGTGTTCTATAGACCATATAATAATAGATATGACGTAAAATATATATGTTCTGAATGTGTAACATTATGGAATCCTTAGAAATTGAAAATTAAAATTATTTAAATAGATTATTTTATTATTATATATAATGAGTAAATCTAAGAATATTGATTTAGATATTCATATTGATGAGGACACTTCTGAAAATGAATATGAAAATATTGATTCAATTACAGAAGGTAATGTATTAAAAAATGATGATGAAACCGATATCATTGATGGCGACGATGACGACGATGAATACGATGACGATGACAATGAAGATGAATATTATGATGAAGATGATAAAATAAATAATATCAACGAAACATCCGAAAAAATAGAAGATATTAAATCTATTGCGGATGATAATAATGATGAGGATGATGATGATATTTTTGATTATATAAATCCAGAAGATGAAATTAATAAGGATATGCGTATTCCTGATAATGAACGAACTACTATTCCAATACTAACTAAATATGAAAAAGTTAGACTCTTGGGTACAAGAGCAAAACAAATAGCAGATGGATCTAAAAGGTTTGTTATAAGTAAAAATGTAAGAGATCATATGGATATTGCAGAATTAGAATTACAATATAAAGTAATTCCTTTAAAAATTAAACGACCTATGCCAAATGGTAAATATGAAATTTGGTCAATTAAAGATTTGGAAATTATAGATTAAACCATATTTACATATTTAATTTATGAGTAAAATGATTATAAATTAACATGAAAACCCTAATCCAACCATACCTTTTGTAATTACAAGTAAATTATAATTTATAGCAAATGTTTTAATAATATAATCAGACTTTATTTGTTTATTAGTCATATTTAATATTAATCTAGCATTATCAAAACAGCTAAAATTACAAGTTCCAGTTGGTTGTATTTCTTCAGGTCTAAAACTAAAACTATAACAATATACAAAATTATTAGGACATTTCGTATGAAGTTTATATGGTTGATATAATCTAAAATATTTAGATGGTAATTGCATCATTCTGTCTGTACCATTAAATTGCATTAATGCAGTATCAAAAATATCAACAACTCCTGCATTAGAAAAATTTTTTTCATTTGAAAAATTAAACCAGTCATTACCATATGTAAAGTTCTCATCGTCTTCATCTTCATCTCCTCTAATTAATGTATCTGCTCGTTGAATGGCCCATACAATTTCTTTTACAGGATGAAAAAAATTTAATTTAATAATTGGATTTTTATTATTTTTTTGGAAATAATAATCCCCATTTGTTTGAATTTGTTCTATTAAATAGAAATGATTTTTTGAAGAGAATTTTTTTCTTTCTTTTAAATCTAAATATATGAAATCAATAAATAAAGATGCCTCAAATTTAGGAATAATTGGTTCTGCATTCGCATCATTTGAAATCCATAGTTGTTCAAATGGTCGCCATTTTACATTAAATTTGATATCATGATTTGTAATTGCAATACATGGAATGGCCAACCCGATATTTTTACAAAACCAAAAATTCATAGGAATTATTAGTTCTAAATCATCATTAAATGAATTAATATTAAATCCAGAAGGATCTTTTTTTCCAATTAATTCATTATAGGCATTTTTTTTTTCAAGATTTTGAGTTAACTCTGACCATATTTCAAACCATTCTCCATATTGTTTATCAATTAAATATCCTCCAATTTCCAATGTAACATATTCTATTAAAGCATGTCCGATAGAATTAACCCAAGAAAATACAGTTTTTCTAGAACATTTATTACAAGGACATTTTATATTTAAATTCTTAACACATACCCTATTCTTAGATTTTGAATTTAAGGATCCTAACTTAATATGAATACTCATATCAGAAATTAAATCTCCATCTTTTTGAATATTACAACAATTTGTTGCTCCAAATGATACTCCGCCAGAAAATATTTGATTTCTAACTTCCATAGCAAAATTGCTATGTCTTTTATAAACAGATTTAAAAAATGTAATTTCAGGATCTCCTGTTAAAAATTGATCCTGCTCACCGACAGCAATTAATTGAATTAATCCGCCTCCCATAAAATATATATAAAATATAAATATAAATTTAAATTCAAAAAAAATCTTATTGTATAAGATAATCTATATTATATATATGAATCATAATGAAGATATTGCATTTAAGTCTCTTAAAATAATTTCAAATACAGAATCTTATGATAAAAAATCAGGATCACTTATTATTAATGGAGGTATTGGTTGTAAAAAAACAATTCATACTGAATCTATATGTGCAAATACAGGATATTTTGAGAATTTATCATGTGATTTAATTACTGAATGTAAATTTGATAATATAAAATGTAAAAACTTCACAGCTGACGAAATAATTGCAAAAGATGTCTATATTAATAATATAGAATTTGATGAAGCAATATTTAATAAATTAATTCCTAAAGAATATAATTCTATAATTGGTTCGGAAGATATTAGAGTTAATATTAATGCTAATAAAATTAATTCAAATTTTGGTGATTTTAATATAAATCTAAATACAAAAAATTTAAACGTTAAAAATAATACAGAAATTTCTAAAGATTATAAAAATAGAACTATGATTAATGTTAATTCCGATGATAGCATAATTAATTTTAATTTTGATATTTTAAATTTAACAGGAAATAAAGATAGTATAGAAATAACGGATGATGGTACTAAATTAAATACATTATTAATATTAAATTGTATGATTATAAATACAAATGATAATGATAATGATAATGATGATATAAATTATATTTATTCTATTAAATCTTTTATTTTAATTAAAGGTAATAAAAATATTAAATTTAAATTATCAATTTATAAAGATAAAAATGAAATAGATTCTTTTATTGAAGGATCTTACTTGAAAATTTTTAATGTTAGTGAATCAATTATTGAAATAAATAATTATATATTATCTGTAAATTATTATTCTGAATTTATTTTAATAAATAATAATTGGATTCATTTACACAATCGTTCTACACTAGATATACCAGTATGTTCTGATCATTCTGAATATTGTAGTCATTCGGATGAATCATGTAATTCAATACACAAAAAATCAAATTATGTAGATAATACAACTTCAGATTGTTGTTTATCTAGTGATGAGGAATTTACAGTTGGAAGTATTTATAATTAATTTTTTTTATTATATCATATAATGACATTTATATTATATGATAAATCAAATAAAAAAATTAATTTAGAAAAATTATCTTTAGATGATAAAAAAAAAATTATAAATGGGGATTTAAAAATTAAAAATTTAGATTCTAAATTAAGAAATCATCTTTCAACAGATGATAATTTTATTCCAATGTTTGATATTATTAATGAATCAATTTACTTTATAGAAAAAACCGAAATTTTTAAATTAATAATTCATAATAATTTTAGAGTTTTAAATGAAGATCTTATAAATTTTTTAAAAAAAAATAATTTCAATAAAGAATTAATTGAAATTATAAATTTATTTGATTTTGATATATTAGAAAGTTTATTTCTAAAATTTATATATTATAATTCAAAAGAGGTGGGTGCAGATATTAGTTATTATAAAAACCCTGCTTTTGTTAAATTTTTAGATATAAACCCATATTTAAAAAAATCTGCAATAATTAATACGGCGTTAAACACAGGTATTTTAAATATAAAAAATTTACCTATAAAAAATGATAAACTTGAAGAAATTTATTTAAAAATTAAAAAATATCTTTTCACAGATGATATTATTATTACACATATGAATTTAATAAAAAAAAATTCTGCTAATAGTTTAATTAGTTTTTTTTCATTATATGGTGCTTATTTTATAAATACATATTTGAGAAATACTGAAAATAAATATTATGATGAAACTATTATTAATCAAATTTATAAAATTAATAATATTATAAGCAAAACACCATATTTAGATGAACCTAAATTAATATTCAGATTTATTAAAGATGATACATATTTAAATTTACATAAAGTGGGTGATATCTATATAAATGAATCTTTTATGTCATGTACAAGAAAACCGAATATTAATGCAACAAATAATGAATTTGGTTTTATATTATTAAAAATAAATTTAACAAAAAAATTTAAAGGTTATTTTTTATGTATAGAATCTAACAGTGTTTTTCCTAAAGAAAAAGAAATTATTATTAAACCAGGAGTAAAATTTAGGTTAAAATCAATAGATGATAATGTTGATTTTATTTTATTTGAAAATAATCATTCAAGAAATATTAAAAAAAAATATGAATTAGAAATTATAGGAATAGAAGATATTAAAGTGGAAGAATATAAAAAAATAAAATTACCAGAATTTGAATTAAAAAATATTAAATTAGATGGAATATCATTAGAAGATAAAATTGATTATTTCTGGGATAATTATTGTAGACAATATAAAAGTTTTTATATTATTTTACCTAATAATCAACGTAAATTATTTTATTGTAATAAATATGATAGTACTGAATTATATTCAAAATTTTATTATTATAAGGTAATAGATGGTTTTTTTTTATTTTCTTTTAATGAAGAAAATAACTTAGATATATTTATAGAAATTGGAGATGAATTAATTGTTAATTATCCAAATAAATATTTAAATTTTTCTGAATATAAAGATTTAAAATTAGTATCATCATTATTTTGTAATTTATTTGAAATTAATAATATTAAGATTTTTCCTTATTTTTTAACTATAAATACAAATAATATATCCGGAAAATCAATTTATTTTAATGAAATATTATTAAATATAATAAAAAATAAAAAATTAAATTTTGAAGTATATAATTTAAATTCAATAATAAATTATTTAGATGAACCTGTAATCAAAAATAATGTTCATTTTAATATTAATCATTTTGTGGAAAAAAATATAACATATAAAAAATTAATTAATAAAATCATAGATTATGATTCAAATTATATAAAATTTTTAAATATGAGTCTTCCTACAAATATTTATAATTGTCATTATGAATTTAATCCATATGAATATTTATTTAATTTATCAATTATAAATTATATCCCATCTATTTATTCAAATTTTTATATTAAGAATATTACTGTAAAAGATGAATCAAGTTATCAAAAAATAGAATATTTTGATAATCAAATAATTAAAAATTGAATTTTTTGTATATTATAGTATTTGAGTGTATATATAATAATATCAAAATGAATATTAAGAGCGAACACTCCTCCCCTGCTGTGAAGAAATTTACTAAGTATGGAAATCAGCGGAATATGAAAAAAAACAATAAATTAATAAATGAGAATGATGATGAAATTAATAAAAAAACTCATTTTATTCCCATAGGAATAAAAAAATTTATTGATGAATTATTTAAAAGAAGTTTAAATAGTTATGATTTTTTTGATGAATTTAATAAAAGAATTCATTTTTATTCTAAAATAAGAATCAGTTCAGTAATATATAGTTTACATAAAGCAGCTAAATTAGATCATTTGGGAATTATAGAATATATTCTTAATAATGTAAAAAATAGAAATGATTTTACTAATTCGCAATGTGGAACTATGCAATACACTCCTATATTTGAATCTGCTTATAATGGATCAATTAGAGCATCGAAAATGCTTATGATTGCTGGAGCAGATATAACTATAAAAAATAAAAAAAACGAATCAGTATTAGAAGCATTAGATAAAGGATGTAAACATGCTATATCAAAAGATCCAGAATATGAAGTTTTTATTATAGAAAGATTTGAAGAATGTAAAAATTTTATTTTACATTTTAATATAAATAATAATAAACTAATTTTTAGTAAATCTAAACCAGAAAATGAAAAATTAAAAGAATTATCATTAAAAATATCTGAAATATCTGAAATATCTGAAATATCTGAAATAAGTTTATTTGATTCTAAAGATGATATAGATGAAGAATTAACAGATAAAGAATTTTTAATACAAAAATCTTTTGATTATGATAAATTAATATTATATATTAAAGACAAAAATATTACGGATGTATTAGTTAATTTGTTTTGTATTGCATTAATTGGAGATACAACAATTTGTAATAATTTTATATCAATTTTATTTTCTTTAGTTAATTCAGAATATAAACAGAATTTAATTGATAGTATTCAAAATGAAGAAGTAATAGATTTGATTAATTATGACGCTCCTTACATAAAAGAAAAAATAAATATACTTAATAAAAAATTATCAATTAAAGAAATTTAGATTATGTTTGTTATAATTTTTTTTTTTGTATAAAACATTTTTTTATCATTTGATTCATATTCAAGAGATTTATGAATATTTTCTAAATAATCCTCATTATTATTTTTACTATTACTTTCAATTGTAATAGTATACATTGGCACTACATCTATATTAATAGTACAATTATATTTTAAACAAATATTATCAAATAAAGTGATAATATTATTAATACCTCCATAATTTGGATTTCTTAACATAAATAATAATTTTGAAGAAATTTTAAATATTCCAAAATGTTTAATCATTAATTCTTTTATTTTATTTTTATCTTCTAGATTTACATCAAATACATCTAAATCTAGATTATTATAATATTTATCAATCAAATATTCATAACATTTATATTTGTCTATTTTCCAAATAGTTTTTTTAGCATATTCAATATATTGCTCATCTGTATAATCTTTATCATAAATATTACACATAAAGTTATTAAATAGTTTTATAACTTTATGATATAAATTATATTTATTAGTAGCATTTTCTTTATCTTCATCGGATAAATATTTATTTGATAGATCTATATAATTATTTTCTTTGTCAATTGCAATTACTAATAATGGATATTGTTTATTTTCTTTTAGTAAACAAATAGAACGTCTTCTTCTTCTGATAGAAGCATTTGCCAATTGAACCATACCTTCAATATTATCATATTCTAATAAAGTTACATAAATTGCATCTTTAGCAATTTTTTTAATTTGACATATAACAATATCATCGATATCTGGTATTTTATTATTATAAAATCGCATTTTTTATAATAATAAAATATTCTTTTAACTTATTAAATATTCAATTTATTCTAATATCTTTATACATTTTTTTCCTTATCTAATTCATTTTTTTTAGAGTTATTTTTATAGAGTATTTGATAATTTCCAAATAATTTTTGCATAAATTCTGATTTTGGTATTTTATATTGTCCATATATCATTTTTAATTCACTTTGTATATTATTAAAACTTAAAATTATTATTTTTGAATTTTCAAATGTTAATTTTATTAAATTATTATCTTTATGCTTAAATATATAATTTCTTAATTGATCTAGATTACATATCTCTATATCATCTATTTTTTCAAGATATAAACCTGTTTCTATATCATTATGAATTGAATATGTATATGATCCTGGTAAAATATTACATAATAATAATTTTTCTGTGAATTTATTTTTATCTTCTGTAATTTTCATTAATTTATTTTTATTAACATGACTAAGATTAGATCCAATTAATTGATCTACATGTGCGTGATTTAATTTTAAATTTGTAAATACCATTCCAGATATTATTTCATAATCAATATTAATTTTATTAATATTTAAATAGATATTATCGATTATAAATTTAGGATATTCTAGTTTTATAGAGGTATCTTTAAAACCTTTTTCTTTATTATAATAAGTTATTTTAATAGAATCACCTATTTTATATCTATATAAAATATCATTAATATTAAATTTTTCTTTACTCCATGTTACCGTCACTTCGCCATAATTATCAATATCATACTCGTCTATTTTAAATAAAATATCATACTGTCTGATACCTATTTTATATAAACTAGAATGTTCATTTATTTCATATATTAAATATCCTTTTTTTTCATTTAAATTATTATTTTCATTTAAATTATTATATTCTAAAATAAATTGATCAATATTTGAAAATTTACATAGTAATCGTGGTTTATTTATTATATTTGGTGAATTAGATTCATTAATAAAATTATTAATTAAAATTTGAAAATATTTAGTTGGTACAGAATATCCAATATTATCTGCGGAATTTGCTGCAATTTTTTGTGAATTTATTGCAATAACTTGATTATTTTTATTTATTAAAGGACCTCCAGAATTACCTGGATTTATTGGCGCATCTGTTTGAAATAAATGACCCTGATAACCACTTATTATTCCTTGACTTATTTTTAATCTATCTTGTCCTAAAGGGTATCCAATTGCATATACGGTATCTCCCTGATTAATTAAATCAGAATTAGTTAATTCTAAAAAATTCTCATTTATATAATCAGTTTTTAAAATAGCTAAATCATAATCTGAACTTATAGAAATAATTTTAGCTTCATATCTATTTTTCCCTATTGATGGAATTGTTATTTCTATTTTTATGGCATCTTCTACAACATGACAGCAGGTTAAAATATAACCATTTTTTATAAAAAAACCAGTTCCTATACTTTCATTTTCATAAGGAGATCTAAATGGAGCATACCAATCGTGTATTAAATTATGAGATATAATTTTTACTGTTGTTTTATGAAATAAATCGTTCATTTATATATATATATATATAAAAAAAAATTGATTTAAGTAAAATTTTAGAATTAAATAAATATATAGTATTAAATGTCAAAAAATAGTAGTAGCACTTCATTATCAAGTGATGACGAATATTATGGTGATAATGGAGAAGAATTTAGAGGAGCAATATTAAATAATAAATATGCATTAATTGACAAAATTGGATATGGATCATATTCATCTGTATGGTTGGCATATTGTATTAATGACGACAAATATTATGCAATTAAAATTCAAAATAATGAGGATTATGATGAAGGTCTAATTGAATTAAAAATATTAAGAAAAATTAATGAATTAAGAAATAATAATTTAATAAAATTAATAGAAGGTTTTGAAATAACAAAAAAAAATATAAAAAAAAAAAAAAAAAAAAAAATCAAAAAAGGGAAAAGAATTATTTTGAAAAAAAATGTAGAAATAAAGAAATTTATTTGTATGGTTATACCACTTATGGCAGGTAGTGTTTATTCTTTAATTAGAGAAGGTAAATATAAAAATGGTTTAGATAATAAATTATTAAAATTATGTATAAACACTATTTTATATAGTATGGATGATATGCATAATAAGTTACGAATTTGTCACACTGATTTAAAACCAGAAAATATGTTAATTAGTGGGAGGTCAGTTAAAGTAAATGAATTAATTGATGAATATAATAAAATAAATTTAAAAGATATTTATAATTTAAAATTAAAAAAAGAATTAGAAACTAAAAAATTTAATATTATGAATATCAATAATAATAAAAAAATAAAAATATTAAAATCAAAAATATTAAAACAATGTCATAAAGATATATTAGAAAATATGATTTCATTAAATATTTCTGAATCCGAAGATGATAAATCAGAAATATTTAATGAATCTGCTAATAACTCTGATTCAGATAATGATAATAATAATTCAGAAAGTGATGATGATAATAATAACTCAGATTTAGATGATGATAAAAATAATTCAGAAAGTGATGATGATAATAATAATTCAGAAAGTGATGATGATAAAAATAATTCAGAAAGTGATGAATCTGTAACTACATCAGAAAATATTAGAAATGAAGATTATTCAGTAATTGAAAATAAATATTTAGAAAATTGTAATATTGTTCTTACTGATTTTGGAAGTAATATAAAAATTTCTGATTTAGTAAATGAAGAAATTCAGACAAGATATTATAGAGCTCCTGAAATAATATTAGGATTACACTATACTGAAAAAATAGATATATGGTCTATCGGATGCCTTTTATACGAAATTTATACAGGAAAAATTTTATTTGATCCAGAAAAAGATAAAGATTTCAGTCGAGATTTTCATCATTTGTTTTTAATACAAGAAATATGTGGCAAAATACCAAATAATATGATACGAAAATCTCCAAGAAAAAATGAATTTTTTAAAAAAAATAAATTTAATTGTGATAAAGTAATTAAAAATATATCTCTTGAAAGTATTATAAATAAAAAAAATAATGATTATAATATAGTATCTATTATTAAAAAATGTCTTACTATTGATCCAACTGAACGTCCTAATATTCAAGATTTAAAAAATATTTTTACTAATTTTATTAAAATATAGTTTTTTTTATTAAAAAATGTCTTACTATTGATCTAACTGAACGTCCTAATATTCAAGATTTAAAATAATATTTTTACTAATTTAATATTATTTTAATAAAATTATATTGATGATTTTTTAATTATTTTATTTATCATTTAAATATATTTTTAGCGCCACCATTTATAGATTGATAGTCATTATATCCTATTTTTATATGTTTAGCAGAGTTTTTAATCAGTGAAGTATTGCTAGTACCACTACCAATATGACTCTGATTATAATTATTATTATTATAATCATAGTCATATTTATCTTTATTATTAATATTATTATTCCTATTATTATTATTATAGGAATATAAGGGGAGGGGGGTATAAATTGAATTAAAGTATTCTATAGCTTTATTTAAATCTGATTCACGGCGACGCATTTTTATATTTGTAATTTAATATCAATATATTATATTGATATTAAATTATATTGATATTAAATTAAATTATATATCAATATAATTTAATTTTTCAATTTTTTTATATAAAAGTTCATAAAATAATAAGATAATAAGATAATACAACAAAATATCATATATTCATTTATTAACAATGATTACAATATTTCCTAAATATATATGTATTGGAATTTCTACAATAAAATATATTTTCGCAAGAATTGCGGAGTTGGTCATTACAATGATGATCGTGACAATGATGATCGTGATGATGATGATGATGATGACGATGATGACGATGATGATGATGATGATGTTGATGATGATGATGATGATGATGATGATGATGATGATGATGATGTTGATGATGACAATAGTTGTCGTTGGATATGTTAATATGATCAACATCATCGTGTGGGTTATAATGAGAATGATTGTAATCGCAATGATGATCAGAACAAGAATGAGAATGATATTTACATTTAGGTTTGTAATATGTTATTTTTTTACAACAATTTTTACACATTATATTAAAAGATATTAAAATAAAAAACTTGCTAATTTTTATATGTATTTTTCCATATTTTCGATATTGTTGATGTACTTATTTTTTTATTAAATTTATCTTCAAATATTTTTTTGACTTTTACTTGAGTATAATTTGTTTGAGTTTTATAGGTAGAGTCGTCACCGAGAGGAACACTGACTCTTGCAGGATTATAAATATTTATAAATTTAATATCATTATTATCATATTTTAAATTTTTAATTATTTTATTTTTAATATATTTAAATTTTAATATATTGCCTTTTATTGTTTCTTCATATCCTTCAATAATTATAAGATTATTATGAATTTTATTATGACAATCGTCGCATAATATGACTAGATTTGATGTATGATTTTTATGTATATGATTATTATTTTTTTTAAGTATAAAGCCATAATTATCTGTATTTTTTTGAAATTCAATATGATGAGTTTCTAATTTATTATTTGAATTACATATATCACATTTATCAACTAATATTTTTGTATTATATCTTGATTTTTTAAATTCAAAATTATCTCCGTCAATACTTTTTTTGATAGTATTAGCAATTTCTAAAAAATTATTATCTTTAATTATATATTTTGCAAAATCTAATCCATATTCCTCTGTACCATTACCTTTTTGTAATTTTCTATCAAAGATAATATTATTATTTTCATATCTAACACCAATATTATATATACCAATATTACTTAAATTTTTTATAAATTTTAATCTAGATAATTCATGTAAATGTGTTGCAGATATGAATGTAGTATTTGAATTTATTAACATTTGAATCATGGTAGATACTATTATTAATGCAGAATTATATTCAGTTCCTTTACAAACTTCATCTGCTAATACTAATGTATTAACTCCACTTCTTTTTAAAATAGCTTTTAATTCAACTAATTCTAATGCAAAGGATGATAAACCTTTATATATATTATCTGTATTTGATATGCGAGTAAATATAGAATTATAAGGACAATAAATAAATTTATCAGCTGCAACATAATAACCAATTTGTGCTAAAATTAAATTTAATCCAATTGCTTTCATTAAACTAGATTTACCAGCTGAATTTAATCCATATAATAATATACCTTTTTCTTCTTTACCTAAAATAATATCATGAGGTATATATTTATTAAAAATTATTTTTTCAATGATTGGATGTCTTATTAATTTAGTTTCAATAAAAGAATTAGTATCTGTTTGAATAATAGGTTTACAATATTTATTTTTAATAGCACATAAATAACCACTATTTATAAAATCAATTTCCGCTATAATGTTATTTAATTGTAAAAACATATTTTTATATTTAGAATAAAAATCTTTTAAATTATTCTGATATGTATTTTTAACTAATGGTTTTAATTTATCTGTTGCTAATATAATTTTATCAGATAAACTATCAATAAAAGTATTAGTTATCTTCATTGTACTCGCCTGACTTTTAAAATTAAAATCTTCATAATTAATTGTTTTATTACCATATTTAATATTTTTATTTTTTTTTAATGTATTTTTAACTAATGTACCTCTTTTTGAAGTTAATATAAAATAATATTTATCTTTATCATTATATTGTATTTGAATCATTGATTTATCAAGACCAAATGAATTAAAATAATCTTTTTTTTTATTATCTATAAAATCTTCCAATAAATCTCTAATATCTTCTAATTGTTTATAAGTATTATTAATTTCATCCTGATATTTATCAATATCTGGATTTACATTTTTTTTATAAAATGATTTAGATATATCTAATAAATTATACTTACTCATTTCATCTAATTTAAATAAAGTTGAATAATATTCAATAAAACTTTGTAATTCTAACTTTATATTTTCTGTAAATATATTTCTTAACAATGTATCTTCTATATCTTCATATAATGATAAAATTATTAAATAAGAATCATGTAAATTTACAAAATCACAAGGATTTAATGTTTGAATTGAAATTTTTCGATGAAATCTTTCAATATCAAATATATTTTTTAATTTATCACTTAAATTTAATTTTTTTTTTTTAAGATTATTTATTTTTTTATATCTATCATTTAGAATTTTATAATCACATAAAGGATTAGTTAAATTAAAATTTAAAAATCTTCTACCCATTGGAGTATATGTAAAATTAATAATATCAAATAATGATTCATTTTTACTAGTTGATTTATAATTTATAACATTTAACTGTTCTAAAGCATTATTACCTAAATGTAAATAATTAGAATTATTATAAAATGTTGGTCTGTCAATATTTAATAAAATACCACTAATTTGTTTTTTACAATAATCTAATAATAAAATATATGATAATCTAGCATTATTACAATTTTCTAAATCTAATTCTTCTATTGGTGACAAATAAGACTCTATACAAAATATTTTTTTTAAGAAATTATTTTGATATATAATATTTAAATATTCATTATTTTTAAATTCATAAATTAGAAAATTTTTATTACTTAATTCTAAATAAGATATGATTTCATCTTTATTATAAGTTATTAAATTTTTATAATTGATTATTATTTCAGAAGGATTGAAATTATTTATAAATTTTAAAGTTTCATCTAATGAATATTTTTCATCATCTTTTGTAGCAAATGTTTCATGAATTATACTTTTACCAACTGATAAATCTAATATTGATAATCCAATATACAAAATATAATTATTATTTAATTGTTTTATTTCTTCAATAAATATTGATAAAATGTTATTTGAATCATGACTATTTAAATCATCAATATATGTACCAGGTGAATATATTCCAGTAATAGCTCTTTTTGGATTAGGTGGATCTGTTACTTGATCAATTTTAATTACATGAAACCCATTATCTATTAAAATTTTCAAAAATTTAGATGTTGCAACAATAGGAAATCCCAACATATTTGGATTTGTTTCATTTAGTTCAGGATTTTTTTTATTTTTTTTTGATACAACTATATTTAATATACTACTTAATTTATGTAAGTCGTATCCTCTAGTAGAAGTAGAATATGCTTCATGGAAACTTCCCACTTGCATTAAAACTATTGTTTTATCATTATTATAAATTTTCGAATATTCGTCTTGAAGAAGTAGATATTCTTCTATAATAGATTTTTTAAATTTAAGATATTCATATTTTTTAATGTCAGAACACATTTAATATAGTAAAACATAATTATTTAAATATCTTTTTATTATTAATGAATAAATTAAGTTCAATAAATTTTAGAGATTATATTGAAAATTCAGAATCTAAAAATTCAGATTCTGATTCAGAATGTAAAAATTCAGATTCTGAAAATTTAGATTCTGATAGTAATTTTGGATATGATTCTGATAATTCTTCTGAAATAATAAATAGAAATTGTTTAAAATATAAGTCTTCGGATGTACCAGTAAAGTCAGAGTCCTCCCAATATAAACCCGTCTATAAAAACACAATTACTTCAAAAAAAATGTGTACAACATTAAATAATACTAATTTAAGTAAAAATTGTGACATATCAAATTCAACAAATAATTCTGAATCATTAAATAGTAATTCATATTATAATAGTTGTAATAAATGTAGCCCTTCTGGCTGCACTTATAAAAATGCATCAAAAAATCATTTAAATATGTTTAATAATACAATTGTAACAAAATTAGAAGATAAAAAAATTACTAAAACGTCCTCCCCGCTTCCATTTATTGAATGTAGAAATAATAATTCAAATGAATTATTAAAATTAAAAATTTATAAAATTGAATTACAATTAAAATTAAATGAACTTGAATTAATAGCAGAAACATTTAAAAAAATTTGTAATATTTCAGATTATTATATAAAAAGTTTAAATGAAACAAGAGATATAATTTTAAATTCAGATGATGATGCTATAAATTTATTAATGAATACAACTAAAAATTTATATAACATGATATTTCTTGAAATTAAAAAAAATAAATATAATTTGAAAAAAACAGATTTTATATCAATAGAAAAAACAGATTTATTTTATATACCTCAGATTCATTTAGATTTCAGTAATAATATATTAATTATTACAATTAAAGAGGATGAAATTATATATAAATATATAATAGGTGATAAATATATATTATCAAGTGATCTAGATATATCAATAGATGACTCTATTGATACTTGTGCTGAAATATATCAATATTTCAATAGTAGATATACCAAAGTAAGTACCATTATAAATTATATAAAAATTCATATATTAAATTGAAATCTGAATTGATTATTTATTTAGAATTGGTTATACTACCATTTTATTAAATCACCAACAAAGATACTGATAGTGAGAATTTGGTGTCTTTAAGACAGTATAAATGCAAACTGGTTATCAAACACCCACGCATACTGAAATTGACACAATGTCTGATCAATACCTAAAAATTCTTAGGAATATTAGCTCGAACTGGTTAAAAAATACATCTGTTGTATTGGGAGAAAAAAAGTATGTACTACCTCTTCAGTGTCCTGTCAAAAGTCAGATAAAAGAATTTACTGGGAAAGAACCACTCGAAGTTGTTGCCCAACAACTTACTATCAGAATACTTGTGTTTTATGGAGATATAAATATCACTAACTACTATTTATATACACAGGTAATGTGTAATGATCCTGTAATTATGCTTATTTTACTTTTGAAATACCTCGATGAGAACTATCCATTGAGTATTGAGTAAATAGTCATATTCCTTCATCGTCCATCTTCATGTATAAAGAATTCAATCGCGCAGTACTGACGAAGGAATATGATCATCAGGACCAAGTGTAATGGAGTTTGCAGCAAGAATGTGGTTAAAAAAACTATAAAGGTCCTGATAATAAGTTGATATGCATAATCTGTATCATTAAGTAGAAAATAACATCTAATAAATGAAATATTTTTTTATATAGTTTTTTTTTTTAGATGTTAATTTCGATAATGATCTATATCGAGTTTATAAATAATCATTTAACTTTTGATTATCAAGTAAGTATCATAATAAATTATATAAAAATTCATTAATATAAAATTAATATAAATATATTATTAATATGTTAGATAATATTTTTGTTAGTATTCTTGTTGCCACAAAAAATCGTCCATTATTTGCAGAAAATATATTAAGAAATTTTATAAGACAAGATTATCCTCAGGAACAAATGGAATTAATAATTGTAGATGATGGTGAATGTAAAATGGAATCTTTAATTCCTAAAGAAGAAAATATATTTTATTATAAATTTGATAATATTTCATTAGGAAATAAAAGGAATAAATTGTGTGAATTAAGTAAGGGAGAAATTTTAATTTTTATGGATGATGATGATTACTATCCAGAAGATAAAGTTAGTACTTATGTGAATACACTAAACAATAGTACATATCAAGTAGCAGGTGGGAGTACAATGTTTGTATTTTATAGTAAGCTAAATATAATATATAGATTTGGCCCATATGGGAAATTTCATGCAACATGTGGAACACTTGGGTTTAAAAAAGAATACTTCGAAAATAACAAATTTCCAGATGTAAATAAAGCGGAAGAACGTATTTTTCTGAATAACTATACTACGCCATTAATTCAAATAAATCCATTTAAATCAATTTTAGTTATAGCTCATGATAATAATACTGTTGATAAATATAAATATTTACATTTAGGAAAAATAACAAATTTAACATTAGATAATTTCAATTTAAAAAAATCTGATAAAATATTTTATTTAAATTTAAATAAAACAAAATATATATAGTTTTAAATTTTATACCATTAATTATTTAATATAATAATAATAATTATATTATGTGCGATTGTAATTCCAACACTCAATGTAATTGTGGAAATATAAATAATCAATGTGAATGTGAATATTTAAAACCATTATGTATAAAAAATTTATTTGATGATGATAACTGTACTAGTTATAAAGATGTTTTGGAAAAGTCAAAAAAGGCAAGAAATGCTTTTTTTGCTGCTAAAACTTCTGTATATAACTACGTAAATGAATGTGATGCTATTGCAGATTCATTACAGTCTGATTTATCAGATAATTCTGTAGAATTAGATAGCGTAAAGTCGTCATATTTATCTACATTGAATAATTTGTCATCTTCTTTATATAATTCTTTAAAGGTTGTATATGAAGGGAAAAATATAATTAATATAGATTTAGCTAAAGTAAACGAAGGAAGTGCTCAAAGACCACAAAAAAGTACTGATATAAGATTAGTAACAGAAAATAATTGTGAACCTCTAACTTTAGCATATATCCCGGGAGTGACAATTCAATTAAATAAAGATAGCAAAATGTTAAAAATAAAATTATCTGAACCAGAATATATGTCAGGGTTAAATAAACATGGAATTAATAGAAGAGAGAGAGATATAACAACAACGTATATTGTCGCCCCATCAATATCTTGTAATACTTCATATAATTTATATGTAGAAGAACCAACAAATCCTCATATGTGTGATAATGGTGGACATTATAATATAGATTTAAATGATGAAGAGGATGTATTCCAAAATTTGGACATTGCTAGAGATTTTTTTGAAGAAATACAAAATTATCAAGATAACTATATTATAGATGCAAGATCAACATATGGCAATCAACTTTTAGAAGTTATGAACTATTTAGATAAAACAATAACAAGGATCGAAAATACGCACAAGTATGTAGTTCAATTATGTAAAATAAATAAATAAATAATTATATTAAATAATAAATTATATTAAATAATTTATTATTTATTATTTATTTATATGATTTAGACAATAAGTCTAAATTTGTGTGTAAAATAAATTTTAATATAAATAATTAAATAAAAATATAAAAATAATAAACAAAAAAAATAAAATAAATAATAAAATATTTATATTTATTTTATTTTTTATTTTATCTGATTTATTAGATAAAAATTGATCTAAAATTTGACTAATTCTTTTATTTTCATTATATATTTGTGTTTGTATTTTTAATAAGTAACCTTGATACATTCTTTTTTGATCATCATATATGATATTATTATCATAATAATTTATCATTTTTATTAATTCATTTGATAAATTATTATATAAATTATTATTTAAAATATAAGTATTTCTATAATTATTTTCCTTATCTGAATTATTTATATATTTATTTTCATCTATTAAATAATTATTTGGATTATTTTGATCTTGATAATAACCAAATTTTGGTTTTAATATATTTTTATTAAATTCGTCAATATATTCATTATTAATTCCTTCCAAATATGGTAAATATTGGAATTGTGTTACATTTTCATCATATTTAAATTCATAATAAGACATTATATATAAAAATATTATTATTTATATATAATTGTTGTAACATGTTTTATTGTATTTAATTCATTAAGTAAAGAATCAAATATATCAAATATTTCTTTAGTATTATTATTTAATATATTATTATAATAATTTATTATTTTATCAATATCAAATGATTCATCCATATCTGAAGATAATTCATAAATATATATATTATCATCTGAATATTTATTTTTAATAATTAAATGAATAATAATAATATTTTTTCTTTCATCATAATGAATATTAATAATTGGTGTACTAAATATATATTCTAAACCATTATTTAAATTAAAATATATGTAATTATAGGTGGAGCCGTATATGTCTGAAGGACTATCATTATTATATGAATTATCTTCATGATATGAAGATATATGTTTTTTTGTTAATTTATAATAAAAAGGATTACTATCATCTGTTAATTTAATATTCATACATTTATTTAAATTATTTAAAAATTTATTTTGTAATTTTCTAAATTTTTTAATTGTAATATTTTTGTAGGTATCATTATCTTTATTATTATTAAGATTAATATTTAATTTATTAATTTCCTCTATAAAATATAATATTAATTTTTTAAAATTATTAATAATATTAATTAAAATATTAATATTTATAACACTATCTTTATAACATATAATACGTTTTAATTCTTTCATTTATATTTAATAATATAATAATTCTAATTAAATGTTAGATAAAATATAATAAATATTAAAAGTAATGTAATAATAATAGGGACTTTATTATTAGAAGCATTGTCTAAATTATAACATTGATCAAAATTTTCAATATGTTCAATATGTTTGATTTTTGGTATTTGGTTAACTTTAACTTTTTTAAATAATAATTCATTTTTAATTTTTATAAATTTTTTTAATTTTTTAATACTTTTTTGTAAATTATGTTTAATTTCTTGAGAATATTTTATATCTGAATGATATTTAGGTTGTAAATTATTAATATTATTTATAAAACTATTACATAAACTATTAACTCGATCTAATTTTAATATTTCCTCATTATAAAAATCTATTCTATTTTGAGGATATATCTTATAAATTTCATGTTGTTTATTAAAATAATCTCCAGAATATAAATTATATAAATTTTTCCATTCAGCTTTCAAATTTTCAGGAATATATCGATATGATTTATAATCGAAAATATTATCTATTAATTTTTCTGACATATATATTACATTACTAAAAAAAATTATATTATAATATATATATATATGTTTAATTTAAAAGAAAAACATATCGTTGTACCATTGGTATTAATTTCTGTTATATTTTTACTTTTTTTATCAACACGATCGCCTACATGCATTAAAGAAGGTTTAACTAATGTAGGTGTTTGTAATAATGACCAACTTAGTGAAGTAATTGGTAATGATACTAAATTAGTTTTATTACCTCTAGAAGATGATGTATTAGAATCTAATATTATTAAATTAGAAAAAAAAGTAAAAAAAGTAAAAAAAGTA
>Ga0206125_10000838_pt1 | contig 38350 bp, 28 predicted proteins | sample Helgoland_Spring_4_FD_148598 | JGI IMG/M metagenome (GOLD analysis project Ga0206125, IMG submission 148598) | Pelagic subsurface seawater microbial communities from Kabeltonne, Helgoland, North Sea - Helgoland_Spring_Bloom_20160331_1 | ecosystem: Environmental > Aquatic > Marine > Epipelagic ... | reverse complement strand
TTCCGCATTCGCATAACGATTAAGAAGTTCGAACGTATAGAGCTGAGCTCAGATGTCTTCGGCTTCGACCTCTTCGAGCACTGTTTAAACTGAAGGCTTACTTCAATTGTGCAAGGAGGCTTTGCGCCTTGGCCAAGGCTTCTTGATTCCAACTCCTCTTCGCCCCACCCCAATCGGTAGGGGCTTCCATGAGAACTTCGGTGGGCAGATTGCCTACCAATTCGTCTTTGGCCATTGGGCATCCACCCAATCCCCCAAGCGCCCCATCAAACCTGCGGCATCCACCGCGCCAAGCAGCCTCCATGAATGGAGCAGCTGATTCTCGCCGTCCATGCAAGTGCACCCCAACGGTCAATCCAGGCGAGGCCGATATTACCTGTGTGCATACCGCTTCTATGATGCCTTCGTTGGCTTGGCCAACTGTGTCGCTTAGGGCCAGGTGCGTGACCCCCAACTCTTCGTGCAATCGCAAGGCCCAATCGCCTGCCAACTCCGGTGACCAAGGGTCTCCGTATGGATTTCCGAATCCCATGCTGAGGTAAACAACAACCCCCTTATTCGAAGCGGCCGCGGCATTTTGTATGGCATCCAATCGGCGCCACCCCTCGTCAATACCCCCTCCTGTATTCCGCTGCTGAAAGGTCTCCGAAATCCCAAATGGGAAACCAATCATGTCCGGACGGCCGTGAGACAATGCGTCTTGGGCTCCGCGTTCATTGGCCACAATGGCCAAGACTTCCGTGCCAGTCTCCGGCAACCTCTCAAGTACCTGCGCACTGTCAGCCATCTGTGGAACGGCCTTGGGCGAAACGAAACTGCCTGCATCGAGCACATCAAAACCCACTTCCATCAAAGCCGACAAATAGGCCACCTTCTGGTCAGTGGGAATAAACGGCGACATCCCTTGGATCGCGTCACGCGGACAGTCCGTTAGAAACCAAGAATCTCCACCTGATTTGATGTTGCTCATGTCGCAAAGATTGAACAAAATGAAACCCCAACACACCCCCCGACGTATTGGAACCCATATCCGCCCTGCGGTGCGATCACAACACAACGTCAACCCCATGAATATGGACCTCCGTACTTTCAACAGGCTTCCACTCGATGAGAAGACCAACTACATGTGGGACCACGGGAATTGCATTTCCCAAAGAATGGTCGAGAACCGTTACATCCTCTGCATTTTTGAAGTCAACGGCTTTTATGTAGAAGCGATCTACAGCAAACAGAACAACCGCGTCAATGCCATCCTTCCCATCATGGGGATGGAGGCTTGGGAGTCCTATGTAGAACGTGTGATTCGCAATGTCACCGAAATGAACTGACAACGCGCCATTGGCCCCCCTGTGTCCGGTATCGGATGTGATGGGAGGACATGGCCCATTGTGCACCGCACCACCAGATTGAATCGGGTGGCTCATTGGAAACCCGCTCCGTTAACGAGCGGGTTTTCCATGTTTTGACCCCAGCATATCTCGGGGTTGGCGACGCTGGAAAGACGGTGACTTTATCCCGGGCATACACCACACAGTCCGACCCCACCATCACAGCTCGAGGACGCTGCTCTTCGAAGCTGGACCAACGCAGCAACGCAAATGCCGTGAGCGCACCTGCCAATCCGAGCCGCAATGGCCGTTGCACAGCCAAACCCCATATGCAGCCCACGGCCAACGCTCCGCCAGCGCAAGCCGTGAATGTGCGATCCAGTGGCAGCAACAGTGGGGGATATTCTGCCCACCACGACACCAAGTCCAGAAAGAGGTGGGTCAAGTGAACAAGGGCTTCTCTTAGACCCCACGAAAAGGGCCCCGGAAGAATGTACCATGCGACAAACAAGACCAGAATCGCGGTGACCAAAGGGGCCGCCATGATGTTGGTGGCCACAAAAACCACAGGGAACTTACCAAACGCAGGCCAAGCAAGGGGAGCGGTGCAAGCTGTGGCGACGAGGGGAACCCCGACGAGCATGCCGCACTTCTTCAGCCAAGACGACCACCCCAAGCCTTTGAAACACCGGTGCAGCAACAAGATGCCAGCCGTTGCCAAAAAACTCAAGCCCACCCCCAAATCACCGAGCGCCTCGGGCCGAAAGGCCACAATCGCGAGGGCCACAGCAGATAGCACCGTCATGCCATCAGACTTTCGGCCCAACGCCAGGGCCAAGACCCCCACAGACATCATCGCTGCAGCACGCACTGCTGAACCTGGCCAACCACAGAGGCCCACATACCCCCAAACCAATGGAGCCAGCAGATACGGTCTCCACCCAGCAGGACAGCCGAGCCATTGGAACACCAAGAGAAGGAGGCCTGCCATCAACCCAATGTGAAACCCCGAGACAGCGACAAGATGGGACAATCCTACATCTGAAAAGGCCGCTTTCGTTGTCCGTGAAACGCCGCCCTTATCGCCTGTCATCAAGGCCATCAGCAAGCCAGAAACATCAGGGTCGTTTAAGCTCAAACAACGCAGCCTTACACGGAGCTTGGCCGTATCTAAGGCCCTTCTGACGCTTGCCAACAGGCCTGGCGCCTCTGTCACGGCCCCATGCCAATCCACGGCGTATTTGGACGAGACACCCCGCCCCTTGAGGAAAGCCCGCTCATCAAAGTCAGCCAAATGCGCAGCAGGCTCCGGCCTCAAACGGCGAACGCCAGCCACCATAGTCTGTCCAACACCTAAAGTCGGGCCCTTGACTTCCAACAGTGCCTGACGTCCATCAGGTCCAACAGCCAACCACCGGGCTGTACTTCCGCGAGGCGACCAAGGTTGAACCAGTTCAAAGCGACCCACCTCAGGGGAAGGAGAGGAGGAACGAAACAGGGCATGCCCAGGCGCACTTCCGCGTGCACAACAGCCCACAGCTCCGCCCAATAACAAGGCCCCAGAAACACAACGTCGGACATCGCTAAAGCTCAATAACAACCACGCTGACAGCGCTGTAGCACAGGCTGCCATTGTGAACAGAACAAGCGGGGAGCAAGGTGCAGAAACACCCCACCCAACGACCATTCCTGGAAGTATCCATCGCAAAAGTTGGGGCCCGCGCATCGGGACAAATCAAAAGGAGGTTCACACCCTCCAAACAAAGAGTTTGTGAGAGCGGCGTACCCATGCATCAACGGAGATTTAACTGAATCGAGAAGGAGGGAGGTCCGACCAACGCTTGCGTCCACGCAAGAAATAATCGACGACAATGCTCCCTTCATAACGCCCAGCCATCGCGTCAGGAGACCGCTCCACACCAGTGCAGGTCAACATCTCTGAACGGCGCTTGAGCTTCATGGAAGGCCTAGCTCGTCCAAACTCTCTGTGCGCGCGAAGGACCGCTTTGAAGAAGTCATATTTTCCTTCGGCCACAAAGCGCAATGCCGCGATGCCATCGAGTATTTGCCGCACAAAAATGCGCGCTCCGATTCCAGGCCTGTGGTCGTTTTTGAGCAGCAAAAAAAGGTTGTTCCTGAAATTCAGTTGCGCTTTCCGGGGACTGGATTGGGCCAGGGTCCCACCACCCAAATGATAGACATGAGCGCCTGTCGCAACGCCAATGACGTGCCCCCTGTTGCGCAAGCGCCAGCACAAATCAATTTCCTCCATGTGGGCAAAGAAGTCCGCATCCAAGCCCTGAACCTCCTGCCATGCAGAGGTCCGGATCAGCAGTGCCGCCCCAGAGGCCCAAAACACAGCCCTGTCATCGTCATACTGCCCCGTATCCTGCTCAAAAGCATCGAAAATGCGTCCGGCACAAAACATAAACCCAAAGCGGTCTATGTAGCCACCTGCAGCCCCGGCGTACTCAAATTCCGCCCTGCGTTCTACGGCCCTAATCTTTGGTTGGACGGCAGACCAGCCCTTTTTCTCTGCAGCATTCACCATCACATCCACCCAATCGGCTGTGACTTCAACGTCACTGTTGAGCAGGAGCACCCAATCGGCCTTCAGCCGCTTGCTTAGGGCTTCCAGTCCTGCATTGTATCCACCGGCAAACCCATGATTTTGGGACAGGGACACCACTTCTACTTCAGGAAACTCTTGGCGCAACAGCTCTAAACTTCCATCATCAGAACCATTGTCAATCACCACCACCCGATCAGCCGCTGCGTTGTGCGCCACCACTGACGGCAAAAACCGCCGAAGGTGTGCCGTGCCGTTCCAATTGAGGACAGCCACTGCTACGCGACAAAAAGGGCGGTCATCTTCAATCATGTTAGCGCGGATTGAAGAACAAGTCTTCGGGCTCCTCTCTGCTGTACGTATCACGGTTGCCCAATTGGTTCATCCGGGTATCCACCACTGAATGCCCCAATTCACGTGTTTTGAGAATGTCCAACCAATCTGCATTGCGCAGCTCCCTCGGATGGTCGCTGTGCAAAAGCTCAAAACACTCGCCCACCACTTGGGGCGTATAGAACAAGAATCGCCGGTTGTTGAACTGGCCTGCCTTGTGGTAATGCCAGATTTCATAGGGATAATACGCTGTGCCGTTGTGACGCTGAACCACTGTATTGGGACGGCCATAGCGCAGCAAAATCCAACCCATATCTGTTTCGTGACCTTCGCGGTTGGGGCAGGCTCCGTACTCGCGGTCCGCGATGGCAACCTCTGTGCGGTATGTCCGCCAAGCGTCTGCAGGATTTTCGGGAGCGCGAACGGTCCAGAATTGCTCAAGAAACGAGCGCAACTGCCCAAGGTCTGCACCCTGCAATACATACTCGATGGACCTGCGTTCACCAGCGTCTGCAATGGGGATCAATGTCTCCACCAAGGCCAACAAACTGTCGCGGTCATTGTGCAACAAGACAAAAGGAGCCAATGAACCTGCAGCGACAGCAGCTTCCTGAGCCTTCTCGGAAATGCACTGAAGACCGGTACTGTTGGACACCAATAGTTCTTGCTCGGGGGTCATGATCTGAACCACCAATTCATAAACGCCAGCGGGTGGGGGAGGCAAGGCCTCTAAAACAGGCAATACGGGTGCAGCCTTCATGCGGAAATACCGCCGGGTCTCTTCCGCCCAAGCCCCCTGTTCTCCCGGCATTTTAAATCCTGCAACCACCAAAAAGCCTGTGCCTGACCCAAATTGAATGTCTGTACCATACAGCTCACAATAGAAAGCTATACCGCTCGCCTCAGCAGACACACGGCTGTCCACAAGGGGCAGGATATCCTTGCCAGAACGGGTGAGCGGCCCCGGAGGGACAGAAGCTTCTGCCACACCTTGCACAACAAACAAGTCACTGATATCCAATGATTTGCTGTCAGAAACTTCAACCACAGTCTCATACTCCAAATGCGGCCTTTGGGGAGCGCCCACATCTTCCACCTCCAGCTCCAGTACATGAGGCCCTGGAGCAAGCTCCATTCGGGCTACATCCACAAAGTCACCCTTCTGGGGCAAGGAGCCCGTGCGCGATGTGGACTTCACAAAACCAGCCACTGTTCCAGTACTGTCGTAGGCGATCACGGTCCACTTCACTGCCGCACGAAAGAGCGAATCACCCTCTGACAACCAGGTGACGCTGCTGGCCAAGAATTCCGCCTGTACCTCCAAGTATGGCGCCCCATCAGGTGCCTGGAATTGCCGGGTAGCCAAGCGCAAAGAGGGAGTGGTCCCCGAGGTCTGGGCCTGGACAGAAAAAACCGCCGGCCCGAACAACAAAGGGAGCACGACCAACACACCGAAATAGAAGCGCATCGAAAGCAGATGCGTTACATTGTAGCCTGTGAACAGCATGAATTGGCAAGATACATTTTCGGTGAAGTCCATACTCCTGTGCGGGGCATGTTTACTACTTAGCCCCTTGGTATGGGCCACACACCTTGTTGGCGGATCGATGTACTACGAACATCTAGGAGGCGACCAATACGAAGTGTTTCTGGTCATTTACAGGGATTGCGGCCCTACAAACACCAACGGCACCGGCTTTGATTTAGCGGCCAACATTGCCGCTTATGAGGGCTTTCAATTGCATCAACAAGTTCAAAGCCCCATCAATGGAGATGTAGAGCAAATTGACCTGCAAAGCGGCAATCCCTGCGCCCAGCTCCCACCCGGAGTCTGTGTGGAACGGGCCGTGTATTCTGCCATCTTCACTTTACCGGCAAGTTCTGAATCCTATACCATCGTTCACCAACGCTGTTGCCGGAATCCTCAGGTGGTGAACTTGTTGGATCCCACAAATACCGGTTTCACGATTTACGTTCAAATCCCACCAGTACTCGGTAACGACGACCTAGACATCAGCTCCAATTCATCTCCAAAGTTTGTCAACCTTCCTCAAGGTTATGTCTGTGTAAATCAGCCGTTTTCATTGCAAAACGAAGCGCAAGACTCAGATGCCGATAGCATTTCATTTTCGATTGGAGACGTGTTCATTGGCGGGAGCTTTTCCGCGCCCACACCCAATCCTCCGGGACCTCCTCCTTACGAAAATGTGACTTGGGCCAACGGGTACGCCCCTCAAACCCCACTGGGAAATGAGCCGGTGAACTGGGTGGAAATCGATGCGCAAACCGGGACATTAACGGGCACACCCAATGCCATTGGGAAATATGTAATCGGCATTTTCATTTCTGAGTTTAGACAGGACGACAATGGCAATTGGGTCAGTCTCGGCAAAGTGTTTCGGGACTTCACAATTGATGTCGTCCCATGCGAAATCGTTTTTCCAGACATCGAATGGCCTGAGCCGTGCACTGGCCTGGACGTCGAGTTCGGGGTCGATGCGAGCATCGGTGTCTTCGCTTGGGATTTCGGAACAGGAGAGCCCACTGACACCAGCTCCTCGATCGCTCCATCTTTCAGTTTCCCTGCCCAAGGCCAGTACAATGTGGCCCTGTCTTATGATTTAGGCGGCTGCGGAGACAGCATTAACCAGTCCATCCTCATCGCACCACCCGTTCAAGCTTCCTTCAACGCAAATGCAGCAAACTGTTTGGCCACAGGGTGGGACCAACAAGTGCAATACACAGGGGATGCCCTCGGCGAATCAGGCACCTTGACCTGGTTGGTGGATGGTGAAGCCGTTTCGAACGACATCAATCCGGTCTCGTTGTTTGTCCCTTCGGGCAACCACACCATTACCACCCAGTTGGTCACCGATATCGGTTGCGCAGCATCGAGTGCTGTGCAAATCGATTTGCCAGCCCTTCCTGCTGCATCTTTTGCCACAACAGAGCCGCCCTGTAATGGGCTCAACATTGGCTTCACCAACCTTTCGTCTAACGCCACAACCCAGCAATGGACCTTCGACCTCAACAACGAAGCCACAGGCCAAGGGACGGAAAGTTGGACAGGAAACGCATCTTGGACCTATGCCAATTTCGGCAGCTATCAAGCCCAATTGATCGCCCAGCCCGGAGAAGCTTGCGCCGATACGGTCACCCTGCCCGTTCAAGTGCTCCCATCAGACCCATTGGTCATGGCTTTCAACGCTGTTGAGCCATTGGCTTGCTCTTTGGAGACCACCGTCGATTTCACGTTCATCGGCGCCTTTGCAGATGCCGTAGAATGGGACTTTGGAGCTTCTGGCACTGCCTCCGGAGACACGGTCACCTTTGATTTTGGAGGTGCTGGCTTGTACCCCGTGACCATCACCATAGAAAACGACACCTGTGGTACCAGCCAATCCGTGGACTTTGAAGTTTATGTCCCGGATCTCGTTTCTGAAGTTGAGCTTGTGATCCCCAACGTCATCACACCCAATGCCGATGGGAAAAACGACAGGTTTCGGGTGGGAACAAGGAGGCTGGACGGAAACGGCGTAGACATCACCAATGCTTCATCCTTTAGCTCATTTAGACTCCAAATCTTCGACCGATGGGGTGTACTCGTGCATGAGTCAGAAGGCGTAGGTGCTGGATGGGATGGCCGCATCGGAGGAACGGTAGCCGCTCCAGGAGTTTACTACTACATCTTGAATGCCGACCACAGCTGTCTCGATGCCGACATTGAAGAGGTGGGAGAGCTTACGCTGATCGTGGACTAACAGCACGTCTGAACCAACGTGTGCGTTCCACCTTGCACAACACCATCCTGTAGGCGTCGTACCACTCGTTGACGCCCCTTTCTTTTGCCTGTCGGTGTCCTACATGAGCCGCCCAAGCGTTCACACAAGCAAGGTCTTGCCAGTAGCTCATAAACACGCCGTCTCGCCCATCTCTCAAAGACTCAAACCCCAAGTACCCCTCCATTTTCTGGGCTTCTTCCATCATGCGCTCCATGACCTCAGAATATCCCGGAGGATCCAGTGAACGCTCTGAAATAAAAATGCTCACGTAATGGCCTGGCTCGAGCTGCACACGGTCTTCGATGACTCCCATAGGTCTAAGATCGCACACCCCATCTTTGCACCATGAACGCTGCATGGGACCGTGCATTTCCAGACTGCCTCCACGATGATGGTGGCCGTCGTATGGCCACCTCACTGAAATGGGGTTTGCGTGCTATGGCCACACTGCCCTGGGCACAAGACATTGGCCCCAATCCAAGTACGGACCATTTGCACGAAGTCATGAACAGCCCGGCTCAAGCTTTGATTGTGCTGGACCTGCCTCCTAAAATGGCGCCGCCTCAAGACCTCCCTCAGGGCGCGTGGTCTGTGGCCCGACATACCCGGCAATCCACACTAACGCATGGAACCGACCCTATAGAGTCTTGGCCCAGCACCCGTAAAAAACAGCTCAAGCGTGCGGAGCGAGAGGGGATGACCGCACACCGCTGCACAGACATTCCACTTCTGGTGAAACTGCACCAAACAGCCCGAGAGCGCAAGGGGTTGACCAGTGACGGACATGCGCTCCAGCTTTTGCTCACTGAATTGCTCCAAGAACCAGACACCCACGGCTGGACCATTCAGCACGCCAACGGAAAGGTACTCGCAGGTGGCGTGTTTCATGGCGATGGAGACCGGCGGTGCATCTATGGCTTTGGTGGACAATTTCGGAGCGAGGCTCCAGGTGAAAGCAGCAGGGCCACTGTATTGCTTATCGCCGCCGCCATGCGTGAAGCGGTGAAACAGGGTAACCACACCTTTGACTTTGGGGGAAGTATGGACGCTGGTGTAGACCGCTTTTATGCAGAGTTTGGCGCCTCAAAAGTGGCGAAGCACCGTTTGGTCCGAGTGGCACCGCGATGGCGACTTCTGCTCAAATGGCGCCGCCCCGACTTGTTCAAGCCTTGATCAAGGCCAAACCTGCGCTTTACGCGCTTCTGGGATAAAGCAAGCTTCCCGGCCCCAAGCATTGATCTGGATGAATTCTGCCGCAGTAAAGCCCATGCCATCTCGCAGCAACCGGTACTCATCCATGATGTCAATGTTCATGATGCCGGGGTCGTCCGTATTGACAGTGGTACGAATACCGGCTTCCATAATTTGACGGAAAGGATGCGACTCTTTGGTCGCACACACCCCACTGAGCCAATTGGAAGTGGGGCACAGCTCAAGCACCGTTCCCCGTTCCTTGACAAACTCCAATACAGCCCTGTCCTCCAGAATTCGCACACCGTGGCCAATCCTATCAGCGTGCAACAACTCGATGGATTTTTGGATGTTCAAAGCGGCCTGAGGACCCTCTGCCTCTCCGGCATGAATCGTCACGAAAAAACCTTCTGATTTGGCCCGCTCAAAAAGTGGAGCAAACACCTCAGGACCATAAGCCAGCTCATTGTCCGCCAAATCAACAGCCAAAAAGTCAGCCTTCTTTTCAATGGCGAAATCCAACCAGTACTTGTTTTCTTGGACGGTCTTAATGCGCTGAAGCAGGCAAATGAGACCCACTGCGATGGGGAAGTCCTGCTCTGCGCGCCGCACGCCATTTAGAATCGCGGCATGCATGTCGTCTGGTGACATGCTCGGGTGGGCATCACACAAAAAACTGGGCGCGTAGCGCAGCTCTAACAAGCGCACGCCATTGGCACTCATGTCCTCACAGCACTCATAAGTCATGCGCTCGACCACCTCGGGCGAATCCAGCAGGTCCCGATGGCCCAGAAAAATATTCAGCAACGTGGGCAAATCCCCTACAGGCTGTGTGATCAGGTACTCCTTCCGAAATGTGGCGTCATCCAAGCGACGTCCCTTGGCCGACAACAGCTCTTTGAGCAGATCCTGACGTGCCGTCAATTCCAAGTGGCAGTGCAATTCCACCTTGGGCAAGGCACGGAGAGATTCGTCGAGCATGACCGACAAATTTACGCCATCGACGGTCCGATGTTCATTTTGGATGGAACAACCCCTACAGGCGCAACCTGATCACACCCATCTTCGTGACTATGATTGGAATCGGAGCGCGCATTGCCCATCCCAAATACGGAGAAGGCGCCATTTTTGGAGAGTCAGGAGCCGCATGGCGGATTCAGTTTACAGAACACGGAGAGAAGGAACTCGCCAAAACCTACGAATCCTATGAGATTCTTGAAGCTGCGCCGGCCACCTCTGAAGGCATTGCGCTGGAAGATGTGGTGTCGGCCGTAGAGAACGTTTTCGACCAATACCTTGAATCTCCCAAGCCGGTAGATTTGGGCGATAAGTGGGAGGGAGGCGTCATGGAGTTGCGCCCTGGAGAAGAGGGATTAAAAGGGAAGGAGATTCCCATCGAAACCTTCTTTCACAAAATCGTTATGCTGCGCGACCGCTTGCGTGTACTGGAGCAAAACATCAACAGCAACGCCAAGCTCTCAGACGAAGAAAAGGTGAATCTGCAGCAGTACATCACCCGTTGCTACGGCTCTTTGACCACCTTTAATGTGCTGTTTGACAGCAAGGAGGATTGGTTCAAAGGCGACAAGAAAGGCGCTTAACGCCTCATTTCATTTGCCCTTTTTGACAATGGCCCAGCACCTTTGAGCAGACGCGGGGTTCATTAACGAACGACCGTGAGCGTTCCGCTAAACTGTTCAGGATACTTGCCATGCGTCCAGCGCACCTGCACGCTCCACGCGTAAGCTCCGTCCTTCACATAATACTCGCCTTCGGCACGCTGGTCTTGACCCAGCCACGCTTCATCAGGATCTACAGAAGAGAAAACCACCTCACCCCAGCGGTTGAACACCTGGAAAGAATAATCCTCCGCACCATAGGCCTGACCCAACGGACGAAATGCATCGTTGAGGCCGTCGTTGTTGGGTGAAAAAGCGTTGGGTACATAGAGCTGCAGTTCCTGCTCCGTAAAGTGAGCCACTACCTGCACGGCTCCGTCCGCTGGCAATTCAACTCCCAAGTCAGCGGACATGACGGTGGTGTGAGACAACGCACCCTCCACTTCCCAGTGGCTGAATTTCCAATCCGCGCTAGCCGTTGCTATAAAAGCCTCAGGCCCGTCCACCACAAAACTGTCGGTCCAATAATCTCCAACCGTTGCTCGGTTCACCACTTTTACGACGCCTGCACCGGCAGGCTCAACTTCGACGACCAAGTCAACATGCTCCACATACTCAAAATGGGCCACGACCACACCGCCTGTATCCACATACAGAACAGCTGAAGCCTGGTCGTCTGCCACAATGGTGTTAGCGTCGTACGTCCAGTTTGTAAACGTCCACCATGGAATGGGGTTGGCCATGAGGTCATGTTCGCCATCGAACAGCTCCACCTCGTCAGGGTAGGGACCGATGACAAGGCCATTCAGTGCGATGGTGCCCGTTCCTGGAGGGTCCACGTCAAACACAAGCACTTCGGGCGGAACAGGCTCACCAAAGTGGGCCATGATGGTCACGTTCCCGCTCAACTCAATGTCGATGATGCTGTCTTGAATGTTGCTGATTGCCAGGTCGCCAGAGACCACTTCCCAATACAAGAACTCAGCGCCCTCACAGATTTCTTCGGCCTCTAAATTGATCGGAACACCGGCAAAATACCAACCAGTAAATGGCACCATGGAGGGGTCGATGTCCACCGAATTCAATTCGACTTCGCCACACCCATCAATCAACAAGGTGAGGTCTACGGGTTCAACGTCGTAACAATCCTCCATGCCACTGAGCACGGTCTCATTACAACGTTCATCAATAAAGTCGTGGATCTCCTCGACTTCCGCCATCCAACCATCATAATCACCACCCCAACGGTCAATTTGACGGGGCATCTCAGGCTCAATGACACCAATCATGCTGTCGAGCACAGCGTGCATGTTGTCACACGTAAAATGGGTGTTGCCCAAATCCGCCCAACGGTTGATGTAAGTCGCCCAAAAGACATCATTGTCCATCAAGGCATTCAAAACGGGAATGTGCCCCTGACCTCCAACATCCCCCATGTTTTCTGGGTTGCAGGGATCAGCCTCTGAGCCCGTATCAGGCAAGCCCGTGTAGTTCGCGCCGTGGCCAAAAGTGTTGTCCAAATCCCACAAGGCATAGCGCCAGCGCCGCCCGTCTCCGTCAGGGTTCCTGCCTCTCCACCATGCCGTATTCCAATTGAGCCAATCCGCGCACACAACGTAGCTATTCAGAATGAAATAGTCGATCAAGGACATCTCGTTCAGCTCACTCACAGCCTGCTCGTAATTGGCCTGGACCGTCATGTCGTTGTTGGTGATGAAGTCCACAAGGGTATACCAGTCCGCACCGTTGCCGTACTCCGTCCAAGTTCCTCCCCAAGTCTTCAAAAAGTCAATGTCGTAACGGCCTTGATCATAGTAGCGGTTTGTGAAGTCACTGTCGTCTACCTTTTCTCGGTACTCATAGACGCCCCAATACAAGCCATTGATGTACAATACGCAGCTCTCGCTGGTCCGTTCATCGAGGTGAAGGTCAGAAACGGCGCTCAAGGTTTGACAGTAGGCATCTCGAACGTGCGCACCACCAGAAAACGGATAATTGTCGTTGGCTGCTGCCTTGAAAATCAAGCGCTGGAATTTGCCACGGTTGGAAATGTGGAAGAGGTCGGCATCGACCACATCGTCATACCCCATCTGGTCGCGTGTGATGTAATCGAATCCCTTTTGTGGATAGGCATTCGAGTCATTGCCATGTTCGTTAGAATCGCCTTCGGCCTCGACCCAAAAAGAACCGTCTTCATGAAAGAACTCGATGTGCATGGGCTCATCTCCGTTCCAAGCGCCATCCTCCAATCCAGCACCACTCACACTCACCACCCTAATGCTGTGCTGGTCGTCACCAAAAAAGTAGGTGTTGGTTTCCGTAAAACTGGGCGCCAATTGCCCTGTGGGATCTACAGCCATGGCCCGCACCACGGTGGTCTCAAACAACCCAATGGGGATGGAATAGGGCAGGCTCAAATCCGTTGGGCCGTATCCATCCAAAGTGTAGTAAATCTCAAATCCAGGCTCTGCAGAAATGTCCAAGGCCAAGGCTCCAGGATGGTAACCTGGAGCTTCTCCCATCTGTGGCATGGGTGCGTATCCTGCATACATGAAGGCTGCTGACCCTCCATTGCCTGCATTGGGTGTAGGCACAGTGCACACCTTCCAATCTCCAGCTCCATCTAACTCACGGGCCCAGCTGTGGTCCTGCTGATTGGTAGACATGTCTGTCCCATAGGTGTAGCTCTCTATGATGCTTCCTGTAGCATCAGAAAGGACCACTGATTCTTGCTTGCATTGGTGAATCCGGAAGTTCGTATTCAGAAAACCGCCGCCGTACAGATTGCCAATTTGGGCTTCGCCACTGCATATGATGGTCAAATAGCCATTGGGTGGAACGATGGTGCCTGCTGGGACCTCAAATTTTGTAGGGTTGTCCTCATTGTCAGACAAATACCAACCACCGATGTCAATCGGAGTCGCCGACTGATTGAAGAGTTCCACGAAATCTTCGTTGTTGCCCGCCACATTCAAGGAGTAGTTGGAGCACGAAAACTCATTGATGACCACCTGCGCTTGGGCAGGAATGGCCAACAATATCAACCCGAATAAGAGGGGAAGGGAGATGCGGTTCAATGTCACAGGGTCACAAGATACAATGAGCCAACAAGCCATACTCCTCAGAAGTTGCATTGCCCAGCAGAATAAACCGGCCAATCTATCCACCAGGGGCACAAACTTCAATTCACCGAGTAGATGTACATCGGGGGGAAATTCCTGAGTACAAAACACACCCGTCGCAATTGGAACATTCGATAATGCGGTTTCATGAGCGGAGGCATGTAAGTAAAGAAGCGAAAGACGGTCCCCCGATCCGTCAGCCCCTTGATGGCGGAAAGCATCGGTTCCTTTACGGCACCTGGCAAAACAAACGGAAGGCCAGACAGAACAAGGTCAACGTGCGGCCAATTCCGTTCGTTCAACAAAGACTCAAGGCGACATGCACTGGATTGCACAATATCAAACCGGTCCCCAAATCGGTCTTTCAAAGAAGCCACATAGCCTTCATCCAATTCAACGACCAACACTTGTGCATCGGGGTGCAAGCGGTCGTACAGCTCTTGGGTAAAAACACCCGTGCCAGGGCCCAGCTCAATGACATATCGAATGCCCTCGACGTCCAGCCCATTGAACATGTTGCGGCTGGCTACCTTACTGCTGGGGACCACACTGGCATTGCGCAGAGGATGACGCAAGAAGTTGAGCAAGAAACCCAACCTTCCATTTCCATTAAAAGCCATGGTGGCAAGCTACAACGCCGATTTTACGGGCAGGTATTCCCAAATGCAGAAAGGAGAATCAACACATCATTGACCCCCACCAGTCCATCGCCATTGTTGTCTGGGCAATCACCTGATCCTTGCAAAAAACTGCACACTCCATTGTCCCACACGGCCTCTGCATCAAAGTTCACTGCAGAAGGGTAGGTGCAACCCGCCAAGCCCTCACCCTCACACAGAGACGCGGGCGACTGAGGATCCGCCAAAGGATCAAAGTTGCTTGCAAAAGGATCTGCACATCCTTGACAAGCGCTGCAACTCGCAAAGCAGACAACCGGCATGGCTAAGTCTTCTGCAACCACGGCCTCGCGCCAACCATTGGCATTACAATCAGTTGGTGGCGTCTCCCAAGCCGTGCCCTGCGCTCCAGCCGGTGTGCCAAACCGGTAAGCCAGTCCTGCACTTCCCGCGACGGTAACGGTAACGGCCTTTGCCCCCCACATGGCATCTGTCATGGCATAGGTATTGCCTTGCACCTCCACCAAGGCTTCCATGCTTGAATCGGGCATTTGCACCCTAAAAGTCACGGAGTAATACTCGGGATCTACTGGAGCGCAGGCCTCACAGGCATTAAAACACACCACATCCAAGTCCAATGGAGAAGCACCCAATTGAAAAGCCCTGTTGGTGTACACACTGGAGCCATCATAGGTCGTGTTGGTGCAGGGTGCTCCAACGGCAAAGGTCTCGACCAAGCCATCCCACCCATTGGTAGTGAACTTGAATTCGTGGTCACCCATGGGCAAGTCGATCACGGCCTGCCAAATGCCATCGCCATCAGCATCTTCCATGGGGGCACAATCGCCACACCACGCGTTAAACCCACCATTCACATAGGCTGTGTGTCCAGAAACAGCTTCATCTGAGAGGTCCACAGAAAACTGAACAGGATACAGACAGCTGCCATCGTTGGAAGTGGCCGGTGGACTGAAGTTCGACGCGTTTTCATCGGTACACCCTGGCCCCCCTGTACCCGGACAGCCTTCCGGAGAGGAAAAGCAATCCGCATCGGTCACCAATGGGTCCCAAGCCACATCCAAATAGCGGTTCACGTAAGTATTGGTGCCATCATAACTCGTCAAAGTTCCTTCAGCGCCTGAATCGAAATTCTCTTCTTGACCTGACCATCCATTGATGGTGTACTTGTACTCGTGAATGCCTTGGGGCAAGTCCAATGTGGAGGTCCAAATGCCGTTGGAGGAAGGGGTGAGGGCATGGACATTTCCAGACCAATCATCAAAAGAGCCGGTCACATAAACTTGGTCACTGGTGCCCAGGCCTTCTTGACTCATGTCTACCCTAAAGGTCACCGGCTGGGGGTCGGGAGCATGCGCGTAGACCCGCACCCAATCGACCTTCATCTCTTGAGGAAAAACAGTACTTCCGTCGGGAGACCCAGGCCAACCGCCTCCAACGGCTACATTGAGCAGCATGTGGTAATCCTCTGCAAACAACCAGGGGTGATCCGGGGTCACCTGGGTGCGGTCCAATTCAAAATAGACCTGCCCATCGACGGACCATCGGAGGTGATCAGGCCACCACTCCACTGTGTAAGTATGATAGGCCGTGGTCCAATCGTCGGCATAAATGGAACCTCCCATAGACTGGACATTGTTGACTTCACCCCAGTGTGCTGTCCCATGACAACTCCAAGGGGCATTGCCCACCAGCTCCATGATGTCGATCTCCCCAGGCCAAGGGTTGTTTTCGCGCAGCATCCAGAAGGCGGGCCATATTCCTTGGCCTGTGGGTAGGTCAATCCGAGCCTCCCACTTGCCATAAGTCTGACTGAATTTGTTCCGCGTCACCAAACGCGCCGAAGTGTAGGCGCTTCCAGCGTAATCCTCCTCGATGGCCGTGATCACCAAATCGCCATTCTCTACACGGGCATTTTCTAAATCGTCTGTATAGTATTGTAGCTCTCCATTGCCCCATCCCCACAATCCCTGAGCAGCACCTGTTCCAATGTCGTAACCCCACTTATTGGGATCGATGGAAGTGCCATTGAATTCGTCACTCCAAGACAAATTCCAAGTCTGAGCAGATGAAGCTAAAGCGAGGCCCAGGGCGAGAATAGAAGAAAACAATCTCAGCATAACGAGGTCTTTGCCATCCAGCAATTTACGGACGAAATGGCCTCAAGGGTTTCAGCAAGGCTGACCAAACAGCCCAAGAACCAGCAACAGGTCAACAACACTGATGACCCCATCTCCATTCACATCCTCTGGACACGGCGTCACCGTTTCCGGGGAGCAGGTCCCTGTGAGCGGAACGCCATCCAAATTCCAGGCCGGGTCAATGGGGACGCACATGTGCGCCAAAGCCGTTAGGGGCACATCCACCAAGCGCGGGGTACCCGCATAGTCCCAAATGACAGGGGCCTCATTTGAGCTCCATGTTGCGCCATCGATGGCACCCTGATGCCCGTTTCCTGAACCATCCGAGGCTTGGGAACCCAAGCCTTCATTCAATGCCCAGTATCCACGAAGGTCTGCCCAATCCGGGTGCGCATCGCTGAGGCTGCTGCAATGCCACTGAGCAATGGCTTCCTCTTCCAACACCTTACCCCAGAATCGCACCTCGGCCAGCTGTCCCGTCATGGCGTAACCTCCCAGGACATCCGCCCCAAAGCTCATTCCGCCACCGACATCCAAGCTCCCAAGAGAAGAGATGTCTGTTTCGGCATTGAACACACCATCGGTGTATAGGCGCATCATTCCGTCGCGGTCAAAAGAACAGGACAAGGTGTGCCATTGCCCATCGGCTACACCGGCCTCACCATTGGCATCGGCCCGACTGGACCCGTCGCTCACATTGACCTTCCAAGCAGGGCCATCGGGATACTCAAAAGAAAACACCCAACCTGGATTCAGACCCGAGTCCCAGTCCTTGTTTCCCACCATGGCTACATCTGCAGCTACCGTGGATCTTAGCCGCATCTCCACCGTGAAATCTAGGTCGGAGCCCACCAGAAAATCCGGATGATCGGCGAGAATGACGCGGTCGTCACCTGCGAAATTCAACACCGTCTCCAACCCCAAGCAGTCTTCGCTTTCGAGTCCAATCCACAAGGTGTCCCTTTCGACCACTTCCACAGGCAGGGTTGGGGAAGAGGCGAGGATGAACACCCTTCTTTCTCCTTCCGAGTTGCCCCCATGAGAGGTGCCGGTCCCGCCATGATCCGTGGTGACCAATACCATCCAATTTTCTTCCCCATAATTGGGCCGGCTCTGCAGCGCAGACACCATGAGCCCCACTTGCTCATCCATCTCTGAAATGGCCGTTAAGTAGGGTGTGGAAGAGGGAGAAAAGCCTGTGCTGTGCCCCGCATAATCCGGGTCGTCGAGGTGAACGAAAATCGCGTGCGGGTCTTCATTCTCAATCTGTTGAACAGCTGCTGCCGCTGCCGCTTCTGCGGAGTTGGTGTTCAACACCAAATCGGCACTTGCCCCTACGATTTGGTTGTTGATGGGGCCCCACTGACAAATGGAAGCGGTATTCCATTCCGGGTACAGCGCCTCGATGCGTTCAAGCCATCCAGGGTATTGGAGGTAATTCTGATTTGAAAAGCTGTTGTCGATCACGTTGTGCTTCCCCGACCGCACCCCACAATGAATGGAAGACCATCCAGGGCCGCTCATGGTAATGTCGTCGTTCAATGCGTCCAAGGTGGAGAAACCTTCGGCCATCAGGGCGTCCAAGTGGGGTGTGGATGCCTCCACAAGCGCATCGGGGCGCACCCCGTCAATTCCAATCATGAGCACCCTTCCAGAAGGCTGAGCCCACACCGAAAACCCAGAGAACAGGAGGCAGGCATTCAACAAGATTTGACGGGATCTCATGGCCTAAAAGGTACAAATCCAAGGACCCTCTGCCATCACGGCTACAACTTCCCTCACCTCTGTTTGCGCAGGGCAAGCATGCAGAACACCTCCGCCCATCCAGCCATACCGAGGCCTCCCAAAAAGCAATTTCAATCGCCTTCAGCCAAGCGGGCCCATCCCGCCTCCCAAATCAGGCAAATGAGGACTTCACCGCTTCGTAGACAATGTCCCCATTTTCGATGTTCAGGCCCAATCCCAGGGACCTGTCCTCTGCACAAGCCCGTTCCCATCCTTTGTCTGCCAGAGCAATGACATAGGGTAGGGTGACATTGGTGAGGGCGAGGGTCGAGGTGTAGGGCACTGCACCTGGCATGTTCGCAACGCTGTAATGAACCACATCATCTACAATGTAAACCGGGTCATCGTGGGTGGTTGGTTTGGTGGTCTCGACACAACCTCCTTGATCCACAGCGATATCCACAATGACCGTTCCCGGCCTCATTTCACTCAACATGTCCCTTGTAATGAGGTGCGGCGCCTTGCCACCTTTGAGCAGAACAGCGCCAACAATCAAATCGTGGGTAGCGATCGCCCTTTTGATGTTGTAGGTGTTGGAATATTCGGTCACGACGTGATGCGGCATGATGTCATTGACCTGCCTCAAACGGGGCATGTTGATGTCCATTATCGTCACGTGAGCTCCAAGGCCAGCCGCCATTTTTGCCGCTTGGGTTCCCGCCACACCAGCACCCAGCACGAGTACCCGGCCCGGCGGGACACCAGGAACACCTCCAAGCAATACACCACGTCCCTTTCTTGGCTTTTCTAAATATTTGGCCCCTTGCTGGATGGCCATCCGACCGGCCACCTCGGACATGGGCGTCAACAGCGGCAAAGAACCATCCAGCTCCTCTACCGTTTCATAGGCAATGCAAACGGCACCACTGGAGACCATCGCTTCTGTCAGTGACGCAGAGGATGCGAAATGGAAGTAGGTGAACACCACCTGGCCGGATCGAATCAAATCATACTCAGACTCAATCGGTTCTTTGACCTTCACAATCATGTCGGCCTCCGCGTAAACCAACTCAATGGTCCCGCGCAATTCAGCACCGACATCGGTGTAATCAGCGTCGGAAAACCCACTGCCCAAACCTGCACCAGATTGAACCAGCACCGTGTGGCCGCGTCGGGTCAATTCAAATGCGCCTGCAGGCGTCATGCCAACCCGACTCTCGGAAGGCTTGATTTCGGAAGGAATACCAATGGTCATGCTGCAAAGGAGGTTCAGGTCTCTTCTCGGCGGAAACCCAGCAACCGAAAATTACCCCAACTTATTGACATTCAATATATTGTGTACACAGTACACGATATGAAATGAGGGCCCATCAAAGACCAGCCATGAAAAAAGCCCGGCTGTGTAGCGCGGGCTTTCTGATCTGCGGAGAGAGAGGGATTCGAACCCCCGGTACCTTGCGGTACAGCGGTTTTCAAGACCGCCGCAATCGACCACTCTGCCATCTCTCCGATGGAGGCACAAAGATAACAACGACAACCACACACCCGCCTATACAATGTGCGCATCTCGTCGCTATTTTTAAGCGCCGTGAATTTGATTGTCCTTTCCATCCCCATCTTCTTCGCTCTCATAGGGTTGGAGGTCGCTTGGGACCAACTCAAAGGCCGTGGACTCTACCGCTTGGGGGACAGCTTGGCCAACATTGGCTGCGGGATCATGGACCAATCGACCGGATTGTTTTCCAAAGTATTGGTGGTCGGAGCCTATACCGCCGTATTTCACCTGACCAGCGCTTGGAGGCCTTGGGAGATGAGTGCCTCAGCTGGCGTGTGGGTGGCGGCTTTTGTGCTGTCGGACGCGGCGTATTACTGGGCCCACCGCCTCAGCCATGGCGTCAACATCCTATGGATCGGCCACGTCGTACACCACCAAAGCGAAGACTACAACCTCGCGGTAGCACTGCGGCAAAGCGTCCTGCAAAAAGTACTGTTGATGTGGGTGTATTGGCCCCTGGCTGTGGCAGGGTTCCCCCCAGAAATCTTCCTTACCTGCATGGCGGTCAACCTCCTGTATCAATTCTGGATCCACACTGAACTGATACAGACGCTCGGCCCATTGGAGTGGATCATGAACACACCGTCACACCACAGGGTGCATCATGGGCGCAACCCCGAGTACATCGACCGCAACCACGCGGGGGTGTTCATTGTGTGGGACCGCCTGTTTGGAACGTTTCAGCAAGAGCTGGCCAAACCAACCTACGGCATTACCCGGCCCACAGACACGTTTAATCCGGTGCACGCACAATGGAAGCCTGTTTCAGACTTGTGGAGCGACATGAAGCGCATCCCGGGCTGGTGGGACCGGATTCGGTTTTTGTTTGCCGCCCCCGGTTGGTATCCCGAAAGCATAGGAGGGCCGCAAGAGCCACCTGCAATCAGCGGCCAAGAGCAAAAATTCGATCCGCACCCAAGCCGGCCTGTTGCCGCGTTGTTGATCGCCCGCTGGCTGTTGCTGCTCACAGTGGCATTGCTCGTATTGGAAAACAAGGACACCCTGACACAGCTGCAACTGGCGGCAGCACTGATCTGGGTCTTCGCAGCGCTGGCCGCCGTGGGCGAACTCTGGAACAAGGGCTGGGGCAAGAAGCGCATGGCCCTGGCCTGGTTGGTGGACCTGACCTTTGTCCCTTCAGCGGCATTGGTGGGAGGAGACAGCGCTCAGGCCTACGCTGTGTGGGCGGTACTTGCGCTGGCATCCGCACTCGTTACCTGGCGCGCACTTTCGGCATCGAGGCGCCTGTAAGTCACCCACATCTTCCATCCAACGATGGCCTTGTCGAAGCCAGAAAGCTGTTCCAAATCCGGCTTGAGGTAGACCTTTGGAAGGAAGGTTTTGTTCACCCCACTCAAGAATCGGAACCATGCCAGCTTCATGGGTTGCGGGGGGTAATGTGCATGCAGTTGCCCTCTGGAATCACCAAGATCTGACCGTTCTTCTGCATGTCCTGCAGAATGGACTGCAATGCCCAAGACGGACCTCCACACTTGACCGTTTCATTTGGTCGGTCTATGAATGCCACGTCAAAACTGGCGCCGTAGTTGTGGGTGCTCTGGCCGTTAAATGCATTGGCATTGCGGCGGCGAAGCTTGCGTTGCTGGCTCTGTGTCCGGGTCAGGCTGGTGATCCGAATGGACGCCCCTTCGTCTGAAGTGCCATCCATGGCCTTGTGGAAACGAGAGGCCATCTCTTTGAGCACATCAAATGCAGCAGGCAACAAGAACGGCTCACTGTGCGTCAATCGGTCGAGGTGGTATCCCTTTCCAACCGTAGGCACCCTGACCAAATCGCCTCGGCCAAACCCCGCTTGCAATTCTGAGTCATTCTTGACGAAGAAACTACCTGGAAGACTGCGGGCGCGCTTTTGATGCTGCGTGTAAGGATTCCGCGCCAACTTCATCGTGTACTTCGAGCAACTGCAAGGTGCTATGCCCTTGCGCGGCAGCGGTCCAGAAGGAGCGGGCCCAACAGCAGCACTTTCTATGGTGGAACGCACTGGAATCTCCTTGGCTTTTTCCGGCTCTGCGCGCTCCTGCACCATAATGGGTGCAGCATACACCCCCTCTGTAACTTCCTCCAGAACATCCTCTGGAGCCAATACGGAGGCTACACGCCCTTCGGAGTCGGCCCCGTCATAGTCTTGACCATCGGGGACGACAGCTGCCAAGCCATACGCAGCAACCAACGCCACTCCTCCTACCATGGCAATGCGGTCCCAACGGAGCCGCTTTTGCTTCTGCTTCTGCATGGCAGCAAGATGGTGTCAGTTCAACGTCCGCTGCGACTGAAGTTCCTTGGTTCGTCAACCCAAGGGTGTGCAATTCCTAAAAACGGCGCAGAAAGTCTTATCCCGCTTTGAATTGCGCAATCGCCGCACGGGTAAAGTCACTCAATACCAAACGGCCACTGATGGCAGCGCGATCGGCAAGCAAAGTGTCCCAATGCTCCGTTCCGCTCCAAAATACCCGCTTCAAGGCAGACATCGCTTGGGGATTGGATGCCGCCAACCGACCCGCCAAAGCATCTACAGCCGCATCCAATGCAGCTGCGTCTTCTAGTACTTCGGCATACAAGCCTCGCGAGCAAGCCCACTCTGCAGACCTCCATGACGCGGCATCGATAGAGAGCTGACTCATGGCCGAAACCCCCAGCTTACGTTCTACGGCGGGCCCCACAACAAAGGGACCAATGCCCACTGCCAATTCGCTGAGCTTCACTGCTGCGTGCTGCGTCGCCAGACAGTAATCGGTGGCTGAAGCCAAACCCACACCGCCGCCTACAGCCTTGCCCTGAACGCGGCCAATCACCAACTGGGGAATCGACCTCAATGCATTGATCACATGGGCAAAGCCCATGAAAAACGCCAATCCAGCTTCCTCATCGGCAATGGCGACCAACTCATCAAAAGAAGCGCCTGCGCAAAAAGCACGGTCACCTGCAGAACCCAATACCACCACTTTGACATCAGACCGCTCACCCAATGTCTTGATGGTGCTGGCCAACTCAGCCAAAACCGCTCCAGGCAAACTGTTGGAGCGCGGATGGGCAAAGGTGATATAGGCCACACCACGGTCGTCCACCGAAAGGGAAACCCCCTCCGTCAATCCGGAATTCAACATCAACGTTGGTCGAGGGGCTGAACGGGACGCTCTGTATGGCCCGTGTATATCTGACGAGGACGGCCAATGGGCTCTCCATTCTCCGTCATCTCTTTCCATTGTGCAATCCAACCGGGCAAACGACCCAAGGCGAACATCACCGTGAACATCTCCGTTGGAATGCCCAAGGCGCGGTAAATGATACCGCTGTAGAAGTCCACATTGGGATAGAGTCCGCGCTGCACAAAGTATTCGTCCTCCAAGGCCACAGCTTCGAGCTGCTTGGCGATATCCAATACGGGGTCATTGATGCCCAACTTGGCGAGCACCTCGTCAGCCGACTTCTTGATGATCCGAGCGCGGGGGTCAAAGTTCTTGTAGACACGGTGGCCAAAGCCCATCAATCGGAAACTGTCCGTCTTGTCTTTGGCTTTGTCAATCCACTTTTGCAGGTCTCCACCGTCAGCCTTGATTTGCTCAAGCATCTCAATGACCGCCTGGTTGGCGCCACCGTGAAGCGGCCCCCAGAGCGCTGAGATGCCAGCAGAAATCGAAGAGTACAGGTTGGCTTGAGAACTGCCCACAATGCGCACTGTTGAAGTGCTGCAGTTCTGCTCATGGTCTGCGTGAAGAATGAGCAACTTGTTGATCGCATCGTCAATGACAGGATCAATTTCATAATCCTCGGTCGGCAAACCGAACATCATGTACAGGAAGTTCTCCGTGTAGCTCAGGTCATTGGCAGGGTAACACGTGGGGTGTCCCATGTTGTGCTTGTAGCACTGCGCAGCGAGGGTCGGCAACTTGGCGATCAACCGGTGGATCGTCATGTCAATGTCCTCTACCGAACGGTTGGGGTTTTGGCTGTCTGGATAGAAAGTAGACAATGAGGACGCCATGGAACTCAGCATGCCCATAGGGTGGGCCCCCATTGGGAAGGCATCAAAGAACCGACGCATGTTCTCGTGCACAAGGGTATGCTTGCTGATGCTCTTGGTGAACCACTCCAAACGCTCAGCATCGGGAAGGTCTCCATACACCAGGAGGTAGGCCACCTCCATGAATGTCGCATTTTCGGCAAGGTCTTCGATGGAATACCCGCGGTAGTGCAAAATGCCCTCTTCACCGTTAAGGAAAGTGATTCCACTCGTGGTAGACCCCGTGTTTTTAAAGCCTCTGTCCAGCGTCACCAAGCCAGTCTGTGCGCGAAGCTTGGAGATGTCCAAACCCACTTCGCCTTCCGAACCGCGAACAACGGGCAGTTCAACTTCTTTGTCTTCAAATGTCAGGCGGGCCGTATCGGTCATCGTATCTACGTTCATTGCGTTCCGCGAAAATACATGTCGGCCCGCCTTCTTTCGAGGACGGGCCGGAAGTCTTTGCGGTTTTTACCGGTTTTCCCGGCTCACGCTTAGTTAAAAGTCGGGGAGAAGGCCTGCTGAAAGGCGTCCCACTCCTCTTGAGAAGTCCCTGCAGCCCAAGCCTCATCAAAGAATCGGAGGTAAAGCTCCAATTGCTGTGGGCTCTTGTAACCGCTGATGGGAGCAATCATTTCCAACTCCTCATCGAGATAAACAATGGTAGGGTATGCACGCACTTGAAAGGCACGGCTCAATTCATGCACACCATTGCGGCCCGGCTTGTTGGGGACGTAGGTCGGGTTGCTAAACGTCTTTCCTTGAAACTGAACAGGGTCAGGGCCTTCAGCGTCAAACTTGACGGCATAAAAGTTCTCGTTGATGTATGAAATGACATCCGCATTCGTAAACGTATTGCGCATCATCATCTTGCACGGCCCACACCATTTCGTGTAGACGTCGATCAGCACCTTTCGAGGTTCCTTGGCTTGGGCAGCTTCAAGGTCGTTGACTGAAATCCAGTCAATCGCAGCGCCTTGCGCAAACAGTGAAGCACTGGACGCAAGCAAAACAACACTTAGGACGAGGGGACGCATCATGCTGTAAATATCGCACAACAAAGCAACCGCCCCAATGGCACGAAGCACATTGGGGCGGTAAAAGAGGTGAAAATCTGAACGAAAGGTCAGCGCACGCCGTGCATCAGCTTGTTCAGCGGCTTGTTCATCAGTGCAATCAGCACCGCAAATCCAACCAAGACGAACCCAAGGGTGGAGAAGACATCGATGTACTGGCTCAGGCCAGCTGTCTTCATTTCCAACTCGGTCATGTCCGCTGCGGCGATTTCACCACCGCCATGACCACCGGTCAGCGTAGCGATCAAACCACCTGCGTAGTTGGCGATGGCAAAACTCAAGAACCATCCCCCCATAGCGGTGCCCGCGATGTTTTTGGGGGCCAACTTCGTCACCATGGACAGGCCAATGGGAGAGAGGAACAACTCACCGGTAGTGTGAAGCATGTACAAGAACAACAGGGTCAATAGTGGCACCATGGCCGTGGACTCGTCCACGAATTGCAAGCCAATGATGGTCACCAAGAAACCGAGGCCCAGCTGTAGGATGCCCAGAGAAAACTTCATGGGAATGGAAGGGTTCTTGCCGACGGCATCCAAACGCACCCACATCCATGTGAAGATCGAGCCAAAGAGGACGATGAAGAAGGGGTTAAAGAACTGCGTCATGGAAGCAGGCATCTCCCAACCCATGATCATACGGTCCACATTGCGGTCGGCAAAGAGGGTCAAAGAAGTGCCGGCCTGCTCAAAGCATGCCCAGAAAATCACATTGATGACCATGAAAATGACCAAAGCCACCATACGGTCGCGGTACATGGCCCCTTCGGCCTTTCCGGCCTTGATCAGACTCATGGCCACATACACGAAAAGCATGGTCAGCAGCACCGTCATGAGCGGGAAGGTGAAGGCTCCGTCACCCTCCCCAATTTGAAACGTGTTCTTCAGAATCAGCACATAGCATAAGGGAATCAAGAGCACTGAACCCAAGGTGATCAGCTGGTACATCTTCATGCCCCACTTGGTCTCAAGGCCTGCTTCGCGAATCTCCAATCCTGGCGCTGCAGCGTAGTTCTCACGGCCCAACCAAAAGATGAGCAAACCGGAAAGCATACCGATACCAGCCAAGCCGAAACCGTAATGGAACCCATAGGTTTCCCCCACATAGGCCACCACTGTAGTGGCCAGCAAGGCACCAATGTTGATGCCGATATAAAAGATGGTAAAGCCCGAGTCCCTTCTGGGGTCATTGTCCTCGTACAGCTTTCCAACGATGGTAGAGATATTGGCCTTGAAGTATCCGTTGCCAACGATCAGGGCGCCCATTCCAATCAATAAGAACATCTCGTTGCCCCCCAAAATCAAAAATTCACCAATGGCCATGAAGACCGCACCCAATAAAATGGCGTAACGGTAACCCAAGTATTGGTCGGCCAAACGACCACCCAGAACAGGTGCTGCATAAATGAGCGCTGTATAGGCTCCGTACATCAAACTGGCTTCAGAGTCTCCCTTCATGAGGGACTTCACCAAGTACAACGTGAGCAAGGTGCGCATGCCATAGTAGCAAAAACGCTCCCACATCTCGGAGAAAAACAGCGTGTAAAGACCACGCGGGTGGCCTGTCTTGGCCACGTTTGAATCAGTCATAAGGTTTCTCGAATAAGGTGTTGGCGGCAAGATAAGCGCCGGATTCGCTCTCTGGGCTTCTCCCGTTAGAGGTTTTCACGAAGGAAATCCAGCATCATGTCAAAAAGGTGCAATCGGGTATTGCCCCCGTAAATGCCATGGTTGCGGTTGGGATAAGCAAAAAAGTCAAAGTCCTTGCCCTCGGCCACCAGTGCGTCGACCATCTCCATCGCATTTTGGAAATGGACATTGTCGTCGGCAGAACCGTGGACCAGCAGGAGCTCGCCTTTGAGCTTTTCTGCATGGTTGATGGGGCTGTTGTCGTCGTAACCGTCGGCATTCTCTTGCGGCGTGCGCATGAAACGCTCTGTGTAGATGCTGTCATAGAAACGCCAGTTTGAGACCGGCGCCACTGAAATGCCCGCTGCATAATGATCGGCCCCCTTGGTCATGGCCAGCAACGTCATGTAGCCCCCATAACTCCAGCCTTGAATGCCGATTCGATCTCCATCGATGTAATCCTTGGCACTCAGGTGTTCAGCAAGGTCAATGAAATCTTCTGTCTCGAGTTTGCCCAACTGCAGGTAGGTGCTGTGCTCAAAATCGCGACCACGCTTGGGGGTTCCCCGGGGGTCACAACTGACCACGATATAGCCTTCTTGGCAGAGCAGGTTGTGCCAATAAAAGGTGGTTCCGCCCCAACTGTCGTTCACTGTATTCACGCCAGGGCCTCCATAAATGGCCACGTAAACCGGATATTTCTTCGCCGGATCAAAATCCGTAGGCTTCATCATCCAACAATTCAATTCCTCTCCAGCATCGTCCTTGAAAGTGAAGAACTCCCGGGGAGACACTGCATAGTTTGAGAGCGTCTCACGCAAACCGGCATTATCCCGCAACATGCGGATTTCCCTCCACTTGCGGTCGCGCAACACATAGCGCGCAGGGGTGGCCGCATCGCTGTGATCGTGGATGGCATAGTCAAACGTCTTGCTCCAGCTGACACCGTGCGTGCCGGGGGTATCATCAAGCTGTGTCATGCGCCCTTTGAGGTCCACTTTGGCCTCGTGTTGTTGCGTGGCGCCCGCCCAAGACCCCGAGTAATAGACCACTTTGCGCTTGGCATCATATCCGTGGACCGAAGTAATGTCCCAAGCCCCCTTGGTCAGTTGCTTGCGGTCTTCCGTTCCCTGGATGTGATAGAGGTGGTTGTATCCGTCCATCATGCTCGTCATCAGAAAGGTGCCGTCGCTTAGAAAGGTGAAGTTGTCCTGAACGGGAACGTGGGTGGCCGCTTCCTCAACAAACAGCATCTCTGCTGCAGGGGCCGCATCACCGCCGCTGCCCAAATCAAAACGCATCAGTTCCATCTTGTTCTGGTGGCGGTTCATGCGCATGACCATCAGGTCCTCTGTATTGCCCATCCACATGATGCGCGGGATGTAGTTGTCTCCGTCCACCTTGGTCAGTTCCATCGTACGCTGAGCATCTACATCCACAGCGTGAATGCTCACTTCGGAATTGATTTCACCCGCCTTCGGGTATTTGAAGGTGTAAGGGTCGGGATAGAGGCTCCCATACATGGGCATACCAAACTCCCGCACCGCAGATTCATCAAACCTGTAGTAAGCGATGTATTGTCCATTGGGAGACCAATAGAAACCGCGGTCCTTCCCGAACTCTTCTTCATACACCCAGTCCGAAGCGCCATTGATCACCTCGTTCCAACGGCCATCTGAAGTCAACTGCACGGGTGCGCTGTCGGCAACAAGGCCCACGACCCATAAATTGTTTTCCTGCACATAGGCCACTTTGTCGCCGGTGGGAGAGAACGTAGCCAGGCGCACCTTGGCCCCGTCGGCCAACAAGGGCTGCCCCGCATCGCCACCTCCAATGCGGTACACGTGGTAGCTGGCACTGTAACTGTGGCGATAGATCGACTCGTGCGCGCTGCTGACCAGCAATTGCTGCTCGTCGGCAGAAAATTGGTAGCCCGAAATGCGCCCTTCTCCTCCAAAAACATCGGTACTCTTGGCCAGCGTATCCACCGCTTCGCCCGTGCGGTAGGCGAACTTGACCACAGCGTTGCCACTGTCGGTGTACTCCAAGCTGGTGTAGTGCACGCCATCGGCCATCGAGCGGATGCCATAGACACCTTCCGACCTGAAAGTGGGGCTAAACCAGATCTTTTCGTTGGACCAACGCTCGGTCGGAACCGTGTTTTTTTGAGCGGTAGAGGACTGGGTGGAGAGCAGGGCCGCAAGGGCCAAAAGGAATGCCGTACGCATGGTTGTGAATATTCGCAGGTGTTGGATGGGAAATGGAGCCCATCGGGGTGGCAAATTAAGCCCCCATGACGACCCGTTCTTCGACACCGCCTCCACAATCTGAGTTGGGCCAGCAATTGTCCGCGGCCATACCCGGCCTCGAAGTCCGGGATACCCCTGATTTTCTGGATGCCCACAGCCGGGACCATACCGAAGACCTGCAGTTTTTGCCAGACGTTGTGGCCCTGCCCAAAAACACCGCGGAAGTATCATCCTTGCTCGCCTGGGCCAACGCGCGCCGCGTTCCGGTCACGGCCGCAGGGGCTTGGACAGGGCTCAGCGGTGGTGCCCTGCCCGTCAAAGGCGGCATCAGCTTGAGCACGAAACGGCTCAACCGCATCGTCAAAATCGATGAACTCCACCACCAGCTCGTGGTCCAGCCCGGCGTGATTGTCCAAGAAATGCAGGAGGCCGTGCAAGCAAAGGGCCTGTTTTACGCCGTCGACCCCGCGAGTAGGGGCACCTGTACCATTGGAGGAAACCTCGCTGAAAACAGTGGAGGCCCAAGGGCTGTCAAATACGGCGTCACCAAGGATTGGGTGCTCAACCTCGAAGTGGTGCTCGCCGACGGCACCATCATGAAAACCGGAGCCGACACCCTTAAAAACAGCACCGGCTACAATGTGACCCAACTGATGATCGGATCAGAAGGCACCCTGGGCATCATCACCGAGGCCACTTTGAAACTGCTGCCGTGGCCCAAATACAACGCCTTGTTGCTCGTGCCCTTCTCGGACCCCAAAGACGCCTGCCACGCGGTAGCCGGGATTTTTCAAGACGGCAACCAGCCCAGCGCCTTGGAGTTCATGGAGCGCGCAGCCATAGAGCTGGCCATGGACTTCACCCAAGACCGGCAATTGCCCCTATCGGACGACACGGCTGCCCATTTGCTCATCGAGGTCGACGCATTTCGTGAGGACGACCTCATGCCCCAACTGGAGCGACTGGCCGACACCCTCGGTCGGTACAACGCCGGCGAACCCCTGATGGCCATGGATACCGCAGGAAAAGCACAGCTTTGGAACCTGCGCCGAAAGGTTGGAGAAGCCGTAAAGGCACACTCGACCTACAAAGAAGAAGACACTGTGGTGCCGCGGGGACACCTGCCAGAACTCCTGGAGGCCGTCAAGCGCATAGGGGGGGAGTATGGTTTTGAAAGCGTCTGTTATGGCCATGCTGGTGACGGCAACCTCCACGTCAACATCCTCAAGGGTTCATTGAGCGATGAAATATGGCACGACACCCTGCCACAGGCCATCCGCGCCATTTTTAAAGAAGTCGTGGACTTGGGCGGCACCATTAGCGGCGAACACGGCATTGGCTGGGTGCAAAAGGCGTACATGGATGTGCGTTTTAGTCCAGCCGAAATGGACCTACAACGCCGCATCAAGGCCGCATTTGATCCTGTTCACACACTGAATCCGGATAAGATACTGCCACAGGGTGCGAGCAGTTCGGGGGAAACTCCTTGATTTGCGGTTCCAACCCAAGCAACCATGAACCTCCTGCAAGGAAAGAAGGGCATCATTTTTGGCGCCCTCAACGACATGTCCATCGCCTGGAAAACGGCAGAAACTGTGCACCGTATGGGTGCAGAAATCGTGTTGACCAATGCTCCAGTAGCCATGCGAATGGGCGAGATCCACAAACTGGCCGAAGCCTGTGGAAATGCCCCCGTGATTCCCGCAGACGCCACGAGCGTCGAAGACCTCAAGGCGCTCTTTGAAGGCGCTATGGAACATTTTGGTGGGCAGGTCGATTTTGTTCTGCACTCCATCGGAATGTCCCCCAACGTGCGAAAAGGCAAGCACTACACCGGACTCAACTACAGTTACCTCGAAAAGACCTTTGACGTCAGTGCCGTCAGCTTGCACAAAACCTTGCAGACCGCATTGGAACTCGACGCCATTAGCGAATGGGGCAGCGTAGTAGGCTTAAGCTACATCGCCGCCCAGCGCACCTTCCCAGACTACGGTGACATGGCAGACGCCAAAAGCTTGCTGGAGAGCATCGCCCGAAGCTTTGGGTACCATTACGGGGTTCAGAAAAAAGTGCGCATCAACACGGTCAGCCAATCGCCCACCATCACAACAGCGGGCAGCGGCGTAAAAGGATTCGACGAATTCGTCTCTTACAGCGAGGCCATGAGCCCACTGGGCAATGCAGACGGACAAGCCTGTGCCGATTATTGTGCCACCTTGTTCAGCGACCTGACGCGCTACGTGACCATGCAAAACCTCTTCCACGATGGTGGATTCTCCAACACCGGCGTCAGTATGGAGGTCATTTCCAAGTTTGCCAAAGAGGAAGGGTAAACCCACCTCTCCGTAAATATTGCAGGCAAATCGCAACCTCCCGCTGAACGATGCGTAGGGTGTTATCCAAACGGCTCCTGCCATGCAGATCCTAAAATTCGGAGGTTCATCCGTTGCCAACCCTGACCGCATCCGCGCGTGCGGCCGCGTTTTGATGCACAAGCGTCAAACCGAAGGCTACCGTGCGATGGTGGTGTGTTCCGCCCTTGGCGGAATTACAGACGCTTTGGGCGAAGCCGGAAGGCTGGCCCAAAATGGCGACGGCGACTACCGCGTTGTAGCGCGTGAAATCCGTGACCGCCACATTCAATGCGCATTGGACCTTTTAGAGTCCGACACCTACGGTGCCATTGAAGCGGAGCTCAAGGAACGCCTCAGCCACCTCGACGACCTCCTTTATGGCATCTACTTGCTGCGGGAGGCCAGCGCAAGGACTGTAGACGAGCTCACGGGATTGGGGGAACGGCTTTCCGTACCCATCCTTTGGGGACATTGTCACGACTTAGGCTTTCAACCGCAGAGGCTCGATGCGTTGGAACTCATGTGTACCGATGATGATTACGGTGCCGCACGTTTGGACGTCCATGCCTCACAAGACCGTTTTGCACGCGCCGGGTTCGAGGACGGTGACCTGTTCCTCATGGAAGGATTCATAGGCAGTGCACCTGATGGCACCCCTACAACTTTGGGCCGAGGTGGCAGCGACCTGAGTGCCGCCTTTGCCGCCTGCTTTTTAGACGCCAGTGTGCTGGAGAAGTGGACCGACGTCGCTGGAATGATGACCGCCGATCCGCGCGTGGTGCCTTCGGCCAGTGTCATCGATGAACTGAGCTACGCAGAGGCCATGGAGCTGTGTCACTTCGGCGCCAAGGTCGTTTTTCCTCCAACTGTAGCCCAGCTGTCAGAAAAGGCCATCCCCATGCATGTGAGGCTGACGGACGACCCCAACAGCACCGGGACGCAAATCCTCCCTCATGACAAGCGCTCGGACGCCCCATTGTCCAACCGCGGTGTGGCAGGATTGAGCACCCTCAAAAACATCACGCTGATCACAGTCAGTGGAGGCGGCATGGTCGGAGTACCCGGCTTTTCTCGTCGGCTTTTCACGGCGTTGTCCCTTGCCGGCGTCAACGTGGTCCTGGTCTCACAAGGATCCAGCGAGCATGCCATCTCTATTGCAGTGGCCGACTCAGACGCCCATGGCGCCAAAAAGATCCTCAACGAAGAGTTTGGCGCAGACCAACAACTGGGCCGCATCGGTCCCCTCGTTGTGGAATCGGGCTTTGCAATCGTAGCCCTGGTGGGCGATGGCATGCGCCAACAAAGCGGCATCGCAGGACGCGCCTTTGGCACGCTCGGCCGCAACGGCATCAGCATCCGTGCCATCAGCCAAGGTTCCACAGAGCGCAATATCAGCATCGTCATAGACGCCAAGCACGAGCGCAAAGCCTTGCAGTCACTGCACCAAGCGTTTTTTGAGACCGAAGTCAAGACGCTGCACATCTTCTGTCTGGGGGTTGGCAATGTCGGCGGCACCATGATCGATCAGATCATGAACCAACGAGACGACCTGCGCAAAGTCCGTCGTTTGGACCTGCGCATCATGGGCCTGGCCAATAGCCGCAATATGCTGGTCTCTGAAACTCAGGTCCAAGGAGATTGGAAAGCCCAGTTGGCACAATCCACCACCGAGAGTTCACCAGGCGCATTTGTACAAGCCATTGTCAATATGGATTTGGAGAACAGCGTCCTGGTGGACAACACTGCAAGCGCTGTGGCTGCCGAAGTCTACGAAGAGGCCCTCGCCCACAGCATTGCCGTGGTGGCCTCCAACAAGATCGCCACAAGCGATGCCCAAGAACGCTACGAAGGGCTCAAGCAACTCGCCTTGCGCGCAGGGGTCGAATACCGATTTGAGACCAACGTGGGGGCGGGGCTGCCATTGATTGACACCATACAGCACTTGGTGCAAAGTGGCGACCGCATCCACAAGATTGAGGGCATGTTCAGCGGTACGCTCAACTATGTCTTTTCCAACTTCAACAGCGGCATCACCTTCAAGAAGGTCATCGAAGATGCGCGGGCTGCCGGCTTGACCGAGCCCGATCCCCGCACCGACTTGAGTGGCGTAGACGTGCAGCGCAAAATCCTCATCCTCGCCCGCGAAGCTGGATATACCTTGGAGATGTCCGATGTGGCAGGGAAGGGGTTCCTGCTCGACAGCCAAATGGAGGGCTCCATTGACGCCTTCATGGACAGCCTGCCCGAGATCGAGGAGGCGATGCAAAAGAAATGGAAAGAGGCCGACACCAAGGGTGAACGCCTGAAGTATGTGGGCAGTTTTGATGCGAAAACCGGCCAAGCCTCCACCGGTTTGACCACCGTTCCCGCCGACCATCCCTTTTACAACATCGAGGGCACCGACAACATTGTCTTGCTCACCACAGATCGCTATGCAGAGCGCCCCCTGATCATACAAGGTGCCGGCGCGGGCGCTGCTGTAACGGCCATGGGTGTTTTTGGCGATCTGATTCGCATTGCCTCGAGCCGATAACCCTCCGCAACAACAGCGCTAACCCCCATGACACCCCGCGAGCACATCTCCGTCGCAGCCCCTGCCACAGTCGCCAACCTCACCGTTGGCTTTGACTGTTTGGGGTTGGCCTTGGAGCGCCCACTCGAGCGGTTGGACCTGAGGCGAACCGACACACCAGGGGTCACCATTGCCGCCGTTCACGGTTGCGATGGACTCCCTCTGGACCCTTCCCGCAACGTGAGCGGGAAAGCCGCCCAAAGCGTGCTGCAATCACTCGGCGCAAACTGGGGAGTCGAGCTAACCATCCACAAGGCCGTACTTCCGGGCAGCGGGATCGGATCGAGCGCGGCTTCTGCCGCCAGCGCAGCCTTTGGCGTGGCCGCATTGGCCGGCGCCGAGCTGAAGCCCCACGAACTCCTTCCATTGGCCCTGGACGGCGAGCAAATTGCCAGCGGTGCACGCCATGCCGATAACGTTGCACCTGCGCTCTTTGGCGGCTTGTGCCTGTGCACACCTGATGGCCGCATCGACCACCTGCCCGCCCCTGACTGGCACCTCACCGTTGTGCACCCGCAAACCGTCATCAAGACGGCCGAAGCCCGCGCTGTATTGCCTTATCACGTACCCATGAAAGATGCCTTGCACCAAATGGCCCAACTGGGACACTTCGTGCATTGCTGCCACACAGGCGACGCCACAGAAGCCGCCTTTGCCCTCCAAGACGTACTCGCTGAGCCCCACCGCATCCCGCTACAACCTCATTTCAAAGAAGTCCAAGCCGCTGCGATGAACGCCGGCGCCAGGGCAGGGGGGGTCAGTGGAAGCGGGCCATCCAGCTACTGGATCAGCTTTGACAACACCACCGCCAAGGCCATCGGCCAAGCCATCTCCACGGTTTTCCTTCAACAGGGACTGGACCACCACGTCCACGTCGGCCGCATCGCCCAACGCGGAGCCCACATCCTCGACACCCCAGCCTGACCGCCATGCAGTTCCACAGCACCCAGAACAAGAACGAGACGGCGGCCTTCCACGAAGCCATCCTGCGCGGCCTACCGCCGGACAATGGCCTCTATTTCCCGGACCACATCCCCACGCTCCCCCTCGAAACGTGGATGGGCGATGAGGACACGCAGCCCCACCACCTCGCCACCGAGATCATCTGGCCCTACGCCAAAGGCTCGATGGAACGCGCGGACCTCGAGCGCATTTGTGCAGAGGCCATGAATTTCCCGTTCCCCCTCGTCGAAACCGACGACCGGCGATACGCCCTCGAACTCTTCCACGGCCCGACCCTGGCCTTCAAGGACGTCGGTGCCCGCTTCCTCGCTCGGGCCATCGCCCACTTCAGCGACAAGAAGGTCACCGTCCTCGTCGCCACCAGCGGCGACACCGGCAGTGCCGTCGCCCAAGGCTTCTACAACGTCGAGGGCATCGACGTCGTCCTGCTCTACCCAAAGGGCCGCATCAGCAAAGTCCAGGAACAACAACTGACCACCGTCGGCGGCAACGTCCAGGCCTTGGAGGTCGACGGCGCTTTCGACGATTGCCAGGCCATGGTCAAGGAAGCCTTCCTCGACGCCGAGCTTCAAGCTACCCGACCGCTGACCAGCGCAAACTCCATCAACATCGCCCGCTGGATCCCGCAGGCCACCTACTACGCCAGCACTGTGCACATGTTGGGCGAGAACGTCCTCTTTAGCGTGCCCTCCGGCAACTACGGCAACCTCGCTGCCGGCCTCCTCGCCCACAAGATGGGCATGCCCTGCAAGGGCTTCATCGCCGCCACCAACGCCAACAGCGTGGTCCCGGAATACCTTGAAACGGGCGACTACCAGCCCCGCGCCAGCGTGGCCACCATCTCCAACGCCATGGACGTCGGCGCCCCCAGCAACTTCATCCGCCTGACCCGCCTGTTCGGTGACGACCTCGAGGCCTTCCGCCAGACCGTCAGCGGCTTCCACCTCGACGACGACGCCACCCGCCAGCGCATCCGCCACATCCACGACACGAGCCAATACGTCTGCGATCCCCACGGCGCCATCGGCCACGCCGCCCTCGACACCCCCCTGAAACAAGACCAAGAGGCGCTGGGCGTCTTCCTCCACACCGCAGCCCCCTGCAAATTCGGCGACGTCGTCGCTCCCGTCATCGGCACCGACCCCGACATGCCGGACCGCCTGCAGGCCATCATCGACCGCCCCAAGCAGGCCGTCAACATCGATGCGACCTACGCCGCCCTGAAGGACTACCTCCTCAGCTGAGTCCCAAAATCCGGCATGTGCTCCCCGTCGGCCTCCGGCCTCCAAAGTTTCAAAGTGTCAACCCTCCTTCGCTCCGCTCAATCGGCATCCCTGAGACAACGCACGGAGAATCCGTAGCGAGGAGCGTAGTCGTTCCGGTTGACGTCTAGATTGTAGAAGAGCAAGCTCCGGAGCCAAGCATTGCCGCCATACGGGGACGAACTCCACCAGAAGCCGAGGACGCCGGCATCGCTGAAGTTGCCACTGCCGATGCTGCGGAGGCCGCCCGGAAGGGCCGAAAACCCAAAGTCGTTCGTGCCGTTGCCATTGTTGGACCAGCCTGTTGTCGATTTCAATGCCGTCCCTTCCGTACCGGCAAATCCCTGAGATGTGATGTAGTCTTCCAATTCCGTCCACTCGCCATCGGTAGGGACATGCCAACCCGCAGGACACAGGCCCCGAGCATCGTCTACCGCATACCAGTTGTACAAACGGCCATACGCCGCCAGCGACTGCGCTTCGTCGCACGCGTCGATGACAGGACTGTAGCCCTGACAACCACTGCTGCCCTCGCCATAGACGGCGGTTGCGCCGGCTGTCGTTGAGGTCCACGCCCCATCGGTCAAGCCCGCAGGAATCACATCGCCGTTGCCGTACACCGTCGTCCGAAGGTTCTCCGCAAACCAGCATTGGTCGTCAATCTCCACCACGGCGTAGGTATGACCGTTCATCTCCACATCAGTGCACGCCGAGGCGCAACTGCCGTCGTCCGTGTTCGCGGCAGCATCGTAGTTCACATCCGCAGGGTCAGTGCAGCCTTCGACAACGGGCGTGATGCAGCTGCCGTCGTCGGTATTGGCCGCGGCGTTGTACTCCAGGTACGCCGTATCCGTGCAGCCTTCTACCACGGCAGTGGAGCAGCTGCCGTCGTCGGTGTTGGCCGCAGCGTTGTACTCGGTGTAGGCCGGGTCTGTGCAGCCTTCAACCACGAGCGTAGCGCAGCTGCCGTCGTCGGTGTTGGCCGCAGCGTTGTACTCGGTGTAGGCCGGGTCGGTACAGCCGTTGACGACGGGCGTGGTACAGCTGCCATCGTCGGTGTTGGCCAAGGCATCGTACTCGGTGTAGGCCGGGTCGGTACAGCCGTTCACCACGGGCGTGGTGCAGCTGCCGTCGTCCGCAAAAGCTGCCGGATTGAATTCGATGTAGGCCGGATCAATACACCCCAGCAGGTTTTGGCAACTGCCATCGTCCGTGTTGGCCGAGGCATCGTACTCGGTGTAGGCCGGGTCGGTACAACCGTTCACCACAGCTGTGGCGCAGCTGCCATCGTCCGCAGAAGCTGCCGGATTGAATTCGATGTAGGCCGGATCAATACACCCCAGCAGGTTTTGGCAACTGCCATCGTTCGTGTTGGCCGAGGCATCGTACTCGACGTAGGCCGGGTCGGTGCAGCCGTTCACCACGGCTGTGGCGCAGCTTCCATCATCGTAGGTGGCCAAGGCATCGTACTCGGTGTAGGCCGGGTCGGTACAGCCGTTCACCACGGCATACCTGAGACACCGCACGGAGAATCCGTAGCGTGGATTGAGGTCGTCCCGGAAGACGCCTGGATAGTAGTAGCTCAAGTACCGGTTCCAAGCATTGCCGCCACTCGGGGACGAACTCCACCAGTTGCCGAAGTCGCCGGCAGCGAAGAAGTAGCCAACGTTGAAGCTGCGGTTGCCGCCCGGAAGGGCCGAAAACCCAAAGTCGTCCGTGCCGTTGCCATTGTTGGACCAGCCTGTTGTCGATTTCAAGGCTGTCCCCTCAGCACCACTGTGGCCGTTGGCACCCAAGTATGTCTTCAATGCCGTCCACTCGCCATCGGTAGGGACATGCCAACCCGCAGGACACAGGCCCCGAGCATCGTCTACCGCATACCAGTTGTACAAACGGCCATACGCCGCCAGCGACTGCGCTTCGTTGCACGCGTTGATCTCAGGACTGAGGTCTTGACAATTACTGCTGCCCTCGCCATAGACGGCGGTGGCTCCGGCTGTCGTCGAGGTCCACTCCCACCAGGTCAAGCCCGCAGGAATCACATCGCCGTTGCCGTACACCGTCGTCCGAAGGTTCTCCGCAAACCAGCATTGGTCGCCAATCTCCACCACGGCGTAGGTATGACCGTTCATCTCCACATCAGTGCACGCCGAGGCGCAACTGCCGTCGTCCGTGTTCGCGGCAGCATCGTAGTTCACATCCGCAGGGTCAGTGCAGCCTTCGAC
>Ga0206125_10000833_pt1 | contig 38395 bp, 28 predicted proteins | sample Helgoland_Spring_4_FD_148598 | JGI IMG/M metagenome (GOLD analysis project Ga0206125, IMG submission 148598) | Pelagic subsurface seawater microbial communities from Kabeltonne, Helgoland, North Sea - Helgoland_Spring_Bloom_20160331_1 | ecosystem: Environmental > Aquatic > Marine > Epipelagic ... | reverse complement strand
CCTGACCGTCGAAGTGCACCGTGCCGCTATCTGTGGGCAGGTAGCCGAGGATGGAGCGCATGAGCGTGGACTTGCCGGCACCGTTGGGACCGAGGAGCCCCACGACCTGCCCGCGGGGCACGGACAACGAGACATTATCGAGGGCCTTTTGCGGACCGTATTTCTTGGTGATGCCGGATACTTCAAGAAGCATGAGGCCGCAAGTTATGATGTGGGGATTTCAGCGAACTTGCATCCGTGGAGGAATCGCACACAGGAATCGTTTTTCGGTCAACAGGCAAGTGGGCCGATGTCCAAGCGGCGGATGGCCGACGGGTGGAATGTCGGCTGCGCGGCAAGTTCCGGATGGAGGGAATTCGCACCACGAACCCCATCGCAGTGGGGGACCACGTCACTTGGACTGAAGAAGAGGACGGCACGGGGGTCATCACCGAAATCGCACCGCGCCGCAACCGCATCATTCGCCGCAGCGTCAACCTCAGCCATGAGGCGCATGTGGTGGCGGCCAACGTGGACCGGGCATGGCTCGTGGTGACGCTGGTCGAGCCTTCCACCTCGAGCGGATTTGTGGACCGTTTCCTCGTGACAGCAGAAGCCTATGGGGTGCCTACTACGCTGTTGTTCAACAAGGTTGATGTGCTCTTGCAGTTGGGCGAAGAAGCGGAAGACCTTTTGGCTTCATGGATGACGATGTACAGCGAGGCGGGCTATGAGTGCTTGCCCATTTCCGCCAAAGAGGGCATTGGGCTGGATGAGGTGCGGACCCGAATGCAGGGCGGTATACATCTGGTGAGTGGACACAGTGGGGTGGGAAAATCCACCTTGCTCAACGCCTTGATTCCGGGTCTCGACCAGAAGACCGCTGAGGTGTCGGATGTCCACGATAAGGGCCGCCACACGACGACTTTCGCGGAGATGTTCCCCATGCCGGAAAACAACGGAGGCTTTATCATCGATACGCCGGGCATCAAGGGTTTTGGCCTTGTCCGCATCGAAAAAGAAACGTTGCACCATCATTTTCCGGAGATGTTCCGGTTGTTGCCCGGGTGCAAATTCCACAACTGTCGGCACCTCGATGAGCCGGGATGTGCCGTGACGGGTGCGCTGGAGACCGGAGAGGTGGACGACGAGCGCTACAGGAATTACCGCAACATGGTCGCCGAGTTTGACGAAGGGCCCTACCGGGCGGGCGGGAGCCGCGGCGCCGGGGGCGGCCTGTGATCAATCGGCCTTGGGCAGACGTGTGGCAATGAGGCCGCCGACCCTCAAGGTGGGGCCATTGTAGGTCAGGGGACGTCCCGTTACGATGTCGCAGACCGCCAAGCCTTGGGCCCGGAAGAGCGCGTCACCGGCGGCACAGTCCCATTCGAAATAGCCCGTGGAACGGGCGTGAATGTCAGCCTTTCCTTCGGCCACCAAGCAGAACTTGTGCGCGCCACTTTCGGGCCGCATCCGCACTTCGGTCGGGTCTACCGTTCCTGCTACAAGGTCATTGAGCGTGCCGCCTTCGTTCCAGCTGATGAGCAAATGATAGGGCGGTGTGGCGTCGTCATCGGAACGGATCGCCTTGGGCGGACGCGTGGCATCGCTGATCCGGTTCTTCCAAGTGCCGAGGCCGCGTCCGCCAAAGTAGACGGTGTCGAGGTCGGGCATGGCAACAATGCCGAGGACGGGCAGCCATTCGTGGCCGTTGGACTCCAGGAGCGCCACATTGATGGCGTAGCCCGAGCGCATGCGAATAAAGGAGTGGGTGCCGTCAAGGGGGTCGACGAGCCACATGCGCGGCCATTGCTGGCGCTCTGCATGTGGAGTGCGGCCGCCTTCTTCACTGATGATGGGGATGCCCAGCGGTGCGAGTCCAGCGCTGATGATCTCGTGGCTGGCCTTGTCCGCATTGGTCACCGGGGATCCGTCTCTCTTGTATTCGACTTCGATTTCCGTTTCCGCAAGCCTTGCCAGCTCAGCTGCGGCTGTTCTTACCACGCCCATCGCTTGGTCCAGTGTCGACTGAAGATCGAAAGGAAGCTCGGGAAGCGGTGCGCCATCCATGATGCAAAGATACCAAGTGGCAATCGTGGACACGAGGGCATTGAACTTTTGGGTGAGGTGATTAGTTTTGTTGTCGTCCGCAGGGGTGCCGCAAGGCTGAGATCATACCCTCGAACCTGCCCGGGTTATGCCGGGAAGGAAGCGAACACCGCATGGAGCGGTGGAGTCCGTTGTTCGGCCTCCTGTGTGGCAAAATTGAAACACGCCATGCGCCATTCTTTTCTTTTTCTCGCCCTTTTCTTGCCCTTGTTGGCTGGAGCACAGACCAATGACGCTTTGGCGTCCACCGATACGTTGTTTCGCTTTTTGGAGCCAGCCGCTGTGACGGCGGTGCGGGCCACAGAGCGGGCTCCTTTTGCAGCCGAAACTCTGGATGCCGAAGAGATTTCCAACCGGAATACCGGCCAGGATTTGCCCTATGTCCTCCGTTATACCCCCTCGGTGGTGGTGACCTCTGATGCGGGTGCAGGTGTGGGCTATACCGGACTGCGCATCCGCGGCACGGACCCCACGCGGATCAATGTGACGCTGAATGGAATTCCGATCAACGACAGCGAGTCTCAAGGCGTCTTTTGGGTGAACATGCCCGACCTCGCCAGCGGTACAGACGACATTCAAATCCAGCGCGGTGTGGGCACGTCTACACTGGGTGCAGGGGCTTTTGGGGCCACCATTTCGCTCAACACCTTGGGCATGGCCGAAGAGGCAGGAGGTTCCATGATGGTGGGAGGCGGAAGCTTCAACACCTTCCGGACCAACCTCCAATGGGCCAGCGGGCGCAGTGCCAGCGGTTGGGCAGCAGAAGGCCGGTTGAGCACGGTGCAGAGTGACGGTTGGGTGGACCGCGCCAGCAGCGACCTGTCCAGTTTTCAATTGGCGTTGAACCGCGCCTGGGAGGGGGGCAGCATGACCTACACCATCCTCAGTGGTCGGGAGCGCACTTACCAGAGTTGGTGGGGTGTGCCTGAAGTGGCTTTGAACGGTTCGGCCGAAGAGATCCAAACGTGGGGCCAGAACAATGGCTATTCGGACCAGCAGATCGACGACATGGTCACGCTTGGTCGCCAAGCCAACTATTACACCTATGAGGACGAAGTTGACAATTACGGACAGGACCACCAGCAGTTGCACCTCGAGCACACGCTGGGGGACTGGCGCCTTTCTGCAACGGGTCACTTCACCCACGGGGAGGGGTATTTCGAGCAATACAAAGCGGGTGACGACCTGGCCGATTACAACCTCCCCGAGGTGGTGCAAGGCGGCGACACGGTGACGTCTACCGACTTGGTACGCCGCCGATGGCTCGACAATGATTTCTACGGTGGCGTGCTTGGTGCTGAGCGGCGTTGGGACCGTGCTGCGCTCACACTGGGGGGCGCATGGAACCGTTACGAGGGCGCCCACTTTGGGGAGGTCATCTGGGCGCGCAACGCCTCGGTAGCCCCTGGGCCTTCCTACCGTTATTACAACGGGGATGGGATCAAGCTCGATCGGAATGCCTTTGCGCGCTTTGTGCAGCGTTCCAATGATGGCCGATTGCAAGCCCAGGCTGAGTTGCAATACCGTGGCGTGCGCTATCAGGCCGATGGTACGGACAACGACCAACAGGCCATCGATGTGCCGCGCGACAGTGCCACGTTTGACTTTCTCAATCCCAAGGTGGGCTTGGACTACAGGCTGAACGACGAAGAGCGCTTGTTTCTCTCCGTGGCAGTGGCCCACAAGGAGCCTGGCCGCAACGACTTTATCGACGCCCCAGCGGGCCTCGCAGATCAGGCCGAGCGCTTGACCGATGTAGAATTTGGATGGCGCCGGAACACCGATTCGTATGCCTGGGGGTTGACCGCTTACCACATGGTGTACAAGGACCAGTTGATCCCCACTGGGGCGCTCAACGACGTGGGGGCGGCACTGCGCCAAAACGTTCCCAACAGCAGCCGAACCGGTGTGGAGATGGAACTGGGATGGCAGATTTCCGATGCGCTTGAGCTCGGCGCGCAGGCCACCTTCTCGCGCAGCCGCATCGATCAGTTTACGGAGGTCATCTACGATTACGGGGTGAATTTTGATGAGTACAACATCATTTCCGTGGAGCACCAAAACACGGAGATTGCCTTTAGTCCGCGCGTTTTGTGGGGGTGGCAATTGCTGTGGCATGCCGTGCGTCCTCAAACCGCCTCTGGCGTGGCGTTGGACCTCGAGTGGGCGACCCAGCACGTCAGCGACCAATTCATGGACAACACCGGCAAAGCAGCCATTTTGCCCGCTTACACGGTGTCTCAATTCAGGGCCAGCCTGTACTTGCCGACGGTCAAGGAGGGCCGTGTGTTGGACCGCACCCGCCTCGATGTCTGGGTGGAGAATGCACTCGACGCGGAGTACAGCGCCAATGGATACACCTACAGCTATTCAGCGGGCCCGGATTTCTATGCGTTGGAGAATTTCTACTACCCCCAAGCAGGGCGGCACATCAATCTGGCCCTGACGTACAAGTTCTGAGGACTTGGTGCTCGGCTGGGGAGGTGCGACTTGGTGCTCGGCTGGGCCGGTTAGCCTCGGCGCTCGGCCGGGGTGTCTTGTGCGGCGAAGGCCTGCAAAAACTGAGGGTCGCGCTCGATGGCGGATCCCACCACGGCAAGGTCGGCACCGGCCGCCCAAGCGTCCATCACATCGTCGGGGGTGGTCATGCCGCCTCCGACAATGACTGGGCAAGGCACGGCAGCACGCACGGCAGCGATCATCTCTGCTGAGACTGGCTGTGGTGCGCCACTGCCGGTGTCGAGGTACATGCACTGTTGGCCCAAGTAATGTCCTGCCAGAGCGGTAGCGGCAGCGATGTCTGGCTTGTCCCCGGGGATGGGCAGCGTGCCGCTCATGTAGTGGGCGGTGGTGGTTTTTCCGCCGTCGACGAGCATGTACCCGCATCCGACAGCATCTAAGCCCAGCTCGCGGACCCGGGTTGCCGCCTCCACGTGTTTGCCGATGAGGGCATCGGGATTGCGGCCGCTGATCACGGACAGAAACAGCAGGGCGTCGGCTTCTGCGGTGAGTTGGTTGGGCGAGCCTGGAAAGAGGACAATGGGGGCATCGGTGCGCTCCCGGATCCAAGATGCCACAACATCCATGGACCCTTCGGTGACCAGGCTGCCTCCGAGCAACACGGTGTGAACGGCCTCAAAACCGGGTCCTGACACCCAATCCAGGTCTGCACTGTCCTTGATGCGATCGGGATCGACAAGTACGGCGAGGCCTTTGCGGCCTTCGGCCATTGCGGACTCCAAGGAGGTGATCCATCGCTCAGAAACGGGATGTGCGGTGCTCTCGTTCACGGGTTCAAGATGGCGAAGCAATCCTTTCAATGATGTCCGGCCGCAAAAGACCGTGCCCACAGGGGTGGAATTTCACGGTGCAAACGCCCTTGAGGCCCTTCGCATTCGTGGGTTTAATGACTTTATCGCGTTCACCAAAGTGGGCTTCTAAGATGCCGGGGTGCGCCTTGGAAATGGCCACCAGCCGCCTCCGTCCAGGAGGCCAGAACTTGCGGAGAGAGCACCAACAATCGATGACCATGGCCCACATCTCTTGTGAGTTTAAGTGGAACAACGAAAACTGGTAGAAATGCTCGGGGAGGATGCGGCGGGAGCGCAGCCACGTCATAAAGCGCACCATGGCCTCCCTTTGCCGTTCGCTTTGATTGAGCCAAGCCCGTCCCAATGCGGTGTCCACTGAAAAGCGGTAACCTGGGTTCTTGATGAGCCCGTCTGGAGCCAGCAAGATCACCTTGGTGAACCGCTGGGGCGCCAGGCTAAACCAGGACAGGGCGAGCCGTCCTCCCAGGCTGTACCCCATGAGCATGCCATTGAAGTGGAGCCCTTCCTCCTTCACGATGTCTTCCAAGGCTGCGGTCCAAACGGCGGTATCCATTGGCCTGTGGTGTCCCGAAGAACGGCCATGGGCTGCGAGGTGTGGCATGAGCAGGGACACACCATTGGGAAGCAAAGGCCGGATGCCCAGCATGTCTTCCAGCGGCCTGCTGAACCCGTGCAGTGCAATGGCACATTGTCCGTTCGGATTTTGGGGTTGCCAGAGGGCGAACTCGATGGTCACATCTCCCTTTTTGCGGATTTTGCGCAACACCTCTGTAGGGGTAGATGGGGGAACGACATCGGACGACAGGGCCATGGGAGTAAAGTTCGGTGCTTCTGTATCATTCACCCGGGATTTAGTGTGGAAAACGGAACGAGGTGGATTGGAGGGTGTGGGGTAGTTTTGCCGCGGGTTTCCCGGAGAGCGTCGTTGCTGTCCGGAAAAAAAAAATGCCGAAAGACACGAGCATCAAGTCCGTTCTCATCATTGGAAGCGGACCCATCGTCATCGGACAGGCTTGCGAGTTCGATTACTCCGGATCTCAAGCTTCGCGGTCGCTCCGTGAAGAAGGCATTGAGGTGACCCTCATCAATTCAAACCCTGCCACCATCATGACCGACCCGGTCGTGGCGGACAACATCTACCTCAAACCCCTCGAGCCAGAGTCCATTGAGGAGATCCTGCAGAAGCATGACATCGATGCTGTATTGCCGACCATGGGGGGGCAGACGGCATTGAACCTCTGCATCACTTGTGATGAGATGGGCATCTGGGAGCAATACAACGTCAAGCTCATCGGCGTCAACATCGATGCCATTGACATCACCGAAAACCGTGAACGGTTCCGCCAATTGATGGGCGAAATCGGGGTGCCCATGGCGCCTCAGGCCACGGCCAAGAGTTTCCTCGAAGGCAAGGAGGCTGCCCAGCAGTTTGGTTTTCCCCTGTGCATCCGATCATCCTTTACGCTCGGTGGTGCGGGGGCTTCGATTGTGCACGATCCAGCAGAATTTGACGGGCTTTTGACCCGCGCTTTGCACATCTCGCCCATTCACGAGGTGATGATCGACAAGGCGTTGCTCGGTTGGAAGGAGTTTGAGTTGGAATTGCTGCGTGACGCCAACGACAATGTGGTCATCATCTGTTCCATCGAGAATTTCGACCCCATGGGCATCCATACGGGTGACTCTATCACGGTGGCACCTGCGATGACCTTGTCTGACACCACGTTCCAGCGCATGAGGGACATGGCCATCCACATGATGAATTCCATCGGTGCCTTCGCCGGGGGCTGCAATGTGCAGTTCGCGGTCTCGCCCGATGAGAAGGAGGACATCATCGCCATTGAGATCAACCCCCGTGTGAGCCGTTCATCAGCCTTGGCTTCCAAGGCGACCGGTTACCCCATCGCGAAGATTGCGGCCAAGCTGGCCATCGGGTATCACTTGGACGAGCTGACCAACCCCATCACGGGCACCACAAGTGCGTTCTTCGAGCCTACGCTCGATTATGTCATCGTGAAAATCCCACGTTGGAACTTCGACAAGTTTGACGGTGCCAACCGCCAACTCGGATTGCAGATGAAGTCTGTGGGGGAGGTGATGGGCATTGGCCGCAGCTTCCAGGAGGCGTTGCAAAAGGCCTGCCAGTCGCTGGAAATCAAGCGCAACGGACTGGGTGCGGATGGCAAAGAGCTGCGCGACCAGGACCAGATCTTGCATTCACTGGAGTTCCCTTCTTGGAACCGGTTGTTCCACATCTACGATGCCATCAAGTTGGGCATTCCGATGGGCACCATTCAGGAGAAGACCAAGATTGACCTCTGGTTCTTGCGCCAAATTGAGGGTCTGATTGAAACGGAGGGCCGCATTGGACAGCACCGTTTGCAGGAGATCCCCTTTGAGCTGATGAAGGAGGCCAAGCTGAAAGGCTTTGCCGACCGTCAGATTGGCCACATAGTGCGGGCCAAGGAGAGCGAGGTCTTTGATCGGAGGGTGGAATTGGGCATCGAGCGCAGCTACCGTTTGGTGGATACCTGTGCGGCTGAATTCAAGGCACAGACGCCGTATTACTACAGCACCTTCTGCGAGGCCAATGAGTCTCCGAAAACCAATGGGCGGAAGATTGTAGTGCTCGGAAGTGGTCCCAACCGAATCGGACAGGGCATCGAGTTTGATTACTGCTGTGTGCACGGTGTTATGGCGGCCCGGGCTGCTGGGTATGAAGCGGTGATGATCAACTGCAACCCAGAGACGGTGTCCACGGACAGCGATACGGCCGACCGCTTGTATTTCGAGCCGGTATTCTGGGAGCACATCTATGACATCATCCGCCACGAGCAGCCCGAGGGGGTCATCGTTCAGCTCGGCGGGCAGACGGCCCTCAAACTGGCAGAAAAGCTGGAGCGTTTTGGCATTCCCATTATGGGGACGAGTTACCAGGCGTTGGACATTGCGGAGGACCGTGGCCGGTTCTCGACGTTGTTGAAAGACCTGGAGATTCCCTACCCCGAATTCGGAGCTGTGACGTCTGCGCAACAGGCCATTGAGCTGAGCCGTAAGCTTGGATTCCCATTGTTGGTGCGCCCCAGCTATGTCCTTGGTGGACAGCGCATGAAAATCGTGATCAGCGAAAAAGGCCTGGAGCATCACGTCGTGGACATCCTTCGCGACATGCCTGACAACCAGATTTTGCTCGACCACTTTTTAGAAGGTGCCATCGAGTGCGAAGCCGATGCCATTTGTGACGGTGAGGACACCTACATCATCGGTGTCATGCAGCACATCGAGCCGGCGGGCATCCACTCGGGCGATTCATATGCCGTTTTGCCTCCCTACAACCTGGGCGATTTGATTTTGGCTCAAATCGAGGACATCACCAAGAAGGTGGCGGTGGCTTTGGAAACGAAGGGCTTGCTCAACATTCAGTTCGCCGTCAAAGACGACACTGTGTACGTGATCGAGGCCAACCCCCGTGCTTCGCGCACGGTGCCTTTTATCGCCAAGGCCTACCAAGAGCCGTATGTTAAGTATGCCACAGAGGTCATGCTCGGCGAGAAGAAGGTCAAAGACTTCAACTTCCAGCCCCGAAAGCGCGGATATGCGATCAAGATTCCGGTGTTCAGCTATTCCAAGTTCCCTGAAGTCAACAAGGAGCTCGGTCCAGAGATGAAGTCGACGGGTGAGGCCATTCGGTTCATCGACACCCTCCGCGATCCGTTCTTCCGCAAGGTCTACTCTGAGCGCAATTTGTACCTCTCCAAGTAATGCTGCCCGGGTTGTTTCGCACACTGATTGGACTGGTTGTCGCTTGGTTCGTCTTCCGCTTTCTCGACCGGTTGTTTGGTGGACGCGGGCGGAATTCGCCCCGTCCAAACGCCCAAGGTGGGCCGGCTCGTGGTCAGGGCTCCGGAACTGAGCCCTCTGAGAAAGCCAAGGACGACCACCTTGGAGAGTATGTCGAGTTTGAAGAAGTTGCCGACGAAAAAGGAGGCGAAACCGAACCTGACTGAAGGGGTGCAGGTTCTGTATGGTGCCTAACTTGCCCATATGAGCGACCGTCCAAACCCTGTCCAACGCTTGCGCGCTGCTTTGCCACATGTGCTTGCCATCGCTGTATTGATGGTGATTGCCGGCACTTTTTATTCGAAGTCATTTGATGGTTACCGGCTGCGTATGCCGGACATCGAGCACCACATCGCCACCACCAAGGAGGTCAACGACCACCGGGCAAGAACCGGTGAGCAGGCGTTGTGGACCGACAGTCAATTCGGCGGCATGCCCACGTTTCAGTTGGGGATGCGGACTTCGGATGTGAATGCGGGACATTGGTTAGGCAGGGCTTTGCGCATGGGATTCCCGAGGCCAGCGGACCACTTGTTGGTGGCGCTGTTGTGCGCCTATTTGTTGGCGGCAGTGCTGGGTTGTGGTCCTTGGATATCGGCGTTGGTGGCCATAGGTTTTGGATTGAGCTCGATCAACATTCTCTACCTCGGAGCCGGCCATGCGGCCAAGGTCATGTCCATCGCCACATTGCCCGGGATTTTGGCAGGAGTGCTCGTGGCGTACCGCCGAAACTTGTGGTTGGGCGCTGGGTTGGCGTCTGCATTTACCGCCATCAATTTGTCCGCCAACCACCTTCAAATGACGTACTATCTCGCTTTCCTTGTGGCGGGCATTGGCATCGCGGAGACCGTCAGGTTGGTGATGTCCGGGGCAGCGCGCCGTGCATTGTTAACGGGAGGTGTGCTGCTCGCGGCAGCTGGCATTGCAGTCATTCCCAACGGAGCTTTGATCAAGCCCACCTTGGACTACACACCACATACCACGCGTGGGGAAGTGTTGCTGACGCCTGATGCGGGCGTGGAGGTTGCGGATACTGGCCTCGATAAGGACTACATTTTGCAGTACTCGATGGGCAGGGGGGAGTGGTGGAGCATCATGGTGCCCGACATCAAAGGAGGAAACAATCCCTTGTATTGGGGCGAACAGCTTTTCAGCGGTGGCGCCTTCTATTTCGGTGCGATTTTGATGGCCTTGTTCATGGCGTCGTTGGTGTTGAGGCGCGATGTGTTGCGTTGGCCGATGCTGGCGGTGGGATTGTTGGCCATTGTCTTGTCCTGGCGAGAAACGTCGGGATTGACCGACTTTTTCCTAGAATATGTCCCGGGTTTTGCAAAGTTTCGGGACACCAAAATGATGCTGATGCTCATCCAATGCATGCTGCCCATAGGGGTGGGTTTGCTGCTTAAGGATGTCGTGGAGGGCAAGGTGGATTGGGGCAGAAAGCTGTTCATCGCGGCGGGCATTCCCGTGGCGCTGTTGCTCTTGTTTGCGGTCATGCCCACAGTGTTTTTTGATTTCGAAAGCCATGTACGGCCAGACCGTGCTGTGGAACAGCTGGGGGCGGCCCGAGCGTTGGAACAGCGGTTGGAGGTGTTTAGCGCAGACATTTGGCGGAGCTTCGGGCTGGTTCTGCTGGCCATGTTGGCACTGCTTGCCGCTGTCCGACTGAGGGCGGGCGAAGCGCGCCCCATGCTCATCAACGGTGTGATCGGCCTTTTGGCTGTGGTGACATTGGTGGAAATGCAGTCTGTGGCGCGCCGCTATCAACCCGCTGATCGGGGATGGGTGCGCACGGTGGAGTACAAGGTTCCCTACACTCCGGGAGCGGCCGATCAGGCGATTTTGGCCGATCGGGTGCGCCGAAATCCAGCGGTTCAGCAGGCGATTGATGGGGAAGTGGAGCGGGTACGTGCTGCTTATCCTGATCGGATTGGCAAGCGGGAACAACGTGTGTTGGAGGCGGCAAAATTTGCTGGACTCCAGACCCTGGATCACTTTCGGGTGCTCAATTTGAGGGGGGCATTTAGCGATGCGACGACGAGTTTCTTCCACCGCAGTGTAGGCGGTTACCATGGGGCAAAGCTGCGCCGTTACCAAGACCTGATTGAACGGGTGTTGCAACCGGAACAAGAGCGGTTTGCATCGCTGGCCAATTCGGCGGGCATGGATGCAGCGTTGGCGGCCATGCCTGTCCATGCCATGTTGAATACCCAATACATCATTTACGATCCTGCACAGCAGCCCATTCCCAATGGACAGGCGCTGGGCAATGCTTGGTTTTCAACGGGATGGTTTATGGCCGATGGCGCAGATGCAGAAATGGCGGCAATGGAGTCTTTGAAAGACCCGCGGAATGCTGTTGTGCCGGAAGCGTATTCCGATGCCCTCGCTGGGGTGGTGCCAGGAGCCGCCTCGACGGGCCGCGCAGAGCTTCTGTCGTTTACGCCGGATTTCCAAGAATACCGTGTTTCGGCACCTGCCAAAGGCCTGCTGGTTTTCAGCGAGGTGCATTACCCTGAAGGATGGCAACTGACCATCGATGGAGAGCCTGCAGATTTGCTGCGTGTGAATTATGCCCTGCGTGGAATGGTCGTGCCTGCTGGAGAGCATACCGTTGAGATGGCGTTTGAATTGCCATCTGTTCAATCGGCGCGCACGGTGGCATCACTGGGCAGCGGGTTGCTGTTGCTGTTTGTATTGGGCACCTTGGCCATGGCTTTTGTTGGCCGCGGTGCTGTGGAGGAAGTCAGTTGATGCGGTAGCCTGCCGCTTGCCAGCGCTCGCACCATTCGGCGAGCCATGCGCGCCGAGGTTTGAAGGCGTGCGGTGGAGCCTTACGGATCATCCACCGCAGAAAGGGCATGGCCAATGGCAGTTGTATGTGCACGAAGGTGGACAAGGGTACAGGAAATGCACCGAGGGTACTCTTGATTTCAAGGGCGGTGCGGCCCATGACCACCCGACATGCGCCCAAAGAGATTCCCCATGCGATGAATTCGAACAGCATCCGCTGGTACAGCGCCCGGTGCTTGTTGATTTCGGCTTCAAACCCTACGTAGTAGGCTTCTACGGTGCCACTATCGGCATGGTGCATGCCGCAATGGAACCCCACAAGGCGGCCTTCTTCCCGGTAGGTTACCACGGTAAAGTCACTTCCGAGTTCTCTTAAAAGGCGCGCAAAATCGCTGTTTTCCAGCCCCCCCATGACGATGCTCGCCCTTCCGTAGACTTGGTCGTACAGGTGGATGAGGTCGGGGCCCAGTTGGTCCAGTTCATCGGGGTCTGTGATGCGCTCAACCTCTAAGTCAGCGCTGCGGGACAAAATGCTGCGGACCTTGGTGCGGGCTTTGGTACGAAGGGCTGCCTGCCATTCGTCTGTTGATGTCCAATCCGGATCGAGCGGAACTTCCATCACCGGATCAAAGGTGGCCCTGGCCCAACGCTTGCTCCAATGCGGGGCGAGCTGGGCATCGCGTTCGGGTCCAAAATCTTTGGCCATCCAGACGCGGATTTTCCAATGCTTGGCGCATTGGTCGAACGCTTGTTCTGTCCACTGGACCTGCTGAGCTGGTGAAATCCCTTCTTGCCACAGGAAGGTGTGCTCCCCACTGCCCAGGCCTTGGCCAGCCACGAGGGTGCGAAAGCGGAAAGGCCGCCCACCGGGCTGCATAAGGGCTGTTGCCATGCGAACGCCCATGGAGACATCCATGTGTTCCGCAGGAGAGCGAGACTCTGATTGGACCGCTTGCATGAGGATGCCACCAAGCCAACTGCCACCCTCTGCTTTGATCATGCCCAGGCGGCATTGCACCTTGCCATGACCGGACATGGCCGTGAGGTATCGGCGGTCTAAATAAGCCGATCCTCCGGGCAGGGCATTCCACGCCTCCCAGGGGACGGCGTTGGGCGAATCGAACCAATGCCACCGGGCCAGCTTTAGCTCTTTTGGCGCAAGGGTGCGCGCACCGTCAGCTTTGAGGAGGGTTGAAGTCGGTCCGGACATCGGGCGCGAAAGTAAGGGCTCCTGTACTTGCGGCGGCCCGGCTTCGCATGCTTTGGCAATTGAAAAGTGCCCCATTAAGGCAAGAATCGATGGGGCGAAGAGGGCATAGGACAAGTGGCTGGAACCTTCCCGAACCAACGGTTTCTCTGACGTGCGGTGATGCGGTATCCGCCTCTGCGCAGCGCCCCTGGTAAGGCGCGAAAAGCCCTAGCCCAGCCTTGGTGCCCGATGAGTTCAAGGGCCGCACCCGTGGCGGCCTCCCCGATCAGCATGGAAGTGGGGGTCCACAGGACCACGGCGTCGCGGCCTTGGAGGAGGAGTCCCTCGGTGCGGAGCAATTCCGCTGTCGCTCCGTTGAGTGGAGCGAACTGGAGGATGCGGTGGCCTTTGCGTTCCCAACGGATGAGCCTGCGCACCGCACGGTGGCACAGCGCACATTCCCCGTCATAGAAGAGAATGGGGCCGTTGGGCGTAGACTTAGAATTCTCCACCATCGAAACTGCCGCCAGCACCTCCGCCGTAGCTTCCTTTTCCTCGGCCGCGCTGTCCAGGTTCGAGTTTTCCAAACGACCAGGTCACTGTGGCGTAGACAAACCGGCTTTGACGCTTAAAGGTGCCGTCTTGGAAGAAGTCCCGCCCCTCTGAGGTATAGGACCATTCTTGTTGGTCGAACATGTCGCTGACGCGGAGCGAGCCTTTGACCTTGCCATCATAGAAATCACGGCTTACGGCCGCGCTGTGCGAGATATAGCCTTGGAAAGTGCCCTGCGTATACTGCGATGGGGCCCTGTATCGTCCGTTGACTTGGACCTTCCAACCTCCTTTCAGGAGCGCTGAAACTTGGTAGCCGGCGCTGCCCTGAAAGCCATTGTTTCCAAGATCTGGAGCAAGGTTGGAGCCGTCGGTTTTTTGGTGGTAGATGCTGCCGTTGATCCGCAACTGGAGGCTGCGGCCCTTGCGCCACATGGCGACGACTTCCAGTCCGGAATTGGTCTGCCGAGCGAGGTTGACATAGGTGCGGTAGGCAATGCCGGCATCATCGACAGAAATGAACCTCCGGATCACATCGCGGGTCGTTTTGTAAAACAACGAGGTGGTCACCGTCAAAGCCTTGGTGGTGAGCTGGTGGCCCAACTCCAAACCGTCGGTGTATTCGGGCAAAAGGAAAGGGTTGCCGTAGCGCAGGTTGCGCGGATCGGCATTGTCCACAAAGGGGTTTACCTGCCTCCCACGTGGTCGGTTGACGCGGCGGTTGTAGCTCAAGACCCATTGGTTCCTGTCGTCTACCGTGTAGCTCAGGTTGGTGGAGGGGTAAAAGCTGGTGTAGTCGTTCACGAAGGTGGCTTCTGTGCCGCCCAGTTGAGCCAAAGCGGCGGCAATGTCGCTGCTGTCTCCTTGCAGCTCGGCCGTGGTGTAGACCACTTCGCCGCGTCCTCCGAATTGCAGTCCCCAAGCCCCGTATTTCCTTCCCCATGTGACATATCCGGCATGGATGTCTTCGCGGTAGCGAAAGTCATAAGCTTGGACGAACGGCGTTCCCGCGCTGTCCCGTTGCCAGAACTGCTGGTCTTCATTGCTCTCGCGCAAGATGCTCTTGTAGCCGAGTTCTAGTTTGCCGTCGTTGTCCAATGGTTTCTCATAGTCCACTTGGAGGGTGGCGTTCCAATTTCCTCCATCGTTGAGGTTGGCGTTGGAGAGGTAGCCCGGGTCGAGCAGGGCGCTTGGGAGGTCTTGCCACAGGGAGTCGTGCGAGGTGTTGGTCCGCTGAGACCAGCGGGCAAAGGACTGCAAGACATGGCGCTCACCGTATTTGTGCTCGTAGCCCAAATCGATGTCCATGGAGGCGTTTTCGCGTTCAGACAAGCCGTAGCGGGTAAATCCGCCCAAGGCATCGGTACTCCATGACTCCAAATTGACCACGTCTTCTATCCCGGAACTGACGCCCTCATTGGCGCGCAGTCCGATGTTCCAAGTGGTCTTCGGGGAAGGCATCCAATCGAGGCCGGTTTTGAAATTCCAACTCGACCGGGTGTTGTCTGTGAAGCTGTTGGAGGTCAGTACGCTGAGGGAGTCATAGTCTCCTCCCAATTCACCACCAAAGGCTTGTTCGCGCTCGCTGTCCCCACGGCGGAATCCAATCCGTTGGTTCCAGCCCGCATTCAGCGAAAAGTTGAGTTTCTGACCGCGGATGTTGCCGTTGAAGGAGCCGCTGTGGTTCTCGTCGGTTCCCCATGTGGCACTGACCTGGCCATTCTTGCCTTCGAGCTTGTCTTTTTTGAGGATGATGTTCAGGATGCCCGCCACGCCTTCTGGGTCATACTTGGCAGTGGGGCTGGTGATGATTTCTACGCGGTCGATGCTGCTGGCGGGAATCTGCTCAAGCAGGCTCTGGGTGGCTGAGCCGGTCATTCCAGAGGGCCGGCCATCGATGAGAATGGTCACGTTGCCCGAGCCCCGAAGGCTGAGGTTGCCATCGATGTCGACGTCTATGCTGGGGACGTTGCGCAGCAACTCCGTCGCAGTTGACCCCGCGCTGTTGAGGTCGTCCCCAACGCGAAACACCTTGCGGTCGATCATCATTTCAAGGCTGGACCTTTGTTCCACAACTTCTGCGGCCTCCAAGGCCTGTATGTTGGGCTCAAGGCGCAGCGTCCCGAGGTCTTGCTCGGTGCCTCCGCGAGGGCTGAGTCGGATGTCACCGACCTCAGTGGAAACATATCCCATGAAACCAATTTGGGCCCTGAACCGGCCGATGGGGATCTCGGTGATGCGAAAGCGCCCTTTAGCGTCAGTAACCCCTCCCGTGATGACCTTGTCTTCATCAAAGGCCAGGATGGAAATGGTGGCAAATTCAATGGGGGTTCCAGAGTCTCCGTCCTCGACGCTGCCAAAGACCACGCCGATTTTGGGCCGATCAGCCATGTCGGGTCTGGCGCCTGACGGTCGCTGACCGCCACTGGGCCGTTGGGCCATGATGACGGTCGACAAAACGGTCATCAGGATGAGGATAAATCGTCGTGCCATAATCTTCACAACGTTTTCTGGGCGTTGAAGTTCAAAAAGAAGCTGTTTTAAGGGGTTCAGCCCCCATCACGGTTGGATGGGAGTGAAGCTGTAATGGAAGCTGTAGTCGCGGTAGGGCAGCCGGTATTCGGGAAGGGGGAGTGCTCCCCAACTGTTGATGCAGGCGACACCGGCCGCATGACCGTCCATGTCCAAATGGGTCTCGGCAGTGGGCTCAAGCAGGCGGAAGTGGCTTTGTACCTCTTCTTTGCGCGGACCAGAATCCAGTTGGTTGGGAGCGAAGTGAAGCGCTGTAAAATCAAAGGGCCTTGGCGATTGAAATTCCAGTCCATAGCCTTCGCCATCTGTAAGGCGTACCCACCATGTATCGGTCCGCGTGCCATTGTATTGCGGGCGGGCATAGGGAGTAGCGAGCTTGTCAATGGAGGCTGAATACAGGCCCAACATGGCGGCTTCTTTGCGGTCGCGGGCAGACTCCATCGGACCGCGTCCATACCATTGCGCGACGTCCACTCCAGGGGGCAATACCCAGTGCTGTCCGAACCGGTACAAATTGCCGTGGGTCCCTGCTTCCAATGTGCGGTGTCGGCCAGCGAGGTCAGGGGCGGCTTCTCCCGCTTGAACCTGCATATCCTGTGTCACGGTGACCTTGCCTGTGATGTCCACATTGTATTGCACGGACACCACGGCGTCACCACCCAAGATGGGGCGTGCAAAAGCCACCTTCATGCTGCCGTTTCCCTGCCGTTCGTTGGTCATTTTGGCTGGGCCTGGGACGTTGAACGGCGCCCGCCACTCTGCCCGGTGCTCCGGTGATCCGGTTCCATAGTCGTTGTCGACAGGGGGGCGCCAGAAGTTGGGGGTTCCTCCAGAGCGGATGAGGTCGCGTTCCCCGATGCGATAGCCTGCGACTTCACCGGTGTTCCTGTCCAAGGTCAGCGCGCCTCCGTCAAACTCAAGGACCACATTTCCACCTTCGGCTTTGAGGTCTACCCGGCCAGTTTGAGCTGGGGTGGGTGCGAAGGATCCTGCTGCGAGAATGTGCTGGTACCGGGCCAGTACATGTCCTGCGGGCAGCAACGGTTCTGCCTCGGTGAGCGTGGCTTCGACGTTCAACACCACCTCAGCAAGGCCCAGGTCCTGCTCTTTCACAGGAAGGTCGAAGGCATTGGAGGTCAAAGGCCGGAGTGTGACGGCAGGGAGAACGCCACTGTCGACAGTTCGTCCGTTGGCGAGAACGGACCAGGCGATGTCCACCACGACACTTCGGAAGCGGTATTCGCTTTCCACCCTCAACTTGGAACCCAGCGGGTTGCCCACCTGGAATTGCAGGGGCTGTTGCACTTGTTTGGCTTCGAGCATATGGGGGTAGGGGGTGCCATCGGCCATGACCAGTCCATTGTTGAGGAAGTTGTGGTCACTGGGCGTGCCTTCTGGTCCGTAATCACCTCCATAGGCCAGATAGCGTTTTCCGTCTTGCTCCTCCCACAGCCCTTGGTCTTTGAAGTCCCAAATGAAACCGCCCTGAAGCCGTGGATAGCGCCGGTAGAGGTCCCAGTATTCCTTGAACCCTCCGAGGCTGTTGCCCATGGCGTGGGCGTATTCGCATTGAATCAAAGGCCGCAAGTCCTCTTTCTGCCGGGCAAACCGTTCTAGGTGCATGTAGTCGGCGTACATGGGCACATAAACGTCGGTGTTGGGGGCCCGCTCGGCCCGCTCATAAGTGACAAAGCGGCTGGGATCGGCGGATTTCACGAAGGCGTAAGTGGCCTCGAAATTCACGCCATTTCCCGCTTCATTGCCGAGGGACCAACAGAGTATGGACGGGTGATTGCGGTCGCGGGCTACCATGCGCTCCGTACGCACCATGTGGGCGTGCATCCAGTCGGGATTGTTGCCGAGGGTGCGGTCCAGTGCGTAGCCCATTCCGTGGCTCTCGATGTTGGCTTCGTCGACCACGTATAGGCCGTAGCGGTCACAGAGGGTGTACCAGAACGGGTGGTTGGGATAATGCGAGGTCCGGACGGCGTTGAAGTTGTGGGCCTTGAGGGTTTGGATGTCGGCTTCCATCGTCGCCCGGTCGACAACATGTCCTGTCTCTGGATGGTGCTCGTGGCGGTTGGTGCCTTTGATGAGCAGGGCTTTTCCGTTGACCTTGACCAATCCGTCTTCGATGCGGATGTCGCGGAATCCGACTTCGAGTCGGGTGGCTTCTGTGATTTTGGAATTGCCGTCCTTGAGGACGACGTCCACCTGGTAGAGGTGGGGGGTCTCGGCGGTCCAAGTGCTGACCGACGGTAGTTTTTTACGCCATGTGAATTGCGCAGTGTCACCGGGTGAAACTTGGAGCGGAAGGGTGGCTTCAGCAACACTGCGCCCACCGTTTGAAAGGATGCACCTGGCCGTCCCGGTAAAAGGCTGCTTGCCCAAGTGCGCCAGCTCGAGTGCGATTGAAAAAACCCCATCAGAATATCGGTTTTCCAAGCCGGCTTCGACGCGAACGTCGGCGAGGTGCACCTTGGGCTGCGCATGGAGCCACACTTCTCGTTCTATGCCCGAAAGGCGCCAGAAATCCTGACACTCCAGAAAGCTGCCATCGCTCCACCGGTAGACTTCAAGGGCAAGGGTGTTCTCCCCATTTTTGAGGGCATCGGTAATGTCAAATTCCGCAGGCAGTTTGGAGCCCTGGCTGTAGCCCACTTTTTGTCCATTGACCCACACAAAAAAAGCGGACTTCACGGCACCAAAGTGCAAGGTGACCTGCTGTCCGCCCCAAGACTTGGGTACTTTGAAATTCCGGACATAGCTGCCCACAGGATTCCATCCATCGGGAATGTCCGGCGGATTGGGCGATTCCTGCCAATAGAACGGGTAGGGGTGGTTGGTATAGATGGGGGTGCCAAAGCCCTCCAGCTCCCAATTGGCGGGCACGGGGATCTCGTCCCAACCGCTGGCGTCAAATCCAGAAGCTTCGAATCCCAGGGGGCGCTCTTCGGGGGTGCGGGACCATTTGAACTTCCAAGTGCCATTGAGGTCGAGGTAGCGGTCACCGTATGAGGGGGTATCTAAGTCTGCCTTGGCGATGCTGGATGCCGTAAAAAAAGTCGCCCTCGCTGGGAGTTTGTTTTCTTCTACGATGGCAGGATCCTCGATGAAGGGCAGCAGCGTCTGAGCCTGAGTCAGAGGCGATACTGCACTCAGAACAAGCAGAAAGAGGGCCAAAAGAGGGTGCTTCATGTGGAGCTGATTTCGGGGTCATCAAGAGAAGGTGAACCCGTTCAAAGTTATGGGTCGCCAGATGCTGGAGGACAGGAACCGTGTACGATGTACATTGTCTGCCTTGACCCGGTCAATGTCACGGGGTCCCCAACACCTTACAGCATCATGACCAGTACCTTTTCGGCGCTCGATTACGCCATTTTCATCGGCTATGCCCTCTTGATTCTCGGGGTGGGACTCTGGGTTTCCCGCGACAAGAAGGGCCACCAAAAGAACGCCGAAGATTATTTCTTGGCGAGCAAGTCCCTTCCTTGGTGGGCAGTTGGAGCATCCCTCATCGCGGCCAACATCTCTGCGGAGCAGTTCATCGGCATGTCGGGTTCCGGTTTCAAGATTGGACTGGCCATTGCCTCCTATGAGTGGATGGCTGCATTGACCTTGATCATCGTCGGCAAATACTTCTTGCCCATTTTCATCGAGAAGGGACTGTATACCATTCCCGAATTTGTGGAGCAACGGTATTCGACCAACCTCAAGACCATTCTCGCGGTCTTCTGGATCTCCCTGTATGTCTTTGTGAACCTGGCATCGGTGCTGTATTTGGGGGCTCTGGCCTTGGAGACGATTATGGGCATTCCCATGATGTATGGTGTGATGGGGCTTGGGTTGTTTGCTGCGGCGTACTCCTTATACGGCGGGCTTTCTGCGGTGTCGTGGACGGATGTCATTCAGGTGGTGTTTCTGGTCATGGGGGGCTTGGTTACTACGTACCTCTCGTTGGATGCGGTTTCTGGCGGAGCGGGCATGTGGGCGGGCTTCAGCGCGATTTATGACGCGGCCCCCGACAAGTTTGCCATGATCCTCGACAAGGACCATCCCGAATACATGAACCTGCCCGGTATCGGTGTGCTGGTGGGGGGCATGTGGGTGGCCAACATCTACTACTGGGGCTTCAACCAATACATCATTCAGCGGACGCTTGCAGCCAAGTCATTGAAGGAATCCCAAAGGGGCATCCTCTTCGCTGCCGGCCTGAAGTTGATCCTTCCCCTCATCGTGGTCATACCTGGCATTGCTGCTTATGTGATGACGCAGGACGCTGCCGTGATGGCCGGATTGGGCGAGGCGGCCCTCAACAAGCCTCCCACAGGTACCCATCCTGATTTTGCGTACCCCTGGTTGCTTCAATTCTTGCCCACAGGCTTGAAGGGACTGGCCTTTGCGGCGCTGGCGGCGGCCATTGTGTCCTCGCTGGCCTCCATGCTCAACAGCACATCGACCATCTTCACGATGGACATCTACAAGCCCTACATCAATCCGGGTGCCGACGACCGCGCCACGGTGCGCATGGGCCGGATCTCGGCCACGGTGGCTTTGGTGATTGCCTGCATCATGGCGCCCCTCCTCGGCGGGATTGACCAGGCGTTCCAGTTCATTCAGGAGTACACCGGGGTGGTGAGTCCAGGCATTCTGGCGGTGTTCATTCTGGGCCTGTTCTGGAAGAAGACCACCAACCGCGGCGCCATTACGGGCGCGCTTGTGTCCATTCCGATCGCCATGTATTTCAAGGTCGCTCCCAAGGGCTGGTCGGACAGTGCCTTATTTGTGGATCTGCCGTTTTTGGACCAGATGGGCCTGACCACATTGCTGACCATGTTGGTCATTGCGCTGGTGAGCCGTTCTGAGGGCAAGGGGGCCGACGATGCCAAAGGAATCAACCTCTCCCGGAGCACGTTTGCCACTGAACCGTTGTACAACATCGGTGCCTTTGCGGTGCTCACGGTTTTGGCCGTGTTGTATGCCTTCTTCTGGGGCTGATCAACGGCCCATGGCCGGCCAGTTTTTGTGGACCACGAAGCCGCGGGAAATCTCTTCCCAACCGGTGTCGCCTTCTATGACAACGGCGCACATCAGCGCTTTGTGGGTGCGGGAGAAGTGGTCGTGCAGCACAGCTTCCAGTCGGCTCCAATGCAGGGGGGGGTCTCCCTCCGTGGGGTGAAATTGGCCCAGCCATCGTCCTTTGGGAAGCGGCAAAATCCGGACGTGGTCACTGCCCATCACATCGTGTGCCTCATGGGGCTTGCACCACCATCCCGCTGCGTATCGCGGATGGGCCCACTGGGGTGAACGGTGACGGTGGAGACGCGTGTGGTGGTGGAAGAACCAACCCTTCATGAGCAGCACGGGTTCTGGGGTCGCGATCCGGTGGGTACGCATGAATTCCCGGGCTGGGGGGAGTTTGCTCGCCGCCAGTTGGTCCACCAGCTTGTTCATCTTTCCGGCGAGGGTGTCGTGCCGGCCTGAAGGGCCAATCCAATTCGGCCATGCGGAGCCGTCTTCAGCTGCCAGGTAAAATTTGCTTGCCACTTCTATGTGCAGCGTGCGCCCCCGGTGCACATCCTCCACCAAAAAATCGAGCTCACCGATGGTGCGCTTCTCGGAGTGAAGCTGGACGCTGTGGGCGCGCAGGCGGTAATGCGGACTGGCTTCAAGCCAAAATGCCACCAGGGCCTCGAAGTGTTTGCCCAGCAGTTGTCCCCCGGGCTCCAAAATCTCGACTGGCAGTGGCGACTTGCCCATGACCAGCTCTGACGCCCACTGTTCGAAAAGCGGCAAGTCCGCCTCGAGGGCGTCTTGACACCACCTGTCGTCGAGGACTTGAAAGCCCAAGTCTGGGTGGCGCGCCATCAGAGGGGCCGACCCGACAGCCCAACGAAGCCGCATCAGAGCAGCCAATGCTTGCGGTTGTTCGGCCAAAGGGCCGCGCCATCGGTGGAGCCATGGGTCTTGCACGCTGCGAAATTCTACCTTCGCAGCCGAAAGCCATGAGAACTGTTGCTCAAATTCCCCATCGCGCCATGCGCATTGTCGTTCAGGAATGGAACGAGAAGTACCACGTTCAGTTTGTTTGGGGGCCCTTGGAGCAGACGTACCGCCTGCCTGTCGAGGGTTCGGGGGGGCTTCAGGTTGTGCAGGAATTTGCGCAGCGCTTGATTCCTGAGGTAGAACAGGTTTTCCTTTCAATGAAAACAGCGCGAAGTTCTGCGTTGACAACGGGACCTTCAGACCACGCCAAGCCATGACCACTGCAGAAGAAAAGCGCGATCAGCACATCGTCGAGTACATTTTGTACCTCTGGCAAATGGAGGATTTGGTGCGTGCTGTCAACTTGGACTTGACCGCTTTGAGATCGCACCTCTCTGCGGCGTATCAAGGTGACCGCCTGGAGTCGGAACTCATGTGGTTCGCAGAATTGATCCAGTCTCTGAAGCGGGAAAAAAAGACCTCAAAAGGTCACGTTGGTGCGCTGGATGAGGTCATGATAGAGCTGACCTATTTGCACCGCACATTGTTGGATGTCTTGAAGGACGAGGAATACAAATCTGCAGTGGAGGCGGCAAAACCTCACATGGATGAAATGGCCAAGCGCGGAGAACCTACTGGAACTGAAGTGGAGGCCATGTTGGTGGCCCTTTACGGTTGGTTGGTCCTCCGGATGGGCGGCAAAACTGTTTCAGAAGACACCCAGGAAAGTTTGGGGGTCATTCGAGATTGGGCCAACATTTTGGGAAACCGGTTTGTCCGCATGCGGGCCGGAGAGCTCTAATTCAGCTCGCTTTCTTCCTGCGCTTGGGCAAAGAAGCGCTGATGGACTTGGTGCTGTTCTTTTCTCGGTACAGCTTGGACTGTTTGGCCTTTGTGCATTCCGATACGCGCAGTGTGAGCATGAACCGGGCAAAGCTGTCTACCCAGTCGCCTTGACCCGTCCCTTTGGATACCCATCGGACCGGACGACCGGTGTCCAAGAGGCTGGCCAACTTGGTGGGGTCAGGCTTGGGGTCAACCAAGAAAATGGGCCGCGAGTCCAAGAGGGCTTGCTCGATGTTGGCCGTGATCAACACCTCTGTCGCAGGACCTTTTTCACCAGACCATGTTTCTTCGAGTTGGACGTCGAGTGCGGGAAGAACATCATCTAATCCGGCAAACAATTCTGGCAACGCAGCGAGTGCATTTGGCAGGATCTCAACGTTAAATGTGGGGGTGGATAAAAGCATCTTAGATTTCCATACGCAAGCTTTTGACAAAGGTTGCGCCGTTGGATAAATGATTTTTTTAGACATCCACTGTGAAGCGTGGATAAGCTCTTTCGATGCACTGTCAATTGCCCGGCTAGCAGCGGCAAATTCATACAATGTCCGGGTCTCCTTATCGCGCCGTCAAATTTTGTCTTTCGAGTCCTGAAGGGATGGAAGCATGGCGTGCTTTTTCACGTGTGAATCCCGCGCCTTTAGACGCAAGTCTGATGGCAGGTCAGTGGAAGGAGTGGTTCAAATGCAGTCATCCTGAAGTAACGGTGGGTCAGGCCGATGCGGCGTTTTCTGCCCGTGAAGGAAGCAGTCCCACGGGGCGTTATGGAACGGTCGCATGGTACCCGTGGCGTCAGAAAGCTGTGCTTTTATTGGAAGAAGCAGACTTTGTGGAGGTTAGAACCAACCGGAACCGCAACAAGATTCGGAGCGATGAGCAACACGAGTTGGCCATGAAGTCGGTGGGCATCGTGGGCATGTCTGTGGGCCGCAGTGTCGCCATGGCGATGGCCATGGAGCGTGTTGCTGGACGCCTGCATTTGGCCGATTCGGACATCATTGAGCTTTCTAACCTGAACAGAATTCCTGCTTCGGTTTTTGAATTGGGGGCTTCTAAGTTGATTTCAACCGCACGCGCCATTGCAGAAGTAGACCCCTACTTGGAGGTTGAAGTGTGGCCCATGGGTTTTGTTCCAGAGGTGATGGAAGACTTCCTCGGGGGCTTGGATTTGGTTGTGGATGCCTGCGATGCTCCATCTGCCAAAGCCCTGTTGAGGTTGGGTGCCCGTGACCGACGTATGCCCCTTGTTATGGAAACCAATGACCGCGGACTGTTGGACATTGAGCGCTATGATCTGGAGGAGACGGAAGATTTTTTACATGGAAGACTGACGGCTGAGCAATTGACAGAGTTGGCTGGTGGAGGAGCATGGACTCCGGAACTTCTGGATGCATTTGTGGATTTGTCTGCCATCAGCGACAGGGCCAAAGAGAGTCTTGGAGAAGTAGGGAAGACCTTGGTTGGATGGCCTCAATTGCACAGCGATGTGGCCATCGGCGCAGGGATGGCTGCTGCGGCAGCGCGGCGCATTTTACTCGGGGAGGACCTCGCAGATCAACGCATCAGATTCGATTTCAATGAGCAGCTCTCCATCGCACATACCGCGTGAGTCGGTTGATGTTGCCCGCAGTTTGCGGGAGGCCACTTTGCACGTTTTTGCATCATCGGATGACCTAGACCTGTCCCGCCGGTTTGCAGATGGGCACAAAGCGGTGCTCAGTGCATCGGGCATTTCCAACCTCACTTCATTTGATGAAGAATGGGTGGGAGACCCAGACACCACACTGTTCTTGCTCACGGCTCAGGACGAAGAGGTGCTGCTGAGCGGCATGAGGCTTCAAAAGCGGCAAAAGGACAATGCTTTGCCTTTGGAGCGCGCGGTAGGTGCCGATCATCCTCAAGTGATGGCCGCAATAGATGAGGTGCAAGATGAGGGGTGTGCTGAGTTTTGCGCTTTGTGGAGCCGAAGGGAGACGGCCATGGCGGGCATTGGTATGTTGCCTATGGCTTGCGTGGGGTTGGGCTTGATGCCCCGCTTGGACATCCGCCACGGTTATGCGTTCATGGGGGTAAACATGCGGCCCATTCAACGGGAACTTGGTTTTTCAATCAATACCAGTTGGGGAGAGGATGGGGTGTTTCCCTATCCCGCGCCGCCCATCCGCTCTGAAATAGGGCATTTCATGTATCCGGAGAGCATTGAAAACGCTGCGCCAGATGTTCAGGCATTGATCCGCAGAAGTGCAGAGGAGCCGAGTCATGTCCATTCTATTGATGGTCGTTTCCACCCGATCAGTTACCGCATTCAGAACCACTTGGCCTGATGGGCTTCGGCCCGCCATATGGACGGGTGAAGGTGCCGCTTTTGGCGTTCCTTTTCATGGCAGTCGCATCGCTCGTGGGGTGCGGGTCAGGGCCTGATGCTGCGGTCGATGCATTGGTCTTGGAATACCTGGTGGATCCGACGGGGACATTGCGTCCTGAGCAAGTCCATCTGAAGCAGGGCAGCGTTCAGCGCTTGGAAGGTGCCCGTCCCAATCTGGGTTCTTCGTCTTCCGCTTTCTGGGTGCAGGTGTCGGGCTGGCAAGGCGCTCCAAGGAATGCGCGGGTGGTGTTGGATAACCCTACGCTCGACTCCATCGATGTTTTCGTGATCAATGGTTCAAGGGTGCTGGGTTCAGTGCGCTCTGGTGCGGCTTATGGAAAGGCTGATGACTTGATTCCCTCGTTTGCGCTGCCGTTGAATGAGGCGCACGAGCTGTGGTTCAGGGTACGCAGTACAAAGCCTTTGCTGTTGCCTTTTTCTTTGACCCAAGTCGACCGCGTTGAAACCACCCGACGTCGCCGGGATTTGGCGGTCGCGATTTATTCGGGGATGGTATTGGCCATCCTGATTTACAACACCTTCTTGGCCTTTAGCACAGGTCAGCGCGCCTATTTCAGTTACCTCTTCGTGGTCATTACCATTGGGTTGGTCCAGTGGGGATTTAATGGCTACGACCGTTTGATTTGGGGGTGGTCACCTTGGATGGCAGTGAATGGCCTCACGGTGATGGGGGCTTCAAGTGGGTTGGCCTCTTTGGTTTTTGCGCGGCACTTTCTCGAGGTCCGCAGGTACACCCCAAAGTGGAACAGGCTCATTCAGGTTTTGCTGGGAGTCTATGCAGTTGCGCTGGGTTCCGCATTTCTGGGCATGCCGTCTTTGGCTTACAATCTGGTGAATTTGGGGGCGCTTTCGGCTCCGGCCATGATGGTTCTTTCCATTGTAAGCTGGCGAAAGGGCAACCCTTCAGCGCCGTGGTATTTTGTGGCATGGAGCATCTTTTTGGTCGCTGTGACCATGCAGGCGTTGCGCGATTTTGGGGTGGTGTCATCAACGCCAATGGCCGCTGCTTTGTTGCCCATTGGTACGGTATTGGAAATGCTCCTGTTGAGTTTTGCTTTGGGCAATCGAATCAACATCCTCAAGCGGTCCAGCGATGAAGCCAATGCCAAGGCGCTGGCTGCTTCCTTGGAAAACGAGCGGATTGTAAAAGAGCAGAATGCGGAACTGGAGGCCAGGGTCCGGGAACGCACCGACGCTTTGGCCAAGGCAAACAATGGATTGTCTGGTGCTTTGGAGGAGCTTCAGGGTGCGCAGGATCAATTGATCCAGACCGAAAAGCTGGCCTCGCTGGGACAAATGACCGCGGGCATTGCGCACGAGCTGAACAATCCCATCAACTATGTGCAGTCCAATGCTACGTCTTTGAGGCGGGACTTGGAGGAGCTCATTGAAGTCATTGATGCGCACGTCCAATCTTTGTCGGCGTTGAGTAAAGGTGACCCTGGTGCGATGCAACTTGTGGCAAAAGCCCAGGAGTTGTCCCGATCCCTTGACCTCGGCTTTTTGATTGAAGAGAGCCGGCAATTGATTCAAGGCATCTTGGATGGTGCGGACCGCACCGCACACATTGTAGGGGGCTTGCGCGTCTTTGGTCGAATGGACGGGGACAGCTTGGTGGCGGCCTCTTTGGGCGAATTGCTCGAGGCCTCCATTACGGTTTTGGGTGACCGGGCCCGAAGCAAGGCGGGCTTGGAGGTTCAGTTGGAGGAGGGCCTACCGCCGCTGTGGTGTCAAAGTGGCAAGCTGAGTCAGGTGTTCATGAACATCATTGTCAATGCGGTGCAGGCGACTGAATCACGTTGGCAGGAAGTTGAAGCGCGCAAGGTCGAGGTGGGCTTGACGGGTGTCAAGGATGGCGCAGGACGACTGGAGGCCCTTCAGGTGCTGATCCGAGACAATGGAACAGGCATGGATGAATCCACGAGGCAGCGGATTTTCGATCCCTTTTACACCACCAAAGATGTGGGGAAGGGGACGGGATTGGGCTTGAGCATCGTGAAGGGAATATTGGATGACCACGGCGCTGAGGTGGCGGTCAAAAGCGCTGTTGGTGAGGGAACTGAGTTTCAGTTGTTGTTTGCTTTGGATGCCAAAAGCGGCGAAGAGGCTCAAACAGAAAATGAAGCGGCATGACACTTTTAGACGCATTGCATCATGGCTGAAGAAATCATTCGTGTCCTCTACCTCGATGATGAGGAGGCCAACCTGTTCTCCTTTAAGGCGGCGTTTCGCAGGGAATTTGAGGTCCACACCTGTTTGGAGCCTCACCAGGCGGTGCGCTTGTTGGATGAGCATGATTTTCATGTGGTCCTCAGCGACCAGCGCATGCCGCGCATCAGTGGTGTGGAGTTTTTTGAACTGATCATGCCCGACCATCCCGATGTGAGCAGGGTGCTGGTGACCGGTTATGCCGATACAGATGCTGTGGTTGACGCCATCAACAAAGGGCAGGTGTACCGCTTTGTGTCGAAGCCATGGAACGAGGAGGAATTGCGCAATGTCATACGTTCGGGCTTTTACTTGAACCGCTCAAGGGTTCAGAATGCCGAACAAGGAACCGAGGTGCTGGCGTTATTGGACAAAATAGCAGGCCAAGTGGGGGGGCTTGGAGGGGCACTTGAAGCAGGGACGCCGGAGGCTGCTTCGGAGGTGCAGCAGGCTTTGATTGCCATGAAAGATGAAGTGCTACAGGAACGTCAGCGTTATGCGCAGTGGATGAGTCGAACGGGTCAATGAACGCGCCTCTGAACACAGGATGTTTCTTACGATTTTTTAAAAATAAAAACGGAATATTTACCCCGAATGTCTAATTCCCGAGAGTTCTGGCTTGTAGACGACAATGAGATTGACCGTGTAGTCAATGGTCGTTTGGTCGAGGCTGCCTTCGGGGGAGCGGTACGGAAATTTAAAGACGGTCCCACTTTTCTCGAAGCACTGGCTGCCGAAGCAGGTGTGGAGGAGAACGATTTGAAGCCGGGGTCTGCCTTAGAACATGCGGGGGTGGTCGTGCTGCTGGACATTCGAATGCCAGGCTTGGATGGGTTTGGCGTTCTGGAGCGCATGGAGCTCTACCCGGTATCAGCCTTGTCCAAGCTTACAGTATTCATGCTCAGCGCAACGTTGGATCCCGACGAACTGAGTCGTGCGGAAGGCCATCCCATCGTCGAGGCTTTGCTCCCCAAGCCGTTGGACATTCACCAACTCCGCGGATGGATGGAGCAGGTAGGTGGCTAAAGCACACCTCAAGCCTGTCCTTCTGCTCCACTCATCCACGAAAGGTGGGCGCTTCACGCCCTGAATCACAAAGCCTAAGCCTCAGAGGTACTTGAAGTCTTCGCCGGGCTGGATGTTCAGCAAGGTGTCGTAGATGAGGCGAATGCAGTCTTCTACGTCCTGTTTGTGTACCATTTCTACGGTGGTGTGCATATAGCGCAAAGGCAGGGAAATCAGTGCGCTGGGCACGCCTTTGTTGGAGTAAGCAAAGGCATCAGTGTCGGTTCCGGTGAAGCGACTGGCGGCCATGCGTTGCAGTGGAATCTTCTTTTCCTCGGCGGTGTCGATGATGCGCTGAAGCAGGTTGTTTTGAACCGCTGGTCCGTAGGTGACCCCCGGGCCCTTTCCAGCCGCTACATCGCCTTGGTCAATCTTGTTCATCATCGGGGTGTGCGTGCAATGGGTGACGTCAGTGACGATGGCCACATCAGGTTGGATGCGCTCTGCGATCATCTGGGCTCCGCGCAGTCCGATTTCTTCTTGCACGCTGTTGGTGATGTAGAGTCCGAAGGGAAGGTCCACTTTGTTTTCCTTCAACATGCGCGCCACCTCAGCGATCATGAAGCCCCCTGCTCGGTTGTCCAGAGCACGGCCTACATACCATTGCTTGTTGAGGATCATAAAGGTGTCTTCATAGGTGACGACACACCCCACGTGGATGCCCATTTTTTCTACTTCGGCTTTGTCCTTGGCGCCGACGTCAAGGAAGATGTTTTTGAGGGTGGGTGCTGCCTCTTTTCCCGCTGTGCGGGTGTGGATCGCGGGCCAACCAAATACGGCCTTGACGGTGCCGTCTTTGGTGTGGATGTCGACCCGCTTTGAGGGGGCAATTTGGTGGTCGCTGCCACCATTGCGCCGCAGGTAGATGAATCCATCGTTGGTGATGTAATGCACAAACCAGCTGATCTCGTCGGCATGGGCTTCGATGACGACTTTGTATTCCGCTTTGGGATTGATGACCCCTACGACCGTTCCATAAGTGTCTACGATATGCTCGTCGATGTATGGATTGATGTAGTCCAACCACATTTTTTGGCCGGCACTCTCGAATCCGGTGGGGGAGGGGTTGTTCAGATAAGCCTCCAGGAATTGCTCCGAGGCGCGGTTGATGATCTTCTTCTTGGCCATATCGAATGCGAATGTAGTCAGGCGCAAGTGGGCTACAGAGAAGTGGTAAACCTCTTGTTTCGCCTTGAATTGTCGAAATGAGAAGGAGAGGGTCGGGTGCGGCCCTTCAGTTTTGTTGAATGATTAGGCACAATCGATTGACAACCTGTGTTTTGGCTGCCGTGTTGCCCCGGGATTTTTGGTGGTTGAATGGGGATATTTTTCATGTGTGTATGCTTATGTGTACCATGAAACATGTTTGTGTGGCCGGTTGATCGGGCATGTAAACGGCTGTTCATAAGTGAATTGCACCCCATTTGGGATTAATTCGGAATATGAGCGGATAAAGATTGATCAGATGAATGTTGTGTTAATGTGGGCCCCCACTGTTCTGTTGTTGACCGTCTTAGGAATGGTCTTTCAATCCTACAGGGATGAAAAAGTAGCGTGGGCATTGGATTTCAAGAACTTTTCAGTCAAGCTGAAGGGGTACTGGACGCCGCTTTTCTTGTTGGTGGCTCCCTTGGCATTTGTCTACAATGTTGTGGCGACGGCTGCTTACGCGGTGATGGTCTTGTTTGAGTGGGCGGTGAGGTTGGTGCGCTGGATGGTGGGCGTCGTGCTTTGGCTTTGGAACAAGGGGTTTATGTGGTATTGGCGGAACGTCATTGTGACCCCTGTTGTGTTGCTCTGGAAAATCTTGTGGCATTACGTGATCGTGTGGCCTTGGCGCATATACAAGGCGGGTTATCACGAGGTCAAAGGCAGTTTTGGAAGAGCGGGAATGAGGATTGGATGGCTGTCGATGACCTTGGTAAGCGCCATCGTAGGTATTGGTTATTGGGGAGCAACTTGGGCCGATCAGGACCTCTTGCTTTTCTTGTGTGTGCTGTTGGCCGAAGTGCCTTTCCTATGGGGCTTGGGCGTTTTGGCTTCAATGCGTGAGCATGAAGATGGAGAAGGAAAGAAGATGGAGGCACACCGTGCCGTGGGCATGAGGACAGCCCAGTTGGGCATGAAATACGTATCGGCAGCGGCAGCGGTTTTGGTGCTCGTGTACCTGATTGCTTATTCTGGTGCCATTCCTACTGCGGGTTATTTGATTTTGGGAGTGCTCATCACGGGTGCTCACGCAGCGACAGCCGTGGGTATAGGTGTCGCGCTGGTTCTGGTGCTGTCGTTGGTGGTATTGCCCTCGTATGTATTGGATGGCCGAGAAGAAAGCCCTTTGGATGAAATGCTGAGCCTCATCAAAATGGGGCGTGACAGCTTTTTGAAGGTGTTGGTGGGCTTGGTGCCTGGATCTGTTTTGGGTGCGTTGGTGGCATTGCTGCCTGTGGTGGTGGTGCTTGGTGCGTTTTACGGCACCTATGAATTGAAGAATGCAGCCTTGGATAATATGGCAGGTGTTGTTGCTGATAAAGCGGCAACCATCGATGAAACACTGGCCAATTCTGAAGCAGACTTTGCCGCGTGGAGTGGGGCCATTCAGGACCAGCCATCGGTGCAAAAACGGGGGGCACAAATTGACTATTTGACCGCCTTTCCGCTGAACCTCTTGGAGTCACCTGAGGCTGCGATGTCGGGCATTCAAACGGTAGATTATTCTTCCATGCATGAGGAGATGCGCGCGGCCTATGAGGCACGCCAGTCCATGCGTTCTGAACGCACGGCAGAGTTGCAAGAAGAAGCGGCCCTTTTGCGCGCAGACATCGCCCTTGAGCGGGACGAAAGGTCCACATACAAAGTGGAACGGAGCAGTGATGCTGGGGAGACGTGGTCTGTTGTAGCCGATGGAATGGTGCAGTCAGGCTATGTTGACAATGGGCTTGCGTCGGGCGAGTCGTATCAATACCGTGTGACAGCCAGCAACCGGAAAGGGGGCAGCGGGCCAGGAAATGTCACCTTCGCCGTAACGCGAAGCGCAGACATCATTGGTCCGGCATCGGTCCGTGCCAAAGCAGAAGGCAATTTCCGTGTCGTGTTGAATTGGAATGACCGCGACTGGAATGAGGAAGGGTTCGTTGTTGAGCGGAGTTATGGAGGCGACAGCTGGTCGGAGATGGTTCGGCTTCCTGCCAACACCACCAGCTATGTAGACGAGGCGGTTCGCGATACCACATACGTATACCGGGTCCGTGCTTATCGGGGAGAGCAAGAAACCGAGCCGGTCAGCACCTGGCGAAGTGTGCAGCCAAGTTTGGCCGCACCGCGCTCTCGTGTTGCTGAGACCAATGCGTCGAGTGCCTTGGTGGTGTGGAGCCATGACGGTGATTACAGGACCGTTTCCCGTGGCGGAGAATCTGTAGATGGAGACGGTGCAGCACTGAGCTACAGTGGAATGAGCAGGTTGGATGAATTGGAATCTCTCCTGGCACAGGCGGATGAAGCGTTGTTGCGCCTTGAAGAGGATGCTGCCGCGGATGCCGCTTCAACGGGACCTCGCTTGGATTTGCTTCAGAGTTTGCCGGCAGAGACTGAGGCTTCAAGGCCGCTGCGCATCGCCACTTTCTTGTTGGGGGTGTTGGCCCTTGCCCTTCTGGCGGGAGCGGCGTTGTCCACTTTGATGGCTTATTTGGCCCGTCTCATTCAGACCTTGGTGCGCCTTACCGACGGAGGCGATTATTATTTCGCCAGCGAAATAAGGGCTGTTCGGAAGGAGAACGACAACCAGCCGCTGCTGGGGTTCTTGTTGCTCGGCTTGACCGGTCCTGTTGTGATTCCCTTTTTGGTTTCTTCGGCGCTCTCGGTTTTGGTGGCCTTGGGAGGTGTGTTGGTGCCCATGAATGTTTGGGGGTCTTCGGAGATCGAAATTGAAGAGATGTTTGAATTGAACCTGTCGGACTTTTGGCCCGACTTGTCGGTAGAGATTGACCTTGACCTTGACACGAACGGGGGGGACGAAACTGCCGTGGACAACGAAGAGATGGGTGGAGGAGAAGTTGAATCAGAGGAGGCCAATACCTACATCATGAAGAATTCGGACCAGACGGTCTGGGGTGAATTGACGGCTGTTTTTGGGGCCGAGAATTATGAGGCCATTCGCAAGGCGAATTCAGATGTTTCAGAGGATGACTGGCGCGCAATGGGCGCCGGTGCAGAGGTTCAATTGCCCCTTGACTTGAATTGATTACCGGTGTGGATCGCCTGATTTGTGCGGGTGAAATTTGGGATGTCAGACAAACGGCACTATCTTGTAGGTGCATTCCTACTACGTCTGAGGCTGCTTTATGGCAACTCAGTGGTCGAGGGCAATCCAGTTCATGTTGAACAGGCATTGAATACGACAAGCGGAGTGGGCTTGTAGTGAATGTTCCTGTCAGGGTCGGTTGGTTTCTCACGTAGGATCTCGCGGTCTTTTTTCAACTCCTTGATAGAAATCGCCTTTATTCCAAAAGGCTCTTTATATCAGAAATGCCCATCTCATTGAGGTGGGCATTTCTATTTCTGGGCACAACCGTTGAAGTGCCAGGTCCGTTTGAAGCCCTTAGGATGCCCCTAAGCTTGACGCCCTGGGCTGGGTGAAAATGTACAAGAGCAGGTGTGTCTTCTTCTTTGAGTTGAGCTCTGAAGGTCCTGTGTAGATGTAGTCTATGCTCAGGTCGGGGTGTTCCGCTTTAAAGGCGTTGACGGTATGCTCCCACACAACTTTGTCCGCCAGGAAGGGGAAGTCGAACTTGTAGATGCCCTCGACCACTTCAGTGCCCATCACGGGGCGGTCGACATTGGCAAATGTGTCATCTGAGAAATCCCACACTGACCATGCTGTGATGATGGTGAGCGCCGTTCCAGCGAGAATGGCCCTTTTTGTGGCAGGAGTAGCCTGCCATGTGTAGGGTTCCCCTTGGGGGATGGAGACGTTTTTGAAGGTGATCCATGAGGCGAGCAGAATGAGCCAGAACAGTCCGTGCTCGAGCAACTGAAAACGGTCCCCGAAGACCTGGTCTGCGATTGAAAACAGGCTGAACAGGACCATAGAGGAAAGGATGGCCCGAAAGAACCATTTGTCGGTGACGGTGTCGCTGGCCTTGAAGAAGCTCAAGGTGGCGGTCAGGTACAAGGCGAAATTCAATGCCTCCAAACCGGATACACCGGCCAATGCGAAAGTGGCGAACAGGGGGTCTTTGAGTCCGAGGGAACCAAAGAACTTGATGAAGAGGGCGAAAAAGTCTTTGCCCACCCATAGAAACTGTACGTCGGGGATGATCTTATCGGTGACGCTCAACCCCCAGAAAAAGGTCCAGAAAATCAGGATAAAGAGCCGAAGGATGGATTTCTCGTTCATGGTTGGTCTTCTGTCATGATGTAAAAGATCAAAGCATCGGCCTTTTTAAGCCGCAGGGGCTTGGGCACGGTGTAGATGTGCTGGATGGTTTTGCGCGGATGGTTTTCCTTGAATTGCGCGAGGGATCTTTCGAAAACGGTGCTTCCACCGAGAAAAGGAAAAGCCACCTTGTAGATATTCTCACCCACTTCTTCAGCGGTTACTGGCGCGCTGCGCAGTTGGAAATCTGTGGTGTTGTGCTGGAAAATGGCGGTGCTGGTGGCAATGACCAATACTGTGGATACCACCGCAGCAGTGGTGACCTGGCGGCGTGGCCAGGCTTCGCCGGCTTCCCCTTGGTCCGTCTCATTGAGGTGGGTAAACACCAAGTAAGAGGCCAATGAGATAAACCAAAACAAGGTGTGCTCAAGCAGTTCAAACCGGTCGCCAAACCAATGGTCCCCGAGAGAAAAGAAGGTGAAGGTGGCCAGGGTCAAGAGGGTGCCAATGAAGCACCACCTTCGCGCGGTTTCGCGGCTTTTCTGTATTTCAAAAATCAGCGCTCCAGCAAAAAACACAAACGCAAAAGCCTCCAAAGCACCGGCTACAGCGAGGGCTGCATTGGCGATGTGGGGTGAGTCGAGCCCAGTGGATGCGAAGTATTTCTGGAATTGGGCAAACCGGTCGCGGCCCACCCATAGGAAGTGCGCGCCTCCGATCACCTTGTCGAGAAGGTTGAAGAGCCAGAAAATCGACCAAAACATCAAAATGGCGTAGCGCACGAGCTGATGTGGAATGACCGAGTTGGAGGAGTGTGGTGTGTCCATGTTTGGTTTTGCTCTCGTCCAAGCTACCTGAGACCGCTCAGGCTTTGCGGCTTCGGTTGGCACCTTTCCAACAGACCGACCATGAGAATTGGGGCCTCGGCGCTTTCTATAGCCCCTCTGAATGGAGTGAAGATTGAAGGCGACCTTGGGGCATGGAACAGCGTGGGGACAAGCCAGTATTGGTGGTGCTATCCGGAGCGGGAGTCAGCCGGGAAAGCGGGCTCAAGACATTTCGAGACAGCGGTGGCCTATGGGAGGGTTACAATGTGATGGAAGTCGCAACGCCAGAGGCTTGGTCTGCGAACCCGGCTTTGGTCCTCGATTTCTACAACAAGCGAAGGGCCCAACTCGCTGCTGTGGAACCCAATGCCGCCCACTTGGCCTTGGTTGGCCTGGAGGAGTTTTTCGATGTGCGCATCGTGACCCAAAATGTGGACGACCTCCATGAGCGGGCGGGCAGTACGCAGGTCTTGCACTTGCACGGAGAGCTGCGCAAGGTGCGGCCTGAGGACCATCTCGGTGTGGATGCGGTGGGATTGGAACAGGTGGGCAGTGCAGCGGTCCCTGGGCCGGATATTGTCTTGGGGGATACCGATGAACGCGGTGTACAGTGGCGCCCCCATGTGGTGTGGTTTGGGGAGGCCGTTCCGATGATGGAACGCGCCGCTGAGACTGTGGCTCAGGCCGAAGTTTTGCTCGTGGTAGGGACTTCCATGCAGGTCTATCCAGCGGCGGGCCTTGTTCACTATGCGCCACCGGATTGTCGGGTCGCCATGGTCAATCCAGATCCTGAGGCCATCCAGGGTTTTGAAGACAGGATTCATGACTTCATTGTGGCTCCGGCTACCGTGGGAGTAGCGCAGTGGGTCCGGTCCATGGTCTGAGGGCTGTTGAATGCCATGTTTCTGCGGTGATTTGTGCCTTTAGTTTGTTGAAATAGTGGCCGTTGGTTTGTTCTCCTTTGGGGATGGCAATACCGCGTCTTTTAGCCACCCGCCCCCCAACGAGGTCAGCCATACCTATGGGTCCAGCAGTTGCTTCTCCAATACGCCTGGCGGCGAGGCCAATGCCTTTGCGGTCACGCTCAGTGCCAATAACCTCTGTGGCAATGCCACCAACATTGTGGAGCCCATCCGCATTCACCAAAGCCCTGCGCCGGACATGTTTGGCATCGGAAGTGTCTGTGCCGGACCGACCTTTCTGTATGAGGCCCTCGGCAACGGCACGGACGATTTTGGGTTTTTGGCCCTTCCGGGCGGCCTCCGCGCCACCGACGATGGCTCCTTCGGCGATGCCGGGAACGGCGGCGGCTGGTGGAGTTCTTCGCCCTATGAGGGCAGTGCTTGGTGCCGGGTCTTGTACTACGCCGATTCAGGCAGCACCTGGCAAATCCGCGATCCACGCTACGGGTTTTCCGTGCGTTGTCTCAGGGATGCCGACTGAGCGGAGCGAAGGAGGGTTGACTCTTTGAAACCTTGGAGGCCGAAGGCCGACTGGGGAGTCTAAGCGAAGAATAGATTGAAAAAGGCCGCCAAAAGCGGGCCTTTTTGGTGGGTCTTTTTGTGGGGGTTAGAGGTCGACGCGGTAGAAGAAGATGGGGAGGAAGCCGAGTTGGTATTCCTCGCGGATGCTGTCTTCGGGATTGCCGTTTTCGTCGGGGGCATAGGTGAGCTTCAAGACGTTCTGCGTGCCGAGGATGTTCACGAAGTCGATGCCGAGTTCGTGGGTGGCGGTGGGCCGGTTCCAGGTCAGGTTGGTCTTGAGGTCCAGTCGGAAGTAGTCCTTGAATTGGAGGGTGTTTCGGTCGGCGTCTTCGTAGATGATCTCGCGGAGCTGGTTGGAGGCGGCCACATCGACCGGGCCGTACCACCGGCCGCCGACCATGGTGCACTTGGCGCCGGTGACCAGCGAGAGGCCGCGCTCGTTGAGGCGCCACTCGCGGCTGCCGAGGGCGTTGAGCGCGTAACGTCCGTTGTAGTTGGTGTTGCGCCACTGCTTGTCGGCGCCTTGGAACTGCGCGTCAAATACGGAGCCGTTGACCAGCACAAACCAGCCGTCGCGGAAGGCCCGCGAAACGGTGGCTTCCACGCCGTAGTTGCGGGAGGTCCCGGCGTTGATGAGGGTGCCGGGGAAGAGGCGGTCAAAGCTGCTGCCGGCGTTGGCCAGGGAGTAGCTGCCGTTGGCTTGGCCCCACGCGGTGGTGGTATCGGCGATGGGAATGTCGAAGAGGTGCTGGTAGTAGGCCTCCATTTTCAGCGACCAGTTGGGCGAGATTGAACGCGCCCAGCCGATGACGTTGTGCCAGCTGCGGGTAAAGCCCATGTTCTGGTTGGGCATGAGCAGCTGGCCGGGGTTGCGGGGGTCCGCACCGATGCTGCTGGCGTAGAGGTAGGGGGACTGGGATTGGGAATGCAGTCCCGATCCGGCGGACCAGACGGCGCCACCCTCGGTCACGTATTGCAAGCCCACACGGGGTTCGAACCACGATGCCGCCCCAGAGCGCTGATCGAACTGGGCGTGCCAGCCCACGTTCACGGTCCACGGCTCGGAAGGGCGCAGCTTGAGTTGGGCGAAGGGCTGGACCATCACGCTGTTCATGGCGGCGTCCCAGCGGCCGCCCCAATCTCCGAGTGGATCACTGGGGTCGGCGGGCAAGGTCCTGATGCTGTCTAGGAATGTCCACCGTGTCAGGTCGGCGTTCAGGCCGAACCGCAGGGTGGCGGGACCACCGGCGATGGGGTTGAGCTTTCGGTTGGCGTGCAGGGCCAGTGCCAGGCGGTCCTTGTTGAAGTCGTACGCCATGAAGGGTACGATGCTGTCGAGACGGTAGGCGGAGTCGGCCACGGCAGGGGGCACTTCCAGCTCGCGGTACACCAGGTTGTGGTTGGAGAACTGCCGATCTCGGCTGGCGGCCAGGGTGGCCTTGATGTAGGTCTTCTTGTTGATGGGCAGGGTGTAGGTGGCGCCGGCGATGCCCATGCCCGTGCGGAAGTATTGGTCGCGGTCGTTGTCGCCGTAGATGTTACGCTCTGGGGCCACCTGGTCGCTGATGACGATGTCGATGCTGGAATTGCCACCGAGTCCCCAGAGGGCCAGTGCACCACCGTTCTTTTGCGGGAAGTGGAATCGGAAGCTGCCGTCTTGGTATTGGGGGACGGCGGTGGTGCCGATGTCGATGCCGAGCTGACTAAAGATGACCGCGGTGGAGTAGCGGTAGTTCAGCAATACGGTCGAACCTTTTTCCTTGTTGAGCGGGCCTTCGACAATGGCTTCGGTGCCCAGGAAGCCCAGTTGAGCCGTGGCCTGCCAGTTTTCCCGGTTGCCGTTGCGCAGGCGCAGGTCAAAGACGGCCGCGGTGGAGTTGCCGAACTCGGCGGGAAAGGC
>Ga0206125_10000829_pt1 | contig 38496 bp, 40 predicted proteins | sample Helgoland_Spring_4_FD_148598 | JGI IMG/M metagenome (GOLD analysis project Ga0206125, IMG submission 148598) | Pelagic subsurface seawater microbial communities from Kabeltonne, Helgoland, North Sea - Helgoland_Spring_Bloom_20160331_1 | ecosystem: Environmental > Aquatic > Marine > Epipelagic ... | reverse complement strand
CAATTTACATTATTTCACTTTTGATACTCATAATATCCTTCGACGGGAATCATAACGTGATCATAACCTGTTCCCACAAACACAATCTACGTTGAACCTGAATTAAAATCGGTTATCATTCCTTTAAGGGTTGAAGGATCTTTTGGCATTAGCATTAAATGCGGACCTGATTCTATCCATTGACCTTCAGCTGCTGTCTCTTTAGTTTTAACAACAATGCCCCCATCATCATTGGGAGCTATCCTCATTCCAACAGAATTGTCTTCACTCATGTCTCGATGAAGCATTCAAGCCCAGCCATCGTGATCCATTTTTGGTGTTTTACCACTCATGTAAGCCATTGCCCATTTCATTGCTTGTGCATCTCCTACAATAGCCATAGCCTCATGGGCATCTTTCCAGCCATTTTCTGGATCAGCCATACCCCTAGGATTTGCAGCCATTGCTGTCCATCCATTCGTTCCTTCTCTTAAAATAGCACCATCAATATCTAAAACTGTACACTCAGAAGCAATAAATGAAGGAGCGGCTGTACTATAGGCCCATATTTTCCATTCAGCTGAGGGTAATTAAAATAAATATCAAGATACTTAAATTTTTTTTCATAATGTTGTTTGTTCCGCAAATAATTAAAATAAATCTAACAAGGAGTTTTTTAGCTTAGTAAAAAAATTCATCTGTCTAAATTTTAGCTTAATAAATCTAGAATTTTTTCTGTTAAAGTCACTATTCAGAAAAATAACTTGGGAAGTCTTTCTTAAGTAATTCTGTATACGCGTGATAGAGTACCGTCTTTCTGTGTGTACCGAATAAGGTCTGACTGAAAAACGTGAGAAAAGATTTTCCTTCTGACCTCGAGATTTCAAAATAGCCCTCATCCAAGAGTGTTTTTAAGGCAAATAAAATTTCTGCAGTTGACTGGCATTTCTCTAGTTTTGACTGAATTTCTGTGACTGTTCCTTTTAACATTTTAGGTGCTACCGAAACAAAACCACCCTGGATCTCTTTTTTAATTGAATAATCATATTCAACTTCTTGAAGATGACTCAGTCGCCATTTTTCATATCTGAAATCAGGAAGTTGGACTTTCATCAATTCACGACCTCTTTGTCGGAAGTCGTCCATATTTTTGATGTTTACTAAATAGGAGACAACAGATTTTTGATAAAAATCAAAGGCCTTCCAGTCTTTGCCTGCTTTAAAAAGGAGAAAACCTTCAATTCCATCTATTGAAACAGCTATTTGAATACTCATTAATGATACTTCCTCGTCTTCGAAAATCAAGGTAAATATAAATGAGCTTATAATTTAAATAAATAAATATTAAACAAGAACACCTGATTTGATATTACTGAGAGATATGATTAGTGAATGAGCTCTTGTCTTATGAATTGACTTGATCTAATTAAATGAGACTTGGTCTAATTAAATGATTTGGAGTTCACCAATCTGTCACAACTGTAAAGAAACGAAAAATACTCAGACCTTATGATTCGGATTTCTTAAAAGGAGAGGCGTCTTGATGTAAGGTCATTGCTTTTTGAGCGAAGAGCACAGCTATAGATAGTGAAATAAAAGCCATGATCCAGATTCCGGGCATGAACGATGTAAGTAAAAAATAATCATAAAATCCATGAATTACGGTTGCAATGACAAACCCAATAAGAGCAATCAAGGAGGTAAAGGCCTTGGTGTTAAACTTGATGTCAGGTATGCCATCTCCGTCAATATCTAAAGCTACTTTTTTCTCATTGAATTTTGCCTTTCCTAAGTAATAACCCATGATCACTGCAAAAGTGGCATGGGCGGGGACGGTAGAAAACATTCTAACAATACCAGTAGTAACACCACTTTGCATCACAAAAATGATATTTTCGATGGTGGCAAAACCCATGGCCACCATAACTGTGTAGACAATGCCATCAAAGGGTTCATTAAAATTATGATTTCGATAAAGAATGAATCTTACAAATGAAAATTTGAATATCTCTTCTACAAACGCGACGATGATAAATGCGAAAAATAATTCATCCCATAAATTATTAGGTTCCATCTGATAATGTTCTGTCAAGAAGTCTCCGGTATAATAAGCGAGCCCAAAGGTGAGAATCCCAAAAAAAAAGCTTATTGCTAATAGTCCAATGGGCTCTTTTTCATGCTTATCAGAGAAAAAAATAAAAATGATAATGATTAATCCTGGAAGTAGAGAGAGTGATAATAATCCGATTTCTTTCAGCATTTTTTTAATCTAAATTTATGTGTGAAATTAATTGAGTAATTTCAGTGAGATCATGAATTCATCATAACTGTCCTCACTAATGACGTCATAAGCGCGTGCCATTCCTATAGAAATGGTAGAAGGCAATAACGAGAAAAGTACGATACGAGTATCAATTTGCGCTCCGAAATTCACAAAAGTATCTGTCCAAATAGGGTCATCAAAAGACTTGCCGAGTGGATGAGGTATTTCACGGATAAAATACTGTAGATTTTTTCCTCCGTTCGGATCATAATTTTGTGAATACAAAACGGAAGCAAATACGGAGGCTTGGGTCCAATTGGCAAACAAATTAAAGAAACCCAATTTCTTATATCTGATAGGAGGAAGCAGGACATCGAGCATGAGCTTTCCAAAATCTCTCGATTCAATGTAGCGATTGTCAGAATAGGTCAAACCAGGGAAAGCATAAGTACCTCGATATTGTTTCGCATTCCATGAATCTATGTAGTTATTTCCAAAGGCAGCAAAACCATACCTGGTAAAGGGATTTAAATCGTTATTAAAAGATTTGCCTAAAGCAGATCTCAACCAAATAGAGGTATGGTTAATGGGTAATGGAATTCCCAAATCTAGGTTTCCAACTAAGCTTGGATAAATTTCACCTGCCGTATAAGCGGTACTGGCTTCTAATGATGCAGTAATACCTTTTTCATCATCTACTGCCCCAATTGAATTTTTAATGTAACTATAACTTAGGCTCGAGTAGAAGTCAAAATATAAATTACCATCAAATCCATCGTAGGACAATTGCTGGAAGTCATTACTTTTTTCTAGACCATAAAAGCCGCTAAGCCCCAAAGCTAAATCTAAAAAAATTGGCGCATTCCAAATCAGGGGTGTCTGCCAATCTATGCCGCCACTGATTCCTTTTCTAGATTGCTTGGTGGGGCCAAATAAATCATAAAAATTGGCTGGATTGTAGGCGAATCTATAGGAAAAATTCAAAGTAGAAAAATCTATGCTGGCATGGAAAACTTCATCATCAGCGAGAATATTAGATTCGTAAGGGTCATTACTCAAAGAATTGAACCACTGGGTAGGCGTGTAAGAAAAGGATACGTTCAGCTCTGTGAAACCTAAAGGATCACTGAAATTAAATTTATAACCGACCCCCATGAAATTTTGGTAGCCTACCAAGGTAGGATAAGCAGCGGTTAATTTAAATTCTTTTCCGATTCTATAAGTAGTTGTTTCAGTGGATATTGAATCATCTGAAGCTTGACCTTGACTTGGTCGTTTGGTATACCATTCTCTTACAAAATCATGTGATTCAGCTGTTTGAGTTCCAAGGAAATTGATTGATGAAAGTGCATCAACGGGTTCATTGACAATAATGGATGGCTGAAATCCTTTGCTCTTATATTCAAAAACGAACAAACGGCTACTATCCAATAAAACCGGTCTGAAGAATCCTGTCGCGGCATTACTCATAACCTCAACTCCTTCACCCTTACCATCAAAAGTGCTCAAATCAATACGGTAAACATTACTAATACCTGAGAAATAGCTCGTACCGATGAGATATTTGCCATCTTTGGTAAACCTGAAGCTTTGGGGAGAGGCATCATCAAAATCAAACAATACTTGAGATCTAGATTCAAAACCTGTAAAAGCATCGATCTCGTAAAGCATAAGCTTTTGAGTGCCTTTATAATCGCTAACTGCCGCACTTAAATATTTACCGTCAGGAGATATATCCATATCAAAAATGTCATCTCCGTATCGAAGGGTAATCATACCGTCGAAGGTTGAACTGTAAGGTGTGGGGTCATCATCGGTAGAATCATTTTCAATGATTTTAATAATAGTGGAAAATCCATTATCATGTTTGACTCCCCAAATGGACTTATCTACAGGGTTCAAAGCTAAATCGCCAAATCTGGCATCTTCGTTTAATAGTTTTACTTTTCTTGTTTTTAAATCAAAACTATTCAAATCGCGTTGAGCATCATTATCTGTGGTGAAATATATTTTGTCAGCCATCTCATCATAGATAATAGAAGAAACATAAAAAAGTGCGGCGCCTTTGACGTCAGTAAGGTGTTCAATATCACCATTTACTAAATTAATAGCTGCTAAAAAGGGGACTTTTCCTGGATAATTGATAGCAACGTAAATTTTATTTCTTTTTTTATCAAAATGAGCATAAGAGACCGATCCTAGAATTTTTTCAGTGATGGGTCTGGCTTCTGTAATAGCATTCTCTTTAATTAATGCGATATTTTCCTGCTGAAATAGTTTCTCAAAACCCAACCAATCAGACCATCCCTTATCAATTGAAAAACCAAAAACTTGTTTAAACTGTTTTGAAAAAAAAGCGCGGCTGTTATCTTCCCTTTTAACCCATTTTATGATCTTCTCTGGGCCATATTGATTGGCCAAATAACCCATAAACCTAGTACCATAGAGATAAGAATTAGTAACTCCTTGAAAATCACTATTGATACCTTCGGATTCTAGGCCTTGTGCACTGTAAATTTCAGCGTCCTCGATGACTTTCGTCCGAAAAAACATTTCATCATAATTACCCATTGCATTTCCTCTCCCACCACTCATCCAAGTGTCCACATAAGAGGCGATACCTTCGTGGTACCATCGAGGGGCATAAAGTCTTGGAATGGTCAAGAAACTGTAAAACATAGAAATGGGATGATCGCTGGTAGGCATAACCTTACCTAAAAACAGTTTTTGGAAAAATTTATCGCGTTTGGCGGTATTATCGAGAGCAGCCATATGGACTAACTCATGATTCATTAAAGAAAAGATTCGTTCGCCAGCAGGAAATGTTTCAAATGCATAACTGAAAGGTGATAGTCCTATGTTGACCACATTAAAAGGTGATGCCACGGTACTGGCATTACCATAATCTCCAAAATCTTCAAGGACCACTGTAATATCTCCCGTGGGATCATAGTCAAATAGTCTTTTATGAAAATCTAAGGCGTTATTAAAGCATCGGACAGTATAGGGTATGATAAAACTTTTTCTTGCATCGTAATGAATTATTTTAGCATTTTCTGATTGAAAAATTTCTTGAGCAGAAGCACCAAATGAGAGTAAAGCGAGGAGTAACGAAAGGTATTTCATGGTTAAGCCGGTAATGGTGCCAAGAATTGACCAACAATCTATTGATAAATGAGGTATGATAATAGGTTATAAAACAAAAAAAATGGCCCAATTAATTTCGGGCCTTTTGTATTAAAATTTCTATTGCACCATTTTTTGAAGGACACCTAATTGAGATGAGCGGACCACATTACCAAATGCTGGATTTTTAGCAATATTTCTGAACGCTGGATTTTTGGCAATCTCCATGAACGCTGGATTTTTGGCTAAGGTTAAAAACGTGGGATTAGAAACCAATTTTCTATACTTCGGATTATTAGAAAAATCTCCAGATTCTATGAGTTTCGAAAGCTCATCATTTTGAGTAAGATCAAGAAAGTCAGTATTTTTTGCTAATTCAGCAAAAGACTCTGAATCGATCATTTCAGTAAAGTTTTCGTCTTTCATTAACTCTTGGAATTCATCGTTTTGAAGTAAAATTTGAACATTTTCTCCGACAAGCTCGACTTCGGTATCATCTTCAATTTTATATTTATTTGCTTTTTGAACTCCTTTTATTGCAGAACCCGTGGCATCTGAGGGTGGAAATCCTACTGTGATTTGGATAATATACAGACCTATAGCTATCGCTGTTAGTACGAGTATGGTTAAAATTGGCTTTTTTATTTTCATGACAGTTTGATGAATGAATTAATATTTCGTTAGTGTATTCTTTATTTTTATAAATCTTTGTTTTTATATATGCTTTTACCTGAAAAAAGGTAACCACTGCTTTTAAAAAAAATATTTCAACACTGAAAATTACATAGAATATATTTAAAACCATTCATTCATGATAAAAATAATTAACTATGAACGATGTCATAGATTGAGTCAAAAAAGATAATATATTTCAGCGTGAGAGGTTTTATTACCATTAATTTACTTACCATTTTTTAATCACAATTGATTTCTACGTGGGTAAATGTATCTTGACGATTATTTTTAATTATTAGAGTAGTTTATTTTTTCGTAATATTTGGATATGACCTCTGTCCTTGAACCGAAAGGCTGAATCTGACAGAATATGTGTCGTTATGATGTCATTTTCATTGTTGACATACCGAAGACAAATCGTCTTCAGTATCGCTGAGCTTAAATTTGAAAGCTCAATTTTTTCTGTTTTTGATGTATATTGTACTTTGATGTATCTTGTCCTATGATAATTAAAAAGATCCTCACTGATAAAAGTAGTTTCATTTTTTTATGAGTAACATTGATATAAAATTATTAGAGGATTAAACTAGTTCTGAAAGAAAGTAATTTAATTTTTTTTATTTTTTAATAAGGTATTAGTTCGACTAACACCATTCTAGGACAAGAAGCTATGAAGAATAAGATATGTGTATGGGTTCAAATTAGTTTGATTTTTGTGGGCTGTAGTCTGTCAAATCCCAATCAAATAGAAGATGTGATAGCTCAAAATCGAAAAAAGTGGGAGCGTCAAAAAATAGTTCATTATCAGATTACACAGAAGTTGAGTTGCTTCTGTCCTCCCTCAACGCGTGAGCCGAAAATTATTGAAATCAATCACGGAAACATAGTGACTATTAATGGTATTGAAACTTCAAATGGAAATAATATGGGTAAAACTTTTCCTGAATTTTTTGAGTGGATAGAGGAGAAAAAAGCTAGAGATCCCTTTACATCAAAATATACTTTTGACCCAAAATATGGCTTTCCCAACATGATATATTTTAATATGAGAGAAAATATGAAGGATGAGGAGTTAAGGTATGTGCTAACAGATTTTAAAATTTTAGATTGAGCGATTTCATCTTTAACTAAAGCACCAAATCATTAGGTCTTGGGTGTTTCCATCTTTTGTGGGACCATAGATAATAAGCGGGATCTTCCCTTATCTGTGCTTCCAACATATCCTTGTAGGATTCCATTATAAAATCATTTTTTTCCAGGGTAGGCTCCTCACTGATAATATGGAATTCGGTTTCGTAATAACCCCTTCTGATTTTTTTAATTTTACCGAAGACTACAACTTCATTATTTTTTTTAGCAAACTTCTCAGCACCTTTTTGAAATCCAGTATCTTGATTCAAAAATTCAGTCCAATAAGCTTTATGAGGTTTTCTCGGCCATTGATCTGAGCCGTAAATGGTACATAGCAATGGATTATTTTCTTCTTTGGGATGAGATAATATTTTTTTAATACTCACCATTTGAAGACCAAATCGGCTTCTACTTTGTTTCATTTTGTATTCCCAAAACAAATTTCTTAAAGGGGTATATAAAGCTTTGCATTGATAGGGTAATGCATTGTTTATGGTAATGGCCAATAGTTCCCAATTTCCATAATGTCCTCCCATTAAGGTAATGTTTTTTTGCTTTGATGAGAGCTGCTCTATGAGTTCGACATTTTTATAAACCATACGTTCTTGAGCGCTTTTTTCACGAAGCGTAAATAGCTTAAGACTTTCTACTACGAGGTCGCAAAAATGGCGATAAAAATCAAAACTTATTTTTTCATATGCTTTTACAGAATACTGTGGAAAGGAATTTTTAATATTCTGATAGACCGTATTCCTTCGATACCGGACTAAGTAAAATAAAATAATGAAAAGAATATCTGATATGCGATAAATCAAGAAAAAAGGAAGCCTAGAAATGGGATAGATAAGACCGAAATATAATATTTTTTGTATCACTGCAATGTATATAAGCACTCAAAATTAACTATTCAAAGACTATTTCAAGCAATTTTCATAAAATGGTACATGCTCATGGTCTATCTCTCCTAATTTAATAGCATCTCGTTAAGAAGATTCATATGGATAAAATGAATGTGTCTTGATTTATCCTTTATTCATATAAGTGAATCATTTTTTCAAATGTTTTATTGAGTGACTTTGCCTGCAACACCATAAAATTCACCTCCATTTATCCACGGAAGGTCGGCTGTGATATGGTAATGATAAATGCCTTCTGGAAAATGGGCAGTTACACCGGTGTGACCGTGGTAATCGTCAAGGTCATCATTGGTTAAAGTGACTCCACTTTCGACAGGGCCGTAAACAGGGAAACCATCCAGTAAAAGGCCTAAGAAAGTACTGTCGCCTTTGATCTCTGTTAGCCATGTAGGCTCTGTGTGATAATGATAGGAGCCGGTATTGGTTGGATGTCCTTCATATTGATCAAAAGTGTTGAGTTCTTCTAATATATCGTCTCCTGGTGCTGCCACTTGGTTGTAAAACACCACACTATTGATAGATACACCCATAGGGCCGAAAGGGGTGTCTTCATTATTTGCGGACATTTCGGGGAATCTCGGTAGTGTGAAGGTATAATTCATCGAAGCAATTGTATTTGGATTTTTGTAGAAATCTTCATTGTCGTCCTCATTATAGTCCTCATACAGAGCATTTGTCGTTTCATAATACATGCTCTTATGATCAGGTTCACTGCTTGCTGTGATTTTAAGGCTCGTTTCTCCTACAACAACAACTACCGATTCATCATAAAAAAGGCAAGCAATGACGGCAATGTCATTGGGCGCAGAAGATGGCAAGCATTCTAAAGTACTGGAGTCCTCGGCGATGGTGACTTGACTGCCTTGAATGGTGACGGTATCTGGCGTATTGTCATCATCACCACAATTTGATAGCATGATACTGCTGAAAATCAGTGAAGCGAGCAGTATTAATCTGTTCATTTTCATAGCTCTGTTGGCAATGGTCGTTAAATGATACTTTATAAGTTTAGACAAATCTAAACATAAAAGGTATTTACTTGGAACAGAATTGAGATAAATTAACTCTGGCTGCTCGAGCAACAAGTATTTTAAAAAAATGTAATGAGAATTTTTGTTCGGCTCTTGAGTGAGCTATTCATTCTACTTTTTTGTTGAACGAAAACTGCCATCATTAAAGTACTATTTTTATAGGTATTATTTTAAATCGTCTAATAAATTAATTGAAAAAATAGAGACTAGTAATGTATTAAAGGATGGCTGTAAAAAGGGATAAGTTGATTATTATAATCAATACTGCTACCGCTTTTTTGACTAAATGAAGGATCTATCCAGAGCTCAATTTCGGTGCTACTGGTGGTTAAGCAATAGGCATATTATGATCATTCTAAAATAGATTTAATGTCTTCTATGAGTCGTTTCGTTTCTAAGGGTAGGGTGCCATTGTAAACTCCCCTTATTCGTCTGTGTTGATCGACGAGCACCAAATTTTCAGTATGTAAAAAATCATCATCTTCTGTCACGTTTTTCCCAAAGCCCTCATCGGCATAATAGGAGTTTCTGGCGAGTTCGTAGATCTCTTTTTTATCTCCTGTGAGTAGGAACCAATTTTCAGCATTTATTCCATTAAAATCTGCATATTCTCTAAGTCTACCTACTGAGTCTACCCACGGCATGACGGTATGAGAAAGAATTTTGACATTATGGTTAGATTTAAAGGTATCTTGAACTTTTAGTAAATTCCCCGTCATTAGAGGACATACATTTGGGCAAATGGAAAAAAAGAAATTGGCGACATAAAGTTTACCATCCAAATCATCTTGTGTGATCCAATTTCCTTTTTGGTTCTGAAATTTAAAATCAGCAATGGTGTGGATGTCATCAAATGCTTCATCAGTCTCTTTGATCCATTCAGGTGTGAATGTGGGCTCATTATAGAAGGGAAGTTCTATTTCTGAAATTTCCAAATCTTCATTTACTTTTTTTTCCCTGCTGCAAGCAATCGATTCCAAACAGAACATCAGCCAAATTATTTTTTTCATTTACTTGCCCTTATAAGGTTCTAATGTTTGTTTTTTTGTATCAATCTTAGTGCATCGCTTCATACCCATCAGTCCATATTTTTTTCCATTTTCTCGGATGACGAAATTAGCTCTGATTTTACCATCTCTGCGCCAAACTTTCTGTGAACCTAAGGCCTGACCATTGACATAGTTTCGATCTTGCAATGGTGAGCCATCTTGATACCATTCCTTATGATTACCCACGCTCATGCCATTTTTAAAATGATATTCAAATTTAAGTGAACCATCGGGATACCAACCTAAATGGATTCCATGCTTTCTGCCGTGAAGGTAGGGTCGATGGTGTCTTTTTGTGCCGTCGCCGTAATAGCCTAACATATCACCCTCTTGTAATCCTTCATAAAAAGGGGTCTTATTTAGAAGTACATTATTTTCATCTGTTTGAACGACATAACCTGAAAATAACGCATCGTGATAGCGTCGCTTACCCTTTTTATCCCAACTCAAGCTCAAGTCCTTTTTATCAATTTCTATTTTGGGAATTTTAGGCCCAAATACAGATCCTATCTCGCAGCTTGAAAAGGTGATTAAAATGATTATAAGATACCTAAACTTCATGATTACAAAATTAGCCAAATTATTATTTACAAATATTTTTTTTAAAATTAGGCACACATTGAGGGTTGAAGAACTGACTTACTTCAAATTTTAATTACTTATCTTTATAAGAAATGTGACACCCTTTTAATTATAATTTTTCCTAGATAATATGTTTAAAACAACAAATAAGTCATGCTGTGTTCCTTTATAAATTAATCCTTAGTCTATTTTTTTTACTCATCATGATCTATTTACCTGTAGTCAATACTCATTTGGAAAATTATGAGGAAACTGTTCTTGGAGATCAGAAAACTATAAAAATGCGAGCGATTGCTCCAGGTAATTTCACTATGGGCAGTATGGGTGAAGAGTTTCAAAATAAAGGAGTCCAAAACCCACAACATGAGGTTTATGTAGATGCGTTTTGGATGAGCGAGAAGGAAATCTCATGGGAAATTTATCAAGAATTTTTATATAGAGAAAAAGATCATATCAAGGCAGATGATTATGGTGATTTATTATTAGAGATTGATGGTCTTTCGGCCGCTACCATGCCTTATGTTAATTTTAATGTAACAAATCATCCTGTTATTGACGTGACACAATATGCAGCTTCTATGTTCTGTAAATGGCTTTCTGCAAAAACAGGGAGGTTCTATCGATTACCCACCGAGGCAGAATGGGAATATGCCTGTCGTGCAGGAACCACAGCCTCTTATTCTTTTGACTCAAATTTAATAGATGAATATGCCTGGTATGCAGATAATAGTCAGGGTACTTTTCATCCAAGTGGTTTAAAAAAGCCGAATTCATTTGGGTTATATGACATGCATGGCAACGTGGCTGAATGGGTGTTGGATCATTATGATCCCAAAGGGTATGATATTGCATCAGATAGTGGTCATTTTTTTTTAAGAAAGGAGAGCCTTTACCCGAGAGTATTTAGAGGCGGGTCATGGCGAGATCCCAAAGAAGCTCTTCGTTCTTCGGAAAGAAATTACTCAAGTCCAAAATTAAAGCAGCGAGATCCTCAATTACCTAAAAGCTTGTGGTGGCATACCGATGCCCCTCACATCGGCTTTAGAGTGGTGAGATCAAATAAAATTTTAAATTTAGATGAAATGAATTTATTTTGGGGTAAACCCATTCAAGAATATTAACACAGAATAGAATGAAGAGAGAACAGACAAACGAAGCAAGAAGGAAATTTTTAAGAAAAACTGCGGCTTATTCAGGGGCAGGCTTATTAGCCTCAGCGCTACCTACTCAGGCCCATGCCTATGTGGAAGGTGCAGGTGAAATCAGCGTTGCATTGGTGGGTTGTGGGGGTAGAGGAACGGGTGCTGCCGCACAAGCTATACAAGCAGATCCTGCAGTAAGGTTGGTGGCCATGGCAGATGTTTTTGAAGATCAGTTGCAAAATAGTTTCAAAGGATTGTCTATAAAACTTGCTGATTCTGGTCAAATTAAAGTAAGTTCAGAAACTATGTTTGTTGGATTTGATGCTTATAAAAAGGCTATTGATATGGCAGACGTTGTTATTTTGACTACACCTCCAGGGTTTAGGCCTGTGCATTTCGAATATGCGGTCAATCAAGATAAACATGTTTTTATGGAGAAACCTTTGGCAACAGATGTGGTAGGTATAAAGAGAATATTAGCTGCAGGAAAATTAGCCAAGAAAAAAAAATTAAATGTGGTTGTCGGTCTTCAGCGACATTATCAAAAAAATTATTTGACGATATATGAATTGGTGCAAAAAGGAAAAATAGGTGATATTGTCTCTGGCCAAGTATATTGGAATAGCCCAGGTGTATGGGTACGGAAAAGGCAATATCAGCAAACAGAACTAGAATATCAGATGCGTAATTGGTATTATTTTAATTGGGTTTGTGGGGATCATATCTTGGAGCAACACATACATAACATAGACGTAGCCAATTGGTTTATTGGATCGACCCCTTTGAGTGCACAAGGAATGGGTGGCCGAGAAACGAGAAAAGGGAGAGATCATGGACATATTTTTGATCACCATTTCGTAGAGTTCACTTATCCTGCAGGTCAAATAATATCTAGCCAATGTAGGCATCAAAGAGGATGTATGAACCGGGTGGAAGAAGTTTTTCAAGGGACTAAGGGGCATTTGCGGATAAATAGTGAAAATTTTGCTTCAATGAATTCAAATAATGGAAAATCAATTTATCAACATGTAGATCAAGGCGATGTGAATCCTTATCAGCAAGAGCATAATTTATTATTTACAGCGATTAAATCAGGGACGTATCAGTTTGATGATGTTCCTAATGGAGCCAACAGTACCATGACCGCTATACTAGGAAGAATGGCTACTTATTCAGGTCAAGTTTTGACTTGGGACCAAGCTATGGCATCAGACCTTAAATTGGTGCCAGATTTAAACTCATTTAATGACCCAGCCCCAGTAGTCCCCAATGCAGAAGGTCACTATCCTGTACCTATTCCAGGCGTAACTAAATTCATTTAAAATATTTCTAAAATGTCAAGAAGAACATTCTTAAAAAATGGCATAGCGGCAGCTGCATTGCCTTTATTTGGTTTTCAGTCTTTTGATACAGATCATTTGGAGGGTGTAGATAATTTAAGGTTTAACCTTAATTATGCCCCGCATTTCGGAATGTTCAAATCACATGCAGGTGAAGATTTGATGTCTCAATTGGATTTTATGGCTGAGTCTGGATTTAAATCTTTTGAAGACAATGAAATGCGAATGCGTCCTAAGGCTACCCAAAATCAAATAGCGGAGACTCTGATAAAAAATGGAATGACTATGGGTGTATTCGTTGGTCATAAAATTTATTGGGATCGACCCAATCTTACGAGTGGCAATACAGATCTAAGAGATGAGTTTTTGGCAGATATTAGGTCCTCGATTGAGGTAGCTAAGCGAGTAAATGCTAAATGGATGACCGTAGTGCCCGGTTATGTTGATTTGCAACTTCAAAAAGGATATCAAACGGCCCACCTTATTGAAGCACTACGCAGAGCTTGTGATCTACTAGAGCCCGAGGGCTTGATAATGGTATTGGAGCCGCTTAATCCTCGTGATCATGCGGGTCAATTTCTTTCCAAAATTCCGCAAGCCTATGAGATTTGTCGGGCTGTTGACAGTCCATCGTGTAAGATTTTATTTGATATTTATCATCAGCAAATCACTGAAGGTAATATCATTCCGAATATTGACAATTCATGGTCTGAAATTGCTTATTTTCAGATTGGAGATAATCCTGGTCGTAACGAACCGACCACAGGAGAGTTAAACTATCAAAACATTTTTGAGCACATTCATGCCAAAGGATATCAGGGAACCCTTGGAATGGAGCATGGCAATTCCGAGGGAGGAAAACTGGGAGAATTAGCCGTGATAGCTGCTTATCGTAAAGTTGATAATTTCCTTTAATCTCTGACTAACCTTCCTTCTTAGCAGGTTATCTTTGCTGTTATGAATAAAATCACAGCGGCTGATCTTTGGGAGGCCAAAAAAGACTGTGTTATTTTAGATGTACGCTCACCTGGGGAATTCCTTAAAGGACATATTCCAAGCGCATCTAATCTGCCTGTTTTTTCTGATCAGGAGAGAGTACGAGTGGGAACGCTTTACAAACACACGAGTAGGGAAGTGGCATTTCTTGAAGGTTTAGATTTTATAGGTCCAAAACTAAGATTTTTCATAGAGGAGGCGACACGATTGGCTCCTGATAAAAAAATATTGATTCATTGCTGGAGAGGAGGATTGCGCAGTCAAAGTATGGCCGTCTTACTGGAAGCCGCTGGTTTTTCATGTCAATTATTGGAAGGCGGATACAAATCCTACCGTACGCATTGCCGGGAGGTTCTCATGGATCAAGATGCCCATCTGATCTTGGTAGGGGGCAAAACAGGGAGTGGTAAAACGGTCATATTGAATGAACTAATGGATCTCCAAGAACAGGTCATTGACTTAGAGGGTCTTGCACATCACAAAGGTTCTGTTTTTGGTATGTTGGGACAAGAACCACAACCAACCAAAGAGCAGTTTGAGAATAATCTTTACGAATGTTTTGCTTCTTTCGATCTTAAAAAACGTATTTGGCTTGAAAGTGAGAGCCAATCTATCGGACAAGCTTTTATTCCCGACGCCATGTTCAAAAAATTCCGAAACTCACCCATATTTGTGATAGAGCGCACCTTTGATCAGCGAGTGCATCGTCTTGTCGATGATTATGGGCGATTTCAAAAAAAAGATTTGGCTCACGCCTTTAAAAAGATCGAGAAAAGATTGGGGGGACAGCATCTTAAGGCGGCTTTAGAAGCGATTAAGGTTGGTGATGGTGCAGAAGCCTGTGCCATTGCGCTGAGTTATTATGATAAGGCTTATGATAGGTCTACCATAGAAAATGGCTTTACCTTGGCGACTTCGATCAGCACGATACAAATGACAGATCACCAAATTGCTCAAAAACTGATACTTACTGCTAAAAAAAATGGATTATAAATTAACGAAATACAGTCATGGTGCCGGCTGTGGTTGTAAAATAGCCCCTCAAGTATTGGATGATATATTAGGGCAAAATAGAGAGAACCTTTTCCCTGATTTATTAGTTGGAAATCAAGACAAGGATGATGCTGCAGTATTTGATTTAGGTGATGGTACGGCGGTAATTAGTACGACAGACTTTTTTATGCCCATCGTAGATGACCCCTATAATTTTGGAAGAATTGCAGCGGTAAATGCAATAAGTGATATTTATGCCATGGGGGGTAATCCTATGATGGCAATAGCCATTTTGGGATGGCCCATCAATGAAATACCGACTGCTGTTGCCCATCAAGTCATTGAAGGAGCGCGATTTGTCTGTAAGCAAGCACACATTCCTTTGGCAGGAGGGCATAGCATAGATAGTATTGAGCCTATTTTTGGTTTAGCCGTGACAGGTAAAGTAGCGGTTAAAAACTTAAAAAAGAACAAAGGGGCAAGGCCTGGAGATGTACTCTTTTTAACCAAGCCCCTAGGGGTTGGCATCATTACGACTGCTCTTAAAAAAAATCTATTGATCGAAGAAGGTGCCAAATTGGCCCTGGCTTCCATGACTCAACTCAATGATGTTGGGACCTTGTTGGCCACATTAAAGGGTGTTCATGCCATGACCGATGTGACGGGATTTGGTTTGCTGGGTCATTTAATCGAGATGTGTGAGGCATCAGAGACCAGTGCAGAAATTAATTTTGAAGCAATACCTCAATTGCCGTATCTACAATCTTATCTCGACCAAGGATCCTATCCTGGTGGAACGACTAGAAATTGGGAGAGTTATGGTGAGAAAGTTGATTTAAAAAATAAAAATCACCGGCTCATTTTAGCTGATCCGCAGACCAGCGGTGGACTTTTGGTCGCGGTAGCTCCTGAAAGCACAATTGATTTTTTAAAGTTGGTCAAAACCGTGGGTTTAGAACTGGCGGCTATAGGTAATATGCAACAGGGAAAGTCAAAAAGGGTATATGTGAAGTAATGGATCATTCCATCTCTTTTTTTAGAGGATTTTTTATAACTTTCCTTTCTAAATCCAAATTTGTTCTATGGTATCATTTCTGGTGGCCACCTTTTTGAAAGATTCAGGTATTCATACACCTTGGAGTTTTGTCAATCCACTTTTTTCAATTCTAGATTTCTAAGGAATCCTGCGAACCCCTTAAACGACCATCTGGATGAAACCCTAGGCATTTAAAACGGTCAAGACGCGATCAGGCGTAAAAGGTAAATGTCTTAAGTGCTAACCTGTCAGTTTTAGAAGAGCATTGATAATTGCACCGGCCACCATGGGTGTAGCGGTTTCACCGACTCCTTCTGGCTTTTCGCTGGAAGGGATGAATGCAGTTTCAATGCTCTCATGAACCTCTTGCATGCTCAACAAAGAATAATATTGAAAATTGGATTGCTGTATTTGTCCATTCACAATGGTTATTTGAGTACGCTGCTCATGCCCATGATGATGCCCCTTCCATTTGGGCCTTGACGTTATCGGGTTAAATGATTATACCCGCATCTAAGGCAATCCAGAAATGATGTACTTTAATGGCGCCGGTATTTCAATCAAGGGATATTTCGCAAATTCCGGTACCGCTCGAACCATGGTCGACCTCACAAGATGTTTTATTGATGTTCAGTGTATACTTAGGCATAGCAAAATATTTTCAATCAATTTATTAAATATATATGGCTATTGGTGACTGTATAGGTCAATTATTTTGAGTTATTCTAGGATTTGGTACGATCAATGGATGACTGGTGTGCGCTTTGGAATGTCAAGAAGTACAAGAATTTGAATCAATACTTTAGGGTAAATAAAAAGATAGGTTCATTCTTGGGAATCTATTATTTTGGGCGCCATTAGCACTTTAATAATCACAAAAATGAGAGGAGTAAACATATATAAGTCTTATACTAGGATATGGTGAAAAATCTTCTTAAACAACCAGAAGGGCTGAATTGGATATTAAAGGTGAGGAAAGAGAGATTATGAGGCTAATTTATTCAATTCATTCTGGTAAATGGCCTCAAGTTTGACCTTCAAGGTATCCACATCTAGGTCCTTTGGAGAAAAGGGGTCTAATATGTTATATTTTAAATGATTTCCTAGTTTTAGAGGAAACTTACCTTTTTCAAAAATTTGATAGTTATTGTGTACTACAAAGGGGACGATAAGTGCCTCAGGCATGGCATCTATCAATGCTTTGAGACCCCCCATTTTAAATGAACTTAGGCGGGCACTATTGCTCCGAGTTCCTTCAGGAAAAATAACAACGGCATGATTTGTTTTACTCATTTGATGGCCATATTGAGATATCTGAGTAATAGCAGTGTTTCCAGAACTCCTATCGATGAGCAAAGAGCCTCCTTTTCGCAGATTGAAGGAAATACTCGGAATACCATGACCCAGTTCTTTTTTTGAAATAAATTTGGCGTGCTGATGTCTGAAACACCAAATAAGTGGGGGTAAATCCATCATATTTTGATGATTAGACACGACGATAATGGATTGATCTGTTGGAATTTTCCCCGTGCCGATGATTTGATGTCGAGTCAATAGCAGGCCTTGAATCAACATTAGCAATCTGTTCAGATAAATCACACTCCATCTATGTGCTTCATAACCCATCAGATAATAGCAAAAGTATTGGATGAGGTGAAAGAAGGATAAGAGCAGAAAGAAAAAACCGTAGTACAGAATACTAAGGAATATAGATTTTATTTTTTTGATAACTTTTTGTTCAAAATTAAGGGTTTTTAAAAAACTAACCGAATATCATCCGTAATTAATATTGTCATGCTTCTTTTATGTAGAGATCAAAAATAATAGAATGTTTATGCGCTGATGAATTTTTTACTATTAATTTTGAACAGAGTCATTGATAAAATAGTCTAAAATAGATGTTAAAAACAGTCGCTTTATGCGCTAGCCTAGTTTTGTCACAGGTGGTTATAGCTCAATCTCTGATTGATAGGAAAGCATCGAAGAAGACAAAAAATTTATATCAAAATCTGAAGAGTTTTGCACAAAAAAATATTTTAATTGGTCATCAAGATGATATGGCATATGGCGTTAAATGGAAGGCAAAAAAAGGAAGATCAGATGTGAGAGAAACCGTAGGGTCCTATCCGGCCATACATGGATGGACCATTGATTTTTCAGAGAATGTTTACAATAATGATTCGATCAAGTATGACCAAATGAAACTTTGGGTGAGAGAAGTATATTCGAGAGGCGGCATCAATGCTTTGTCCTGGCGTCCAACCTATCCAGATACTCAAAAAACTCCTTTCATATCTAATTTGGAGCCAGCTAATGTATTACCTGGAGCCTCCTTGCATCAGGAATACTTGACACTCCTGAATCAATTGGCTCTTTTTATTTCGCAGCTCAACATGCCGGTCATATTAAGGCTTTTTGATCAGCACAATGCTCGAGAGGTTTGGTGGGGAAACGGAACTGAAGCATCTCTCGTTTCCCTTTGGAGATTTACCGTTGATTATCTCAAAGAGGTGAAGAAGGTTCACAATATAATTTACGCTTATTCACCCAATCGCTCTTTTATGGAGGAATCAAATATGGATAAAGATTATTTGTATGGTTATCCTGGAGATGATTATGTAGATGTTTTTGGATTGGTAAATTATATTGAATTTGAGGATACAGAGGCCAAGCGTCAAATCGCATCAAATAAGTTTAAGAGTGACTTAATGTATATCGATCGTTTGGCCCAAAAAAACAATAAATTAGCAGCAATTACTGAAACAGGTCAAAATGGACTTATGGATTCCCTCTGGTTTTCTCAAACTTTGTTAACCAGTTTTGAAGCCTTGAATCATGGAGCTTTGGGATGGGTAACATTGGGCCCGAACAAGGACAGCACACATTATTATATCCCTTTTGACGAACACCCTGCGGCAGTTGATTTTAGAGAATTCAGAAAAAATCAACTCACTATTTTTGAAAATGATCTTGTTGAAATATATAAATGATGCCATCAGATAACAAACTAGAGAAAAAAATTTGAATGTAATGAGAGCCTCCAGATAAATGATGAATTTCATTGATCTTTATGAAAAGAGCATATGTATTCAAAATGAAATCAGTAATTTCAGAGGATTGGAATGAAAAGGTTAATATCAACTTTAATGAACTGGTTTTTGGAGCTCTAGTGAAGCAGTTTTTTTGCAATAATTACCGAAAACAAAAATTGGAGTAATAGGTTTAATCCTTTAAACCATTTAATTTTAAGGGTTAGAATGACATGATGAACAAAATGGTAGGAAATTTTTTTAAAACTTATGGGGTCATGATACTGCTGTCGTTGACCTTTTACAGTTGTGCCCAAAAAGCAGAAGAGCGTATCGGACATGAAATTACTATTGAAGTGGTGGGCATCAAAGATTCCTCCACGATTGTAGGATATCATTTTGGGAACCAACGATTAATTCTAGATTCTGCTGAAATCATCAATGATAAGCTTCAACTAAAAGGAGAATACACTTTAGAAAAAGGCGTATACTTTCTTTATTCTCCAAATTTTTATTTTGAATTTATTATCAGTGATCAATTTTTTGAAATGAAAATCAACTCCGAGCTGGGGTATAAGGACATTGAAATCTCTGGATCAGAGGACAATGAATTGTTTGCCCAATTTCAAAACAAAATGGCTGAAATTCAAAAGCAACAATCGGAATTGTCAGGACGCTTAACCACTGCGTCGGCTGCTGATTCTATTTCAATTACCCAAGAATTAGAGGGATTAGGGTTGAGCGCAAAGAAATTTCGTGAGTCATTAATCTCAGATAATCCTGATTTATTTTTCATCTCTTTTTTAAGGATTGTTGAAGGAGTAACGATTCCTGTATTCGAGGAAATAGAGGACCTCCAAGCTCGCAAAACTGCATCCTTTAAATACTACAGAGATCATTATTTTGATGTGCTAGCCGATGCACCTAGTATGATGAGGACACCTGTTTTTCATGGTTATGTGATGAAGTATTTTGATGATTTGGTCATCCGACAAGCCGACTCTGTCAATATCAAGATTAAAGACTGGTTAGATAAATTTGAAGGCCATCCACAGGGGTTTAGGTATTGGCTGATGACCTTATACACCAAATATCAAGAGTCCAAAATCATGGGAATGGATGGGGTCACTGTATTTTTATCTGATGAGTATTTTTTGACGGATAAAGTTGATTTTATGGATGAAGATCAGAAGATTGAAATAGAAGAAGAGTTAAAGTTTATCCGACCCAATCTGATTGGTAAAATGGCACCAAGGATGAACTTATTAGATACCGCAATGCAGCCATTTTCCTTGAATCAATTGAATGAAAAGTATTTAATTTATTTTTTTTATGATCCAGATTGTGGTCACTGTAAAAAGAAGACGCCTGTATTAAAGGAGGCCTATGCTGATTTGAAGAAAGCAGGAGCAGAGGTGATTGCTATTTGTACCATTACAGATACAGACAAATGGAAAAAATTTGTCAAAGAACAAAAGCTAGATTGGTTGAATCTCGGGGATCCGCTGTATCAGAATAATTTCAGAATGGAATACAATGTTAGAACGACACCTCAACTGTACGTGTTAAATCAGGAAAGAAAAATAATAGCCAAAAAAATAGATGTAGAACAGGTGCTCGATTTTATTCAAAATTATGAACTTCTTGATCAAAACCGAGCTCAATAATCGATGAATTAAATTTTATCGTATCTAATTTTAGATACTGATCTTTGAACAAACGGGTACTATACTATGCGATCGTCGTCCCCTTGGGCGGCTTTCTTTTTGGATTTGATACTGCGGTCATATCTGGTGCCGAACAAGCTATTCAAATCGTTTGGAATCTCAATGCATTAGAACATGGTTTTACAGTTTCTATTGCTTTAATAGGTACCGTTTTAGGAGCCCTTTTCGGTGGGGTTCCTTGTGACAAATATGGGCGAAAGAAGACTTTAATGGGTATAGGTGTTCTCTATTTTATTTCTGCCTTCGGATCGTAATTGACTACAGATTGGCAAACTTTCCTATTTATCAGATGGATTGGTGGCACCGGCGTTGGAGCTTCGTCAATCGCAGGCCCTCTTTACATTTCAGAAATTGCACCGGTCAAAGTCAGGGGGAGACTAGTGGCTATGTATCAATTCAATGTTGTTTTAGGAATATTAATTGCTTTTTTATCAAACTATATCGTTACGGATTTTGATGGTGAAAATAATTGGCGATGGATGTTGGGTGTGGAAATTTTACCCGCGATTGTTTTTATTTTATTAATGTTCACGGTTCCCAAGAGTCCTCGTTGGTTAATTGTGAAAAGAGGATTAGTAGCGGAGGCGAGGTGTTTTTTTGAATGGATGGAATCAGAAAGTATTGAAGAAAAAATTGCTGATATCCAAGCGACCATAAACCAAAATCATTCTCAAAAAGCCCGATATAGTCATTATAAAAGACCTTTTTTCTGGCTATTATGTTAGCTATATTTAACCAATTTTTGCGATCAATGCCATTATTTATTATGCACCTAGAATATTTGAGATGGCAGGATTGGGTAAATCTGCGGCAATTCGTTCTTCAGTGGGCGTAGGAACTACCAATTTCATATTTACGCTTTTGGCTATTTCTTTATAGATAGATTAGGTAGAAGATTGTTGATGCATATGGGATCATTAGGCCTCATTGTTACGCTTTTAATGGTTGCTTTTTCATTTTACTCAGAAAATGAACAGATGGCAAGGATACCCATTTATCTATTTTTATGTAATTGTTTTTTTGCGTTTTATCAGGGAGCAGTCATTTGGGTATTCATTGCGGAGATCTTCCCCAATGACCTAAGGGCAATAGGGCAATCGGTAGGGAACTTTACCCACTGGATTATGGCTACAATCATCGCCGCTATTTTTCGAGCTTTGACAGCTTTTACGGGTCCTGAAAATACCTTTGCCTTATTCGCCACGATGATAATATTTCAGTGGATATTTGTCTTTGTCTGGATACCAGAAACGAAAGGACGTACCTTAGAAGATTTGGGACAATCTATTTGAGGTACTTCTCCTATCAGTTATCTATTGGGACAGTTATCCTTGAAAATATTCAATTCGCTAGGCCTGGCCTCACCCATGAATAACTTGTTATTTCGACAAATTGATCTCTCGAAGCGAGTCAATTTCTAGTGCCCTATTAAATAATTTCACATATCGAACCCCTTCTATGGGGTCCTTAACGAATGGTTCCGGGTGCATTGAAAAGTGATTAGATTTATTCTTAGACAATAACTTTTTGAGTCCTGTTGATAACTTGTTATGCACCATAAATTCAAATATTTCGAAGTATAATTAATAGGATAAAACAGTTTTTATTAAACTCTTTTATCATTGATTACTTTTTATAACTTATCGATAAAACACACAAATAGCTTAAACAGTTGGAACTAATAACTAGATAATTAGAAATGGAATAGAGATGAATGATTTACCATATATATATATTATTTTATAAATAATCTTGATGTAGGTCCATAATAGCGAAATATAGCCAATAAGATGGTGCAAAAAATCTATAAAAATAATTTTTTGCACCCACACTGACTATTAAATTTTCCTCAGGGTTGATATAAAGATGATAGCCTGTTTGGCCTGGAATATAAAAAGTTCGCTTGCTGTTATAAGGCGCATTGCTTTGATCCTCGGTAAACTGAAACCAGAGATAGCCTAAACTATAAGAATAACTGGGTTGATGTTGGGCGTTAGTAGACTCACGAATCCAATCATCAGATAGAATTACTTGATCTTTCCAAACTCCATTTTTAATTAAAAGATATCCAATTTTTGTGAAATCCAGTTGCGTAAGGTAGAGACCGTTGGTTGCATTTGTAGTACCTGATGGATCAGTAGTCCAAAGCCACCCCTCAATTTCTAAGGCTTTGAACAGTCTTCGGTCGATGTATGAAGAAAGGGTTTCATTAGTCAGATTTTGAATAATTTTTGAGAGGATCATACTGGCTCCTGAATTGAAATTATATCGTCCTCCAGGAATGGCATCTAATGGTTTTTTAAGCAGGTTTTTAACCCAATCATTGCTATTCATCATTTCTTCAAGATCATTTTCTGAGACGATTTCATCCCAAGACAAACCACTACGATGGGTGAGAAGTTGACGAATCGTGATTGTTTTTTTTAGTGAATCATTGGACAGTTCATTTTCATATTCGGGAAGTAAATCTGCTATGGGAGTTTCAATTGAAATTAAATAACCATCATCAATCGCCATTCCAATGGCGATCGAAGCTAAAATATTAGTGGCATTATCGATATTATTGAGATCTTCTCTTTGCTGATCTAAATAATAGTTTTCAAAAATAAGTTGGTCATCTTTGATAATGACCAATGCATGTATATTTCTATATTCATCATTGAGAATGGCCTCATTTAGATTTAAAAAATCGCTATCAATGAGGCTAAATTGATTTGGCAATGCATAATTCCAAGTCTGTTGATCGGGTTCAAGTTTTTCATTTGTAAATACACATGAGCCGAATAATAAAAGTAGAAAAAAGGGTTTAATATTTTTCATTACTCAAATTTATTTTTAAGCCTAAACTATAAAAAAAACCTGAAAAATCAGCAGAATTTATCTGAGGCAGCTCTAATTTCTTGATCTGTTGATAACCAACTTTGGCGGATAGTTGTAGCCAGAATTTAGGATAAATAGTAATTTCCAATTCTGGTTTAATACCTTCAGATTTACTAGAAAAAGCATATTCCTTTGATGCGGGATCTTCCCAGACCATTTGACCCCATTGGTAAGCTGTATTAACATAGCCATTGATCCATTTCGATTGAAAGATGCGTATCCCCAAAATAATACCTCCATGCTGAGCATTTAATCGATAGGTACTTGGGAAAATCACATACTGTTTAAGTCCCCCTATGAGAGAAGAATACGTCATTCCAAGGGATAGTCTTTCATGGGTTAAGGAGATATCTAGTCGTATTTGTTTTTGAAAACTCTTCATTGTCGGAGTCATGTCAAAACCAGCAAAACCAGTCCATCCAATATTTTTATTTTCTAAAAAATGGCTCAAGTTATCGGTCTTATTTTGGGTTAAGCTATCTGCTTGTTGAGCAACGATCACATATTGAAAAAAGCAGAGCAGGAGACCGAGATAGTATTTATACATTTATTAAAAAAAAGTGTGAGATCTTGACTCAGACAATATCGAAAATTCCGTAGGAAATAAAAAGGGTATTTGATAATTATTTCAAATGCCTTACAGGCTAGTCAAGAGAGTTATCCAAATTAAAAAAAGTGAGTTAAGGTAATAGACAGAGCTCTAGGCAAATAAAAATGAGGGTAAAACAGAAATCTCGTTTTTCGTTTTAATAGGTTTTGGAGAGATTGAAATGTTCTTTATCAGAATCAAGCACTTTTCGATCAGTACATTTTAAAATTCTGGCGGGATATTTTTCTATGAAAAAATGGTTGTGGGTAGCCATTAAGACTGCCGTACCGTATTTATTGATTTCTAAAAATAATTTAAAAATATCTTCGCTTACTGCAGGGTCTAAATTTCCTGTAGGTTCATCCGCAATTAATATTTTGGGTTCATTGATCAATGCTCTGGCAATTACGACGCGCTGTTGCTCTCCACCTGAAAGCTGATGTGGCATTTTATTATTAACACCACCGAGCCCAACCCTCATCAGTACTTCCGCCATGCGTACTTTCATTTTAGCTTGATCTCTCCAACCTGTGGCGCCCATGATGAATTCTAGATTTTCTGCAACCGTGCGGTCATAGAAGAGCTCAAAGTCTTGAAAAATAATACCTATTTTTCTTCTCATGAAAGGTATTTCGTTTTCGTTCATTTGATGGATATGATAGCCGACCATTTGAATTTCACCAATTTCTAAAGGCAAGTCGGCATACAAAGTTTTCAATAAAGATGATTTTCCACTTCCCGTCTTACCTATCAAATAAACAAACTCATCTTGCAAAATATTGAAATCGACATGATCAAGTACCGGATGTTCACCTTGAAATATGGTAGCTTTTTTAACTTGAATGATATAATCTTGCTCAGTAGACATCTATAACTCTAAAGGCTTTAATTTACCAAAGGGCATTTTTTCAATCATTAATTTCAGCTTTTCTTCTTTTCCCCCAAGTCCCAATCTTTCCAATTTTTTGAGTGGCCTGTCTGCTCTAAAATACGCAATTAAAACGAATTTATCATTTCTTAATTGAATGTAGTCAGGGATTTTAGCTTTTCCTCGAACTTTGATAATATACATACGCTTTCAAGGGGAATATTTTTTTAGTTGCCTTTTCGATAATCTGCAAGAAATTTCTCTAGACCACTATCGGTTAAGGGATGCTTGAGAAGACCTGTGATAACGTTTAGGGGGCAGGTAACTACATCAGCACCTATTTCGGCACATTGAAGAAGGTGTAAATTATGTCGGACAGATGCGGCAAGAACTTCAGTTTCGAATCCGAAGTTGTCAAAAATATGCACAATTTGCTCAATCAATTGGATACCGTCTGATCCAATATCATCTAGTCTTCCGATAAATGGAGAAACATAAGAGGCACCTGCTTTGGCGGCTAAAATCGCCTGCCCGGCGTTAAAAATGAGTGTGCAATTGGTTCTAATCCCTTCATCAGCCAGTGCTTTTATGGCCTTAACCCCTTCTTTAATCATAGGAATTTTCACCACTATTTTATCATCTATTTTTGCTAAAGATTTACCTTCCTTGAGCATCTCATCAAAGTGGGTAGAAATGACTTCTGCGCTTACATTGTCATCAACAATGTTACAAATATCTTTATAATGCTTTGAGATATTTTTAGTTCCGGTAATCCCCTCTTTTGCCATCAGTGATGGATTCGTAGTTACACCATCAAGAACACCAAGGTCATAAGCTTCTTTTATTTCAGAAAGATTGGCCGTATCAATAAAAAATTTCATCAGAGAATCATTTAGTTTAAATAAAAAAAGCAAACGAAAATCGCACCGCTTCAACCGTTTACCCTTGCTTCCTTCCGGACCTGGGGGATTCAACAGGAGCTGGTCGTATTCGTTTGCCAAAACAAATTTAATGCGAAATTATTTACTATTTAAGTTTGTCTTTCAATTAAGTTCTGAGTTTCAGATAATATTTTCATTTATAAATATAAATGTGGGAGTTCGGAAGAACTTATCAGTATTAGATCATACTTTTGTTTGTTATGAAAAATGTAAAAACAAAGATTTATAGGTCAAAATGACAGATAATTGCGGTAGGGTATGAGGCATTTCATGGTTTTTATTTTGTTTTTGTTTGCCGTTGAGAGAACTAATGGTCAAGGATATTGGTTACTAGGACCAACGATGGGACCTCATTATTCGTCTTCTTACATCGAGCATACCATTTATAGGGTTAATTTACTCTCTCGGCCAATCAAAGGCTTGCACGGAGGTTTGATGTTTCAATATTTTCCTGATATTTACAAAGGAAGTCTGAAGACAGGTCTCAGGATGAGCATCAATTTTACTGAAAAGGGTTGGGACCAAGAGTATTTGGATACCCTCAATACCCTCCATACCGTTCGGACAAAAATGGATTACTTAAACATCCCTATAGAATCTATTTTTTATGTAGGTTCTCAAAAAAGTAAGGCCTACCTTCTTTTGGGCATTTATGTGGATTTTTTATTGCGATACGATGTTCCAAAAAATCCTCAAGACAAAAGCGAAAAGACTGATTTTTGGACGTTTGATCCTCAACGCGATAAGTCGTTTGCCTATGGAGGTAAGTGTGGTTTGGGATACCAAAGGAAGATAGGCTTCGGACAGCTGTCTTTAGAAGCTTATATTACATACGGCTTCAGTAACATCATGTTTACTATTGATAGGTCAACGGACATACCTGATATGAGTAATCATTGGGATACTGGATTGAGCTTAAGTTATTTAATTCCTTTAATGAGGAATAAATTTAATTAAATGCGTACTAGATTCCTGAATTTAGAAGTGAGGGTTTCAACCTGCTACAAGTATTCGATATCTGACTTTATCTCATATTAAAAGCTCAGTAATTCCTAGATTTCATCGATAAAATACGTAACGACAATGTCTTCCAATGTGCTCCGATCAGTATGGATGCTCTCAGAGGTGTAGATGTAGGCAGAGAGCTCCATGATTACTTTGGGTTGATAGCCAAATTTAAGAGCAATTCTTTCACAAAAATCAATTTCATTCTGATAAATTTTTTTATCAATTTTCATGAGTCTGATTAGGCCTATCAGGCATTCTAATTTTTCTTCTTTTGGCAAATGATATAAGTCCTCGACGGATTTTGGAGATGCAATGACTGCTTCTATTTGAGTAGAATTGAGTCCGTTATCTTGATCCGTTTTTTTAATAATCTCTATTTCCTCTGTTGAGATATTATGATCTGCCTGAGCAAGATGAATGAGCATACTGAGTTGCGTATCGAGAGGTAACACACTCAAGCAAAGAAGAAAAAAATACTTAAAATCGCAAAAAAATGAGGGCTTTACTCAAAGAAGTTGGTTAAAGAATATTTTATAAAAAAAATAATTTCAATTTGTTTCTTTGCAAGAAATACACTTTATTCGCAGTAGAATGAATTTAAACAAAACATATCGGTGGTGGCTAGAAATACAAATTAATAATTTGTGAGCATTACCTTTTGTAAGAAAAACATAAAGCCTGCTGTTCACAGCAGGCTTTTTTTTTGATCCATTAATGATGAAAAAATATTCCTTAAAAACCATTGCGTCTAGCTTTTTAGCAGATACCATTACTCCGGTTTCCGCCTATTTGCAGCTCAGAGATCAATTTTCGAATGTTCTCTTGCTTGAAAGTTCAGATTATCATGGCGAAGAAGATAGCTACTCTTATATCTGTTGCCATCCGATAGCCACTTTTGAGACCTATCAAGGAATCACGAGTTGCACTTATCCGGATGGTTCAAAAGAGGAGATTGATACGGATCCTTTGGAGGCACTCAAAACATTTAAATCAGTATTTGAATATAAAAAACCCGAGGTAAAATATAGTGAAACGGGTCTCTTTGGTTATATAAATTACGATGCAGTCGTACATTTTGAAGAGGTTGAAATACAAGAGAATTTATCGACCCATAAGCGCATACCAGAGATCAGGTATTCGTTGTATAAATATCTTATTATTTTTGATCAATTTAAAAATCAGTGTCACGTTGTCGAATCTTACTTAGATGAGCCAGGTAGTGAGATTAAAAGGATTATAGAATGCTTACACAAGCAGACCACACCCTCTTTTTCCTTCGATAGGGTAGGCGAAATAACCTCTGATCATACCGATAATCAGTTTTTAGAAATGGTCAAAAAAGGGATTGATCATTGTAACCTAGGTGATGTTTTTCAGGTCGTTTTCTCACGACAATTTGAGTCCGCATTTAAGGGAGATGAATTTCAAGTATATCGAGCACTCAGATCTATCAATCCATCTCCTTATCTTTTTTATTTTGATTATGGCTCCTATAAAATTTTTGGTTCATCTCCTGAAGCGCAAATAATTGTAAATGCGAAAGAAGCTGTAATCTATCCCATTGCAGGAACTTTTATAAGGACCGGAGACGATGCGGCGGATGCTGATTTGGCTCGAAAGCTTTTAGAGGATCCCAAGGAGAATTCTGAACACATCATGCTGGTAGATTTGGCTCGAAATGATCTCAGTAAGTTTACCTCGGAGGTCAACGTTGAAACCTACAAAGAAGTTCAGTATTATTCCCATGTCATTCACCTAGTGAGTAAGGTTACCGGACAATTGGATCTAGTGTCAGATTCTTTAGATATTGTTGCCAGTACGTTTCCGGCGGGAACCTTGTCCGGGGCGCCTAAGCACCGTGCGATGGAACTTATCGGCGAATACGAAAAGAGTGCGCGAGGATATTATGGCGGCGCCATTGGGTTTATGGATTTTGAAGCAGGCTTTAATCATGCCATTATGATTCGTACTTTTTTAAGTCAGGGGGGGAAATTGATCTTCAGAGCAGGTGCAGGTATTGTTTCTAAGTCCGTCCCAGAGAACGAAGTCCAGGAAGTTTATAATAAGCTAGCAGCTCTTGAAAAGGCGATGGAGATGGCACAATTGAATTCAAAGTCAAGATGAAAATATTAGTACTAGATAACTACGACAGCTTTACCTATAATTTGGTTCATATTTTGAGGACGCTGGGGTTGCATAAAGACCTAGCCGTTTTTAGGAATGATAAAATATCTATTGAGGAGGTCGGGCAATATGATTGTATTTTACTTTCTCCGGGTCCTGGGATTCCAAAAGACGCAGGAATCATGCCCGAAATCATAAGGGAATATGGGGCAACTAAGAGCATTTTAGGTGTATGCTTAGGACACCAGGCTATCGGCGAGGCTTACGGTGCCCAATTGTATAATATGGATGAAGTTTATCATGGGGTAGTCACCGATATATTTTTAAAAAATTCAGAGCCAATATTCTATGAAGTTCCTGATTCTTTTGAGGCTTGCAGGTATCATTCATGGGCAATTTCCAATAAAGATTTTCCACAAGACCTCATCGTCACTTCAGAAGATGCGAACCAATGTGTGATGTCTGTAAAACATAAAGAATACAATGTACGCGGACTGCAATTTCACCCCGAGTCCATCATGTCTTCATATGGGGAAAAAATGATTATTAATTGGTTAGAACATTCAGGAAAATGAAAAATATTCTTAATAAGTTATTTAATTATCAATCACTAGAAAAAGAGGAGGCGAGGGAAATTTTAACAAACCTTGCCTCAGGAGCTTACAATCACAGTCAAATGGCCGCGTTTATGACGGTATTCATGATGCGCAACATTACCGTAGATGAACTGTCGGGATTCCGAGATGCGATGCTTGAACTGTGTATCAAAATCCCTGCAGAAGGATACAATGCCATAGATCTTTGTGGGACGGGGGGAGATGGTAAGGATACCTTTAACATATCTACTTTGGCATCTTTTGTGGTCGCGGGAGCGGGGTATCATGTGGCCAAGCATGGCAATTACGGCGTTTCTTCCGTCTGTGGATCCTCTAATGTTTTGGAATATTTAGGGTGTAAATTCTCCAGCGATGTGGGGCGTATCATGAAAAGTTTTGACCAAAGTAGTATTGCATTTTTACACGCACCCTTGTTTCATCCGGCGATGAAAAATGTGGCACCTATCCGTAAAGAATTGGGAGTAAAAACGTTTTTTAATATGTTGGGACCTATGGTTAATCCAGCCGCTCCAACGAATCAAATGGTAGGCGTGTTCAATCTCGAATTGGCCCGTTTATATGGTTATCTCTATCAGAATACGGAAAAGAATTTTCTTATTGTACATTCTTTAGATGGTTACGATGAAATTTCTTTAACGGGAGACTTCAAGTACATTTCTAATGAGGGAGAAGCCATAGGCACGCCGAGTTTACTCGGGCTTTCTTATTTAGATGCTGTGGATTTATCGGGGCCGTCGGATATCAAATCGTCAGCACAATTGTTCAAAGATATTCTTGATTGTAAAGGGACTGATTCACAAAATAATGTTGTCATTGCCAATGCAGGAATGGCCATTGCCACTATCAACGGGAGTCGTTTCGAAGCTGCGGTAGAAGAAGCTCAAATTTCTTTGATATCGGGTAAAGCCAAGAGTACATTCAGTAAGTTTTTAGAAATCAACGCATAAGGAGATGAGTATTTTGTCTAAAATCATTGAAAATAAGAAGCTTGAAGTAGCTGTCAGAAAAATAGCGCAATCCATTGCTTCGCTTGAAATGAAGACTTATTTCTCAAGAAATACTCATTCTCTCGCAAAGCAAATCCGACAAACTGAATCACCAGGGATCATCTCAGAGTTTAAACGTAAAAGTCCCTCGAAGGGTGTGATTAATGATTGGTCACCGGTTGACGAGGTGGCTCATGATTATGTGAAGGCGGGCGTGTCTGGACTCTCTATTTTAACTGATCAAGATTATTTTGGAGGATCTATTATGGATTTACAAACGGTAAGAGAGCATCAAAACTGTCCGGTGTTACGCAAAGATTTTATAGTGGATGAATATCAAATTATTGAGGCAAAGGCCATGGGAGCAGATGTAATTTTACTGATAGCCGCGGCTTTGTCGCTAAGGGAACTCACCTCATTGGGAGCCTTGGCGCAAAGCTTGGATTTAGAGGTATTATTGGAGGTACACAATGAAGCAGAGTTGGAAAAAAGTTTAAACCCTCATATCGATTTATTGGGAGTCAACAATAGAAATCTCAGTACTTTTGAAACTTCAGTAGCGGTATCAAAGTCATTGGCAGCACTAATACCTAATGATTTTGTTAAGGTGTCAGAGAGCGGAATAGATGATCCAAATGTAGTCGTTGATTTAATGGGATATGGATATGAAGGATTTTTGATCGGAGAATGTTTTATGAAGACCCATAATCCGGGTAAATACTGTTTTGAATTTATCAAAGCCATAAAATTATTGACGGATGAAACTTAAAGTTTGTGGCATGCGAGAAGTGGCGAATATTAAATCAGTATTGGCCATAAAGCCCGATTATATGGGATTCATATTTTATCCTAAATCAAAAAGGTTTGTGGATGAACTCCCCTTAGCAGGCATTGATTTTGGTACGACTCAGAAGGTAGGGGTTTTTGTCAATGAACCGCTGGATTCATTGGCAGAAAAAGTTAAAAAATTTGGCTTAGATTATGTGCAATTGCACGGGGATGAATCACTTTCTTACCTTGTGGCGGTCAAATACTTGGGAGTAAAGGTGATTAAAGTATTTAGAATTCAAGATGAATTACCTATCCATGAAATTTTAGCTTTTGAGCAGGAGGCAGATTATTTCTTATACGATACTTTATCTATCGAATATGGTGGATCAGGTAAAAAGTTTCTCTGGGATATTTTAAATGACAGTCCGAGTTCAAAACCTTTTTGGCTCAGTGGAGGTCTTTCCATAGAAAATCTTAAAGCGCTGGGATTGATTCATCATCCGGGATTTATAGGTATTGACGTGAACAGCAAGTTTGAAAGTCATCCGGGGATGAAAAACATTGAATTACTGCGGGTATTAAAAAAATTATTATGATATCAAAGGAAAATTACAAAGTAAATAGCAACGGGTATTATGGGAAGTTCGGTGGGGCCTATGTACCCGAAATGTTATTGCCAAATATATTAGAACTTCAAGAAAACTATCTTGAGATAACGAGTAGGCCAAGTTTTAAAAAGGAATTTGATTATCTGTTAAAGGATTATGTTGGCCGCCCCACACCCCTGTATTTGGCTCAGCGCATGTCCGAAAAATATCAAGCACAAATATTCTTAAAAAGAGAAGATTTGTGCCATACTGGTGCGCACAAAGTCAACAATACCATTGGTCAAATTTTATTGGCTAAGGTGTTGAATAAAAAAAAGATCATCGCTGAAACCGGAGCAGGGCAACATGGTGTTGCGACCGCAACCGTTTGTGCTTTGATGGGTATGGAATGTATTATTTATATGGGTGCTGTGGACATGGTGAGACAACGGCCCAATGTAGAACGAATGAAAATTTTAGGTGCTGAGATTCGTGCCGCTGAATCTGGGAGTAAAACTCTTAAGGATGCCACCAATGAAGCCATGAGGCATTGGATCAATCACCCCACCGATACCCACTACATCATTGGATCGGTTGTGGGGCCCCATCCTTATCCAGATTTAGTGGCTAGGTTTCAATCTGTGATCAGTGAGGAGATCAAATATCAGCTTATTGCGCAAATAGGCAAAGATTATCCAGATATGGTCATTGCTTGCGTTGGGGGAGGTAGCAATGCAGCCGGTGCTTTTTATCATTATTTGGATCGGCCTGAGGTGCAATTGATTGCTGCTGAGGCAGCAGGATTAGGTATTGACAATAAAAAATCGGCAGCGACAACTTTTTTAGGTTCCGAAGGAATTCTTCATGGCAGTAAAACCCTATTGATGCAAACCGCTGATGGGCAGGTGACAGAACCCTATTCCATCTCGGCAGGATTAGATTATCCAGGAATTGGACCGATCCATGCCCACCTTTTTGATTCAGGAAGAGCTCATTTTTGTGCAGTGACCGACGAGGAAGCCATGCATGCGGGTATTGGCTTGAGTCGTTTGGAAGGAATTATCCCTGCTATAGAAACGGCACATGCCATATCTGCGCTTGATAAAATTGAAGTAAAAGATAAGATCGTTGTCATCAATGTATCGGGGAGAGGAGATAAAGACTTAGATACTTACATTTCTTGGGGTAAATATTAATAGGGTTGGATTATGAATAGAATTGATGAAGTTTTTTCGAAGAAAAAAAAGGGGATTTTAAATATTTATTTCACTGCAGGCTACCCAAAGATCAATGATACCCTGAGAATTGCACGTACTTTGGAAGTGGCAGGTGTGGATATCATCGAAATAGGCATTCCTTATTCTGATCCTATAGCGGATGGACCTACCATTCAAGATTCCTCTCAAAAAGCTTTAGATGCCGGGATGTCACTCAAGCTGCTGATGAGGCAATTGCAGGATCTGAGAAAACATGTTAAGATCCCGGTAATATTAATGGGTTATATTAATCCTGTAATTCAGTATGGATTTACTAAATTTTGCCATGACTGCAAAGAAGTGGGCATTGACGGTGTTATTTTACCCGATTTACCAATGCAAGAATATGCAGAAATGTGCCAAGGAACTTTTGAGGAATATGGGATATACAATATATTTTTAATGACGCCTCAAACCTCTGAGAAAAGAGTTTTTCAAATTAATAATGCCTCTAAAGGCTTCATTTACATGGTATCTTCCGCAAGCATTACCGGGGCCAAACAAGAGGTTTCTCAAGCCCAAATCGATTATTTTGAACGCATTCAAAAGATGAATCTGTCCGTTCAAAGATTGATAGGATTTGGTATTTCAAATAAAGAAACTTTTGATAATGCATGTCAATATGCATCAGGAGCGATCATAGGTAGTGCTTTTATAAACCAATTGAACAAAGACGATTCCGATGAGGCCATCACTTCGTTTGTTGGATCCATTATCAACCCGTAAGGAACCGATCATGCAGCAGGATTATGAACGATATGAAGTAGAGGACTTTGAAGTTTGGCAGCTGCTGTTTATTCGACAGGTACAGCAATTGCAAAAATCGGCAAGTGTGACTTATTTGGAAGGACTAAAAACGATTGATTTTCGTGCTGACAAAATCCCACGATTCAAAAAAGTTAATGAAAAACTGCAGGCATTGACTCAATGGGAACTCGTTGTCGTTCCGGGATTGATTCCGGACCGTACGTTTTTTGAATTATTGTCTAATCAAAAATTTCCTGCGACCACTTGGTTGCGAAAAAAATCATCATTGGACTATTTAGAAGAACCTGATATGTTTCATGATGTGTTTGCACATGTACCCTTGCTTACTGATGTCTTTTTCGTTAAATTTTTATTGGGATTGGGTCAATTAGGCTTGACTTATTTTAATAATGCTGCTGCTGTAGAATTACTCACAAGGATTTACTGGTTTACGGTCGAATTTGGACTGATTAGAGAGCAGCGTCAATTGAAGATTTATGGAGCAGGTATTCTATCTTCCTTAGGGGAAACTGCCCATTGTTTATCCGAGGAGGCTACTCGGTTCGAATTTGATTTGGAAAGAATTATGCATCTTGACTTTCGAAAAGATGTATTCCAAGAATGTTACTTTATCATTTCATCCTATGAGCAGTTGTATGATGTGATTCCAGTATTGACAAGAAAGATGAATCTCCTTTTTTTTTATAAAGCTAATTAAAATGAAGTGGTACCGATTATCTTGTTTTTTGAAAATTAAAGAACCAACATTATTCACAAATAATAAATGAAAGTTGTCATCATCAAATATAATGCAGGCAATGTTCAATCTCTCGAATTTGCCTTGAACAGGTTGGGTATAAATCCTTTGGTAACGGATGATCATGAAGAAATTCAACACGCGGACAAAATAATATTTCCAGGACAAGGTGAGGCCCGTTCAGCCATGAATTATTTGAAGGATAAAAAACTGGATCGTGTGTTGACTCAACTAAGGCAACCCGTCCTAGGCATCTGTTTGGGCATGCAACTTATGTGTAGCCATACCGAAGAAAATGCTACCACTTGTCTTGGAATAATGGATGCGAAGGTAAAGCGCTTTGAGGGAAGCTTTAAAATTCCTCATATGGGTTGGAATAACATCACGCAATTGTCTGGTGTATTATTTGCCGAAATCAAGGAACAGGATTACCTCTATTTTGCACATAGTTATTATGTCAATATTTGCGAGCAAACGATGGCCCAAGCGGAATATGGTAATAATTTTAGTGTAGCGCTGCAAAAACACAACTTTTATGCGATTCAACCACACCCCGAAAAAAGTGCGAACTGTGGGATTCAAATACTGGATAATTTTTTAAAAATATAATATGGAAATTATCCCTGCAATTGATATTATTAATGGGCAGTGTGTTCGGTTGGAAAAAGGAGACTACGCGCGGAAGAAATTATATCATGAAGATCCCATAGCCGTCGCTAAATCATTTGAAGAAGCCGGGATCAAACGACTTCATCTGGTGGATTTAGATGGAGCAAAGGCGAAAAATGTTGTGAATTTATCGATACTCAAAGAGATCACTGAGCAGACCTCGCTTCAAGTAGACTTCGGTGGTGGGGTAAAAACTCGAGCGGATTTGATAAAGGTGTTTAATCATGGCGCAGCAAAGATCACAGGAGGTTCCATCGCCGCGAATGATCAGTCAGAATTTCTTTCATGGTTGTCGGAATTTGGTCCTGATCAAATCATTTTGGGTGCGGATACTTTGAATGATCAAATCATGGTTTCTGGATGGCAAAAGGCGAGTGCCATCGGTTTGGAGGAATTCCTTGACTTTTATGTTGGAAAAGGTATTAAATATGTGATTTGCACTGATATTTCTAAGGATGGTATGATGCTGGGTCCATCTTTTGATTTGTATAAAAAAATACTTAAGCGCCATCCAAGTATTCATTTAATTGCCAGTGGGGGAGTGACCGGAATTTTGGATTTAGAAAAATTAAGAGATATGGGAATGCATGGTGCCATTACCGGCAAAGCCATTTATGAAGGCAAGGTTACTTTGGATCAATTGGCCCTTTTTTCATGTTGACCAAAAGAATTATTCCCTGTTTAGATGTCAAAGATGGGCGTGCCGTGAAGGGCATCAACTTTGGTAATTTACGTGATGCAGGAGATCCGGTTCAATTGGCGGCCCGTTATGCTGATGAGGGGGCAGATGAATTGGTTTTTCTTGATATCAGTGCTACTCTTGAAGAACGCAAGACCCTTTTAGAAGTGGTTCGACAGGTGGCTCAAAAAGTAAATATACCTTTCACCGTGGGGGGAGGAATATCCTCACTCTATGATGTTTCTGCCTTATTAGGTGCTGGGGCCGACAAGGTCTCTATCAATTCAGCAGCGGTCATCCGGCCCGATTTAATCAATGAATTGGCGGCTAGCTTTGGGTCACAATGTATCATGGTAGCCATAGATGCTCGAAACGATGGGGAAGTTTCTTGTGTACATACCCATGGAGGAACGCAATCAACAACGCTCAAGACCTTGCAATGGGCCCAAGAAGTGACCCAAAGAGGTGCGGGAGAAATATTACTTACCTCAATGGATAAAGATGGGACTAAAACGGGATTTGATGTTGCCTTGACGCAACAAGTTTCCCAAAATGTAACAGTACCGGTGATCGCTTCTGGAGGAGGTGGACAAAATGAACATTTTCTTGATATTTTTGCTAATGGGTGTGCCGATGCGGCTCTGGCCGCCAGTATATTTCATTTTAAAAAAATTGAGATAAATAATTTAAAACAATATTTAAGAATGAATAATATTTCAATAAGATTATGACAGCATTAGACTTTACCAAATTCGACGGTTTACTACCTGCAGTCATTCAAGATGCTCAAACAGATAAAGTACTCATGGTGGGATTTATGAATGCCGAGGCTTTGGCGGCCACGCGTGCTTCTGGACAGGTAACATTTTATAGTAGGAGTAAATCTAGGCTATGGACCAAAGGGGAGACTTCTGGAAATTTTTTGGAGGTTGTAGCAATCATTCCTGACTGTGATGACGATACGCTGCTGATCAAAGCAAATCCCAAAGGACCTGTTTGTCATACCGGTGCAGATACTTGTTTTGGCGAAACCAATGAGGACCCTACAAAATTTATTAAGTATCTTGAAAGTGTAATCTCATTACGTAAAAAGTCAGCACCCGATGAAAGTTATACAGCTGATTTATTTCATAAGGGCATCAATAAAATTGCGCAAAAAGTAGGAGAAGAAGCCGTAGAATTAGTGATTGAGGCCAAAGATAATGATCAGGCTCTTTTTATCGGAGAAGCGGCCGATTTGTTTTATCATTATTTTGTACTGCTTGAAGCTAAAGAAATACCCTTTAAAATGGTTATTGATGAGCTGAAAGAAAGACATTCAAAGAAGTAAACCATATTTATACATTCATTTTGAAACTATGAAAAAGTTTGACGTAATTGTCATAGGTGCCGGACCGGCAGGATATGCGGCAGCCATGCGTGCAGTTGATTTTAAAAAGAAAGTAGCCTTAATAGAAAAAGATAAATTGGGTGGAGCGGGCATTCACAATGGTGCGCTCTGGAGTAAAACTTTGTGGGAAATTTCTACCACGGCATCCATGCTCAGAACGCAGGGTTCAGGTTTAAATGTACATGATTTAGACTTTCAAATGAATCAAATCAATGAAGAGGTCAATACAGCCCTTGATGGGCGTGTAAATCAATTACAACATCATATGGATCAAATTAATCTAGCCCTAGAGGGTGATTTTTTTGAATACATTGAGGGATCAGCGAAGGTAGTTTCAAAAAATGGTGTCGCTGTCGAGATTGAGGGAACTATTCAAGAGTTAGAGGCAGATTATATCATATTAGCGACGGGCAGTCGTCCCAGGAAATTGTCCCATTTACCCATAGATGAAGAAATTGTGATGACAAGTGATGGGTTGCCCAAAATGAATAAATTCCCTAAAAGTATCGTCATCTTGGGTGCTGGTGTGATTGGATGTGAATTTGCTACCATTTTTTCGGGCTTTGGTAAAACAAAAGTGCATTTGATAGACAAGGGAGATCGTATTTTAC
>Ga0206125_10000828_pt1 | contig 38500 bp, 37 predicted proteins | sample Helgoland_Spring_4_FD_148598 | JGI IMG/M metagenome (GOLD analysis project Ga0206125, IMG submission 148598) | Pelagic subsurface seawater microbial communities from Kabeltonne, Helgoland, North Sea - Helgoland_Spring_Bloom_20160331_1 | ecosystem: Environmental > Aquatic > Marine > Epipelagic ... | reverse complement strand
ACATGGGGTATTGCTCATGGAGTTCCTCCATATATGTATCTCTTGCTGTTTTGGCCAAAATAGAGGCAGCAGCAATATGTAAATATTTTGCATCTCCTTTTACGACACATTCATACCTTACTTTATGGTAGGGCTTAAAACGGTTGCCGTCTATGGCTATAAATTCTGGGCGAGTGGTTAACTTGTCTATAGATTGGTGCATACCCAAAATAGATGCATTTAAGATATTTATTTGATCAATTTTTTCCATCATTACATGACTTACTCCATAACTTATAGCGGCAGCCTCAATAATGGGTTTAAGTTCCATTCTCTTTTTCTTGCTGAGTTGTTTTGAGTCTGTAAGAAACGGGTGAGTGAAATCATCGGGCAGGATTACAGCAGCCGCAGTAACAGGACCAGCAAGACATCCACGACCTGCCTCGTCTGTACCACACTCTAAAAGATTTGGATGAATTTTTAATGCTAACATGCGTGTGTTTTTGTGATATAAAGATACCATTATTTAAAATGCCCCGAATAAAAAACAATCTTAATAAAACTACTCAGTCCTTCTTCATGGTAGCCATCAGAGATTTTTAAGTATACTTAAAATGTGTTTTTTCGAAACCCTACTTGCTTAGTAAAACTTTAACATCGTTAGTTAAATTACAGCCAAATGGATTCTAAAGTTCAACTCAAACCAAACACAGTTTATATATTGCGAGTACAATCAAAACATTAAACTATGAAAAATTTATTTAGAACCAGTCTTTTAGCCCTAGCAATTGTCTTCACCTCTTGTAGTGATGATGATGACAACCAAACAACTCCAGTAGAAACAAATACTATTGTAGATATCGTTGCTGGCAATCCAGATTTTAGCACCTTAGGAAGTGCTCTTGCCATTACAAACTTAACGTCAGTGTTAGCCTCTGACGGACCATTTACAGTATTTGCTCCCACCAATGATGCATTTGCAGATTTTTTAACTGCCAATGGTTTTGCAACTCTTGAAGATGTTCCTGTTGATGCCTTGGCTAGCACACTTTTAAACCATGTAGTTGGAGGAGTAAACAACGCTGCAGATTTAGAAACAGGGTATATCAATACCTCTGCTGTTTTTAACGATGAAGCTGACGCACCACTTAGCATGTATGTGAATACCGCAGATGGTGTAATGTTAAACGGAATATCTAGCGTAACTACTGCTGATGTTTCTGCAGATAATGGTGTGATACACATTGTAGATGCAGTAATCACTTTGCCAAGTGTTGTAACTTTTGCAGCAGCAGACGCAGCTACATTCTCTGAGTTAGTAGGGGCTCTTACAAGAGCAGACCAACCAGATTACGTGAGTGTATTAACTACTGCTAACGGGACTAACCCAGCACCTTTTACAGTATTTGCTCCAACCAATCAAGCTTTTGCTGATTTATACGCAGAACTAGGTGTTGCAGGCATTGATGAAGTAGATGGAGCTGTATTAACAGCAACTCTCAACACACACGTAGTAGCGGGAACAAATGTTCGTGCAGAAGACCTAGTAACTGGAGAAGTAGCTACTCTTGGAGATGCTCTAGAAATTGACGTAACAACGGCAATTATTACAGATCCAAATGGTAGAACAAGCCAAGTTATTTTAACAAATGTACAAGCTGCAAACGGGGTGATACACGCAATAGATACAGTGTTGTTACCACAGCTATAACATACATAAACCATATAGCCAAAAGCCACCCTATATTTTTATGATATAAAGTGGCTTTTATTTTTAGGGTATGTTTAAACGTATTTTGGTATGTAAAACAATAGTGTAAGCAATAAGAAAAGTAAGCTACCTCTAGATATATAATCTGCTATAATTGATCTTTAATTTTTAGTAACTCAGATTTTACATTTTCTAGTTTACGGATAACATCAAAATTCTCTAAGGTTCCTCCCCTGTTTTCCTTGAGATGCGTTTTTGCGCCCTCTAGAGTAAATCCTCTTTGTTTTACCAGATGAAAAATTAATTCTAAGTTTTTAATGTCTTTTGGAGTAAATTTCCTATTTCCTTTGGCATTTTTTTTTGGTTGTAATACATCAAACTCTTTTTCCCAAAACCTAATAAGAGAGGTGTTTACACCAAAGGCTTTGGCCACCTCACCAATACCGTAATATAATTTTTCTGGAAGATTTATATTCATGAAGTTTTATAAATTCTTAATCTAGTGATTGGTTTTCTTGTTTACTCTTTTTAAGAATATCAGCAAATTCTTTAGGGCTAAGATTTCCGTAGTAGAAGTTAATAGGGTTGATTCGTTTTTTATCTTTAAAAACCTCGTAATGTAAATGTGGCGCCTCAGATCTTCCTGTGCTTCCTACAAATCCTATAAGGTCTCCTCTTTTAACCCTTTGTCCTCTTCTTACATTGTACTTGTAGAGGTGAGCGTACAAGCTCATATATCCAAATCCATGTTTAATACGTATGTGTTTTCCATAGCCAGATGCTCTGTTATCTACTCTTGAAACCCTGCCGTCTCCACTTGCATATACGGGAGTACCTCTGGGTGCTGTAAAATCCATACCAAAATGAAACTTTCTTGCTTTTGTAAAGGGGTCTGTTCTATACCCATATCCAGATGCCATTCGAGTTAAATCTTCGTTTTTTACGGGTTGGATGGCAGGAATGCTTTTTAAAAGCGCTTCTTTTTCTGTAGCTAAAGCCGCAATTTCATCCAGAGATTTTGACTGTACAACAATTTGTTTGGTGAGTATGTCGATGCGCTTGTTTGAGGAAATTATCAGCTTTGAGTTATCAAAGCCCTCTAAGTCTTTATATCTATTGATACCGCCAAAACCAGCTTTTCTTTGTTGCTCGGGTATAGGGTTGGCCTCAAAATAAACACGGTATAGATTGTTGTCACGTTCAGCAATTTCTGTCAATACTGTTTCTGCCTCAGTCATTTTTTTATTCAACAGCTTTACTTGAAATTCTAGATTGGTTAACTCCCTGTTGAGTTCTTTCTCTTTGGGAGTTTCAAAGTTTGGTAAGTTTAAAAACAACAGCATCAATAAAAAACCACTAAGTAAAATACCCATAAAACTCAAAATAAAAAGCCCCGTTTTACGCCCTTTTTTATGCTCTATTTTCCGGTATGATAATGTTTCATTATCATAGTAATATTTTACCTTACTCATAAATTAAAAAAACTTATTTTTGTTGTTAAATTGGTAACGTTGGTATTGGTAACGTTACACAAATATAGAAATTGTTTTTGGCATAGCCTTTTCAATTAAAATTTCAGTACAAAAGACACTTATGAAATCTCAAGAAATCCGCGCTACTTTTTTAAACTTTTTTGAAAGTAAAAAACACAGTATTGTTGCTTCTGCACCAATGGTGTTAAAGAATGACCCTACCCTTATGTTTGTCAACAGCGGAATGGCTCCTTTTAAAGAGTACTTCCTTGAAAATGCAATCCCAAAAAACAACCGTCTTGCAGACTCTCAAAAATGTTTACGCGTAAGTGGTAAACACAATGATTTGGAAGAAGTGGGGTATGATACCTACCACCATACTTTGTTTGAAATGTTAGGCAATTGGAGTTTTGGAGACTACTTTAAAAAAGAGGCAATTGGATGGGCTTGGGAGCTGTTAACCCAGGTTTACAAAATTGACAAGGACATTTTGTATGTTACAGTTTTTCAGGGAAGTGATGATGCAGACAACTTAGATATGGACACCCAGGCTTATGATATCTGGAAAGAATTTATCTCTGAGGATAGAATACTGATGGGTAACAAAGATGACAATTTCTGGGAAATGGGTGCTCAAGGCCCCTGTGGCCCTTGTAGTGAAATTCATGTAGATTTAAGAACACCCCAGGAGAAAGCTGCTGTTGATGGCAAGACGCTTGTTAATATGGACCACCCCCAAGTGGTAGAGATATGGAATCTAGTATTTATGCAATACAACCGCAAGGCAGATGCCTCTTTAGAGATGTTACCTAACCAGCACATTGATACTGGTATGGGGTTTGAGCGTTTGTGTATGGTATTGCAAGGTGTCAGTAGCAATTATGACACAGATGTTTTTAAACCCATTATTAGAGAAATAGAGGCGGTGACCAGATGTGTAGCCTATGGCACAGACCAAAAGGTAGATATAGCAGTGCGTGTTGTTAGTGATCACCTAAGGGCAGTTGCATTTTCAATCGCAGATGGGCAATTACCAAGCAATACGGGTGCGGGATATGTAATTAGAAGAATTTTACGCCGAGCGGTACGCTATGGTTTTACATTTTTGAACACCAAAGAGCCCTTTATATATAAGCTGATAGACACCCTTATAAAGCAAATGGGTGCTGCCTTTCCAGAGTTAAAAAAAGAAAAGAATTTAATAACCAATGTCATTAAAGAAGAAGAAACTTCTTTTTTGCGCACTCTAGATCAAGGATTGGTGCTACTTGATACCGTTATTGAAAATGCAGATAGCAAAACGATCTCTGGAGTAAAAGCTTTTGAACTATATGATACTTTTGGTTTTCCTATAGATTTAACAGCTCTTATACTCAGAGAGAGAGGGTATGATCTTAATCAAAAAGAATTTGAAGCTGCTCTCGAAAAACAAAAAGACAGATCACGCTCTGCTACCAAAATAGCAACTGGAGATTGGGTTGAACTTGCCCAAGACTCACAAGAAGAGTTTGTTGGTTATGATACCTTGCAAACCACTATAAAAATTGTAAAATACCGCAAAGTAGCGAGTAAAAAAGAAGGAGAAATGTACCAACTGGTATTTAATCTTACTCCTTTTTATCCAGAGGGAGGAGGTCAAGTTGGAGACAAAGGATACCTTGAGACTAGCAATGGAGAGGTTGTTTACATAGTAGATACCAAGAAAGAAAACAACTTAATTGTTCATTTTTCAAAAACCCTACCAAGAAAACCACAAGAAAATTTTAAAGCAGTTGTAGATAACAAGCAACGTTCTAGGTCTGCATCCAATCATTCTGCAACCCATCTGTTGCATCAAGGGTTGCGAAAAGTTCTTGGAACCCATGTAGAGCAAAAAGGATCGATGGTGCATAGTGGCTCCTTACGTTTTGATTTTTCTCATTTCAGTAAACTAACCGATCAAGAAATTCTTGAGGTACAAGATTTTGTAAATGCACGAATTAAAGAAGAATTACCTTTAGAAGAAAAAAGAAATATTCCATACCAACAAGCCATAGATCAAGGTGCTATTGCTCTCTTTGGAGAGAAATATGCAGACACAGTTCGTACCATTAAATTTGGAAGCTCTATGGAATTATGCGGGGGCACACACGTATCTAATACCAGTAGTATTTGGCATTTTATAATTACTAGTGAAGCAGCAGTGGCTGGTGGTATACGCCGTATAGAGGCAATTACAGGCGATGCTGCCAAACAATACTTTATTGATAGAAGTACTGCATTCTCTGCCCTTCAAAAATCATTAAACAATGCCCAAGATCCTGTAAAAGCTGTAACAAGTATGCAGCAGCAAAATAGTGCCCTTCAAAAACAGGTGGCACAACTTTTAAAAGAAAAGGCAAAAAATATAAAGGGAGATTTAAAAAATGAAGTTGTTCAGTTAAAGGGCGTAAACTTTTTAACCAAAGAACTAGACCTAGACGCTGCAGGACTTAAAGACTTAGCCTTTGAGCTTGGAGGAGAGATTGATAATTTATTTATTCTCTTTGGTAGTAAGGCAAATAATAAAGCATTACTAACCTGTTTTATAGATAAAAAGTTGGTAGCAAATAAAGGGTTAGATGCTGGTAAAATTGTACGTGAATTAGGTAAACACATTCAAGGTGGAGGGGGTGGACAACCATTTTTTGCAACCGCAGGTGGAAAAAATCCAGAAGGTATAGCACTAGCACTAGCACAAGTTAAAGACTACATCCTATAAGATGAAACTCACAACTCCTATAAAACCAGAAAGGCAAACCCCCTTTATAGATTACAGCTCAAAAGTACTTTTGCTAGGGAGTTGTTTTGCTCAAAACATTGGAGCAAAGCTGGAGTATTTTAAATTCCAACATTTTACCAATCCTTTTGGTGTTTTATTTCATCCTGTTGCCATAGAAAAATTAATTACCAGAGCTATAGATCAAAGATGGTTTAGCGCTTCAGATGTTTTTTTACAAAACGAGCAGTGGCACTGTTTTTTGGCCCACTCCAAACTCTCTAGCACTTCTCAAGAAAAATTAATAACTGCTTTAAACTTGGCCCTTTCACAGCTAAGAAGGTCACTTGAAGAGGCTTCTCATGTTATTTTCACCTTTGGTACCGCATGGGTATATAGACATATACAGACAGATATAGTGGTGTCAAATTGCCACAAAGTACCTCAAAAAGAGTTTGTAAAGCAGCTACTATCTCCAGATGATGTAAGCGATGTTTCTCTGGGTATAGAAACCAAGTTAAGAACAATAAACCCAACTTGCAGTATCATTAATACGGTTTCTCCCGTACGCCATATCAAAGATGGTTTACAGGCCAATAGTAGGAGTAAGGCCCATTTAATTGCTGGGATACAAGAAGTTGTAGCACCAGAGAAATTAAATCATTATTTCCCATCTTATGAGATTATGATGGATGAGTTGCGTGATTATCGATATTATAAAGAAGATTTAATTCATCCAAATCAAACGGCCATTGCTATTATTTGGAATGCTTTTAGGACCTCATGGGTATCTCCAGAAACTACAGCCATGCAAAACAAAATAGCCACCATACAATCAGGAAAACTTCACAAGCCTTTCAATGAGCAGTCTAAGGCACACAGTTTGTTTAAAAAAGAGCTGGAGATGAAGATTTCACAGGTACAACAACAACTACCTTGGGCTACCTTTTGATAAGTAAAGGAATATATTTTTAACCTTTTTACCTTAGGGAGATACTGTCTATGAGTAACTCAAAGTCCTCTGTCTTTTTATTTCCTATTAAAAATGTGATTTCTTGTAAAACAGTACCAGAGAAGTTTGGCATATTTAGTTTACGTCCCCTAAAAGAGGGGTAGAAAGAATTCAGGGGTATGACAATCTCCTGCCAGGAACCATCTGTGCTAAATGTGGTAATGTAAGAATATCTTTTTCTAATTTGGTCACTTACCCTAAACTGATAGTTTTTACCATCCCCTTTAATTTTAAGGACCACCATAGTGGCTCCTTTTATATTCATAGGCTCAGGCAAACGATACCTAACGGAAGAAAACCCGCCATAATTTTCAAGTGAAATCTTGCCAGCGAAGATACCATAACCTTCCTGGTCTTGTCTTATGCTCCCCTTAGAGCGTCCTCCCATCACACCATCATCAACCACATACCAGTTATTTAATTGGGCATTTGTAGAGAAATTAAAAATGGTTTGTGCCTCCATGCTTGTGGCTAGAAATAAAGTCATAAAGATTAAGACGCGCATATTTTTTATTTAAAGATACCACCCTACTTTTTTTAAGCAGCACACTTTAACATAACGTCAACATTTTTTTAAAAATACCTGTTAAAATAAAAAAACACTGCCACCGATAGGGTGGTAGTGTTTAGTGTACATGTAATGTTTCCCTTTACAAAGAAAATGCGTTTTTAACTTTTTCTACGTAATCTAGTTTTTCCCAGGTAAATAATTCTACCTCCATTGTTTTTGGTGTTGCATTTGGTGTTTTGAAGGTTTTAGTAACTATTTTATTTTCTCGTCCCATATGCCCATAAGAAGCTGTTTCACTATACATTGGTTGGCGCAGCTTTAGACGCTGTTCTATAAAATAAGGGCGCATATCAAAAAGCGTTTCAACCACTTTACTGATCTCTCCATCTGTTAATTTTACAGTAGCGGTTCCATAGGTATCAACGTTAATACTAGTTGGCTTTGCAACACCAATGGCGTAAGATACTTGAACTGAAACTTCCTTACAAAGTCCTGCAGCAACTAGGTTTTTGGCAATGTGTCTTGTAGCATATGCTCCAGATCTGTCAACCTTACTAGGGTCTTTTCCAGAAAAAGCACCACCACCATGTGCTCCTTTACCACCATAAGTGTCTACAATAATTTTACGTCCCGTTAAACCTGTATCACCATGAGGCCCTCCAATTACAAATTTTCCAGTTGGGTTGATGTGGTAGGTAATAGCATCATTAAACAAAGCCTGTATGTTTGGTTTTAATTTTGCTTTAACCCTTGGAATTAAAATGGCAACAATATCTTTTTTTATTTTTTCCAGCATACGCGTATCGTTGGTATCAAAATCATCATGCTGGGTAGAAATTACAATAGCATCAATTTTTTGAGGAATATTATCATCAGAATATTCGATAGTTACCTGAGATTTTGCATCAGGTCTTAGGTAAGGTATCTCCTTGTTTTCTCTCCTGAGTTGTGCCAGTTCAATAAGGAGTCTGTGAGATAGCTCTAGTGCCAAAGGCATGTAGTTTTCGGTTTCATCTGTAGCATAACCAAACATCATTCCTTGGTCACCAGCACCCTGTTTTTCTGGATTTTTTTTATCTACACCTTGGTTAATATCAGCAGATTGCTCATGAATTGCAGAGAGGACTCCACAGGAGTTTCCATCAAACTGATATGCACTTTTAGTGTATCCAATTGTATTGATAACATCGCGCGCAATTTTTTGTACATCTAGGTACACAGTACTCTTCACTTCTCCTGCCAATATTACTTGCCCGGTTGTTACAAGGGTTTCACAAGCTACTTTAGCTTTAGGGTCAAAGGCTAAGAAATTGTCTATAAGTGCATCACTAATTTGATCTGCAACTTTGTCTGGGTGTCCTTCAGAAACACTCTCTGAGGTAAATAAATACGCCATATAAATGGGTTTAATGATTTTAGTAAAATAGGATAGATTTGACCTAGGGTCCACAGAAGATTGCAAAAAAAAATGCAATTCACTGATTTAGCATTTAAACTCTAAAAGTGATTTAGGGTTTTTTTTCTGAAATATTATTTCAGAAAGAGGTTGCAAGCAGTCAAATCTTTCCTCTTAATTATAAAACAAAGGTACAGGTTTGTTTAGTATTAAAAAACTTTATTAAAAATTGTCTCTGGAGTTTACAGTAACACCCTTTGAATAAGAATTTATTTATAATATTTGTATCATTATACACCAAAGCATTATGAAAGTTACTTTAGAGAGACAGGACCAAGCCTATTTATTTCAAGCAAAGGGCTCATCTGGCGTTCCTGTTATGATAGATAATACCTCCAAAGAGGGAGCTCAAGGCGCAAGCCCTATGGAGTTATTACTGATGGGAGTTGGTAGTTGTAGTGCCATTGATGTGATTTACATACTAGAGAAACAAAAGCAAAAAATAGACTCTTATAAAATAGAGGTAACCGGTGCAAGAAAACACATAAAACAAGCAAAGCCCTTTGAGCGTATTGATGTGCATATTATTATAGAGGCAGACATTGCTCCCAAAAAGGTATTAAAAGCAGCGGCGTTAAGTTTTGAGAAGTATTGCTCTGTGTCTATCACTTTTGAGAGTTCAGTGAAAATACACTATTCCATAACTTTAAATAATACTATTTTAACAGTCTAATTAAGCTAATTACCTCTGTAATGATACCAAGCCAGCAAGATGTTCAACAAGCTTTTGAAAGGGTAGTCTCACATGTGCATCAAACCCCAGTTTTAACCTCCAGATTATTAGATGAACTAAGTGGCGCATCTATTTTTTTTAAGTGTGAAAATTTTCAAAAAATGGGCGCTTTTAAAATGCGAGGTGCCATCAATGCTATATTACAACTCCCTCAGGCAGATAGAGCAAAAGGGGTGGTAACCCATAGTTCTGGAAATTTTGCTCAAGCGGTTTCTTTGGCAGCAAAAAACCTAGGTATACCTGCACATATAGTAATGCCAAATAATGCGCCGCAGGTCAAAAAAGACGCTGTCATTAGCTATGGTGGCATTATTTATGAGTCTGAGGCTACAATTGCAGCGCGCCAGACAATGGCCTCTCAAATACAAGATAAAACGGGCGCTACTTTTTTGCACCCATCTAATGATATTGATGTAATTTTAGGCCAAGGTACAGCAGCCATAGAACTGTTACAAAAACACCCATCATTGCAATGTATAATTACACCAGTCGGAGGAGGAGGTCTTCTTGCTGGAAGCGCCCTAGCTGCCAAATATTTTGGACCCTCTGTAAATGTTTATGGTGGAGAACCCCTCAATGCAGATGATGCCTACAGATCTTTTCACTCTGGAGAGATTCAATACAACTCCCAGGTACATACCATCGCAGACGGATTAAGAACACATCTTGGAGATAAAAATTTTCCGATCATAAAAACCTTAGTTACAGATATAATACGAGTAGAGGAGAAGGAGATAATTGCGGCTATGAAACTACTGTGGGAGCGCCTTAAAATTATTATTGAACCCTCTTGCGCTGTTCCTTTTGCTGCACTATTGAAAGACAAAAAAACATTTGCTGGCAAGAAGGTTGGGATTGTTTTATCTGGCGGCAATGTTGATTTAACAAGTTTACCTTTTTAAAACCCTAGGGTTTCTTTTAATTTGCAGTGTGAAAAATTTTTTAGTGTGTTTCGCGATTTTAAGCGCCTTGGCAATGCAAGGCCAACAGAAGGAGTCTGCGTTTGTTGACGCCAACTACTTTTATGGTAGTATTTTAAGACACAATAAAGACATAGAACATCTTATTAAAGGGCACCCAAAGGGATTTATTTTAGGATATAATGTAAAAACCTTTGGTAAGTCACGTTGGCAACAGGCCTACAATTATCCAGATTTTGGGGTGTCTATGGTGTATCAAAACCCACAAAATGATGTCCTGGGTAGTACCATAAGTATACATGGACACTATAATTTTTATTTTCTGAAAAGGAACCTATTTCTAAGAGTTGCTACAGGTATCGCATATGCAGAAAACCCCTATGATATTGATACAAACCCAAATAATAATGCCTATGGTACTCACTTGCTAGGATCTTCTTATTTTATGCTTGGGTATCAAAGAAAAGACATTTTTAAAGGTTTTGGACTCAAGGCAGGACTCGCATTGATTCATTACTCAAATTCAAGTGTTAAATCTCCCAACTCAAGCGCCAATACCTTCGCTGCAACCCTGGGAGTTAATTACCAAATAGATGCATATAAACAAGCTAGCTTCATAAAAACAGCTGGGTTTGAAAAAATAAAACAGCCCATACATCTGAATTTGGTGCTTCGGGGCGGAATACAAGAGGGCCGTGTTATTGGCCTTGGTCAAAAACCTTTTGTTGTTGTTTCTGCTTATGCAGATAAAAGACTGAGTTTTAAAAGCTCCATTCAGGTGGGTGTAGATGCTATTTTTGCCAAATTTTTAGAGACAGAGATCGCCTACAGCGCTGCTGCCTTTCCTAATAATGGAGTTAGGGGTGATGAAGACTACAAAAGAGTTGGTGTTTTTGTAGGCTATGAATTACATATCAATAAACTATCTCTTATTGGCCAGGTTGGTTATTACGCTTATTATCCTTATAAATTTGAAGCTCGTGTGTATTTAAGACCAGGATTAAAATATTACATTACAGAAAAGATTTTTACTGTGGTTACCTTGAAATCTCACTGGGCAAGTGCAGAAAACGTGGCATTTGGTGTTGGTTTTAGAATTTAAAATAATGAAAAAAATAATACTCTTAATAATTAAAAAAACGCTCGCCTTGTTTATTCTTGGGGTACTCTATTGTTGTGATTCTGCCTCTGTTGGAGATTGTTTTCAAGCTGCCGGAGATAGCGTTTCTATGATTGTAGAGGTGCCTCCCTTTGTAAGAGTACGCTCAGAGGGAGAGGTTACTTTATTTATACAACAAGGTGATGTACAGCAGGTGAGTCTTACCACCACAGAGAATTTACTTACAGATGTATCTGTATATGTTTTTGATGATACCTTGATAGTTAGAGATACCAATGCATGTAATTTTGTGAGAGATTACGGGCTTACCGTTGTAACTATAACCACCCCAAATCTTACCCATATTAGAAACTCTTCTAACTATGATATAACAAGTATTGGCACATTGGCTTTCCCAGAGTTAACATTAACAAGTAATACAACATCTGGCCCAGGGGGTATTGTGTCTTTGAAAAAAGGAGGGGACTTTTATCTAGATGTTGTGTGTGATAATTTTAATATCAGCGCCAATGGGCAAAGTATTTTTTATATAAGCGGTACTGCCAGCGCTGCAAGGGTTGTTTTAAATGATGAGAACCCGCGCTTTGAGGGTAGAGATTTTTTGGTAAATGAGTTTGATTTTTTTCACAGAAGCGCTAATAAAATGATTGTAAATCCCTTAGATAAACTCTCAGGACAGTTAGTAAGCACGGGTGATGTAATAAGTGTAAACAGACCAGAAGTAGTTGAGGTAGAAGCGCTTTTTACAGGTCAGTTAATTTTTGAATGACTTGTAAAAAAAACAAAACAATTATTTGTTTTAGAGAAAATATCTAACGCAGTACTATGCCGCAATATGGCCTTTGTGAATGGTAGTAATTTTCGTGCTCATAACCTTCATTAATTGCTTGATATCTTGGGAGCTTAGAATTGCTAATAGTTTCATAAATAATTTTTAAACCCTCATAGAATAGCTACTTTTGTATGAGGTATTTTTAAATCGCAATATTCTCTTGCAGACAACAAAACTGATACTACTACAGAACTCAAATTGAGCTTAGATTATTATATTTATATTGCCTAGAGGCATGTAAAAGAAGCTCTTTTTTTGATTTAAATTATGAAAAATAATAAAAAATTAGGCGCTTGGTTAAAGGATATGGAGCTTCCACATCCACTCTTAATAGCAGGCCCCTGTAGTGCAGAAACACAACAGCAGGTATTACAAATTGCACACCAACTAAAAGATACAGATGCCAAAGTGCTAAGAGCTGGGATCTGGAAACCAAGAACACGTCCAGGTAATTTTGAAGGTGTTGGTGAAATAGGTCTTAAATGGCTGCAAAGAGCCAAACAAGAGACAGGTCTATTAACCACTACAGAGGTGGCAAACACCACTCACGTTGATTTAGCCTTACAACATGATATTGATATATTGTGGGTTGGAGCTAGAACTACAGTATCGCCATTTATAGTGCAAGAACTAGCCGAGGCCTTAAAGGGTACAGGTAAAACAGTGTTGATAAAAAATCCTGTAAATCCAGATTTAAGTTTGTGGCTTGGTGCTGTAGAGCGTTTTTATGAAGCAGGATTAAAAAATTTAGGCGTTGTTCATAGGGGTTTTTCTTCCTATGAAAAACACACCTACCGAAACAACCCTGAGTGGCAAATACCTATTGATTTACAAAATAGATTTCCAGACCTTCCTCTTATTTTAGATCCCTCACATATTGCCGGTGATAGAGCGCTAATTTTTAATTTATGCCAAACAGCTTTAGATCTCAATTATGATGGTGTTATGATAGAAACTCACCATGATCCAGACAATGCTTGGAGTGATGCCCAGCAACAAATCACGCCAACTACTCTAAAACAAATGACTAAAGATTTGCGAATACCACTAAAAGAAGGGGACGCTCTAGAATATAAAAATAAATTAAACACCCTGCGCACCAAAATAGATGTCTTAGACCACCAGTTGGTTGATACTCTTGGAAAACGAATGGGCATTGCAGATGATATAGGGATTTTGAAAAAATCAAATAATGTTGCAATTCTTCAAACCAAACGCTGGAATGAGATTTTAAAAAGAATGATTATTGAGGGGGAAGAATATAAGCTGAGTGAAGCCTTTATTTTAAAAATCTATAAAGCCATTCATCAAGAATCGATACACCATCAAAATAAGGTAAAGACCAAAAAATAAAGAATAAAAAAAAGCCTGTATGTTTAAATACAGGCTTTTTTTATTTGCAGTATCGCGTTATTTTGCTTTTCTGAAAATATAACGAGTAATATAAATACCTTTTCCATCATCTTTCCCAGCATCACTTTCTATACCACTGTTTACAAATGTTAATTCCCAACCCTCTTCTGCCATGGTGTTAATTTTTGAGGTAACAAGGGCGTCATTGGTTGCAATGTTTTGAAAACGAATTCCACCGAGATTAAAGAAGTTTAACAATTTGGTTTCATCATACCCTTTTACACGAAGTTCTCCACGGTCTGTCTTGTTTCTTTTGTCTTTCTCTCCTGTTTTTGTAGAGGTGGCTACTTTGTAATCTCTAGTCTCATTGGCAGAGATCATACGAGACCTACCCAAACCATTTGGTATGATAGATTCTATTACTGTTACTGTTTGATATTGGTATACTTGTGCGTTCAAATCAAAAGAGAATAGTACTACAAGGCTTAGTACTAAAATAAGTTTTTTCATAATTAGCTTTATTAAATTAATTTTCGCAAATTTATGTAAAATGTATGCCATCCCATTAAAATTTCAGAGTTTTGTAATTAATGAAAGGAGTTGTCTATAAATCCACTGGAAGTTGGTACACCATAAAGGCTACCGACGGGATTTTCTATGAGTGTAAAATAAAAGGAAAGTTTAGAATAGAAGGTATAAAAAGCACCAATCCAATTGCTGCTGGAGATCATGTAGAATTTGAAGTAGAAACCAAGGGAGATCAAACCATAGGGATCATCAACAAGATTACGCCTCGTACTAACTATATCATTCGTAAATCTGTAAATCTCTCCAAGCAAACACATATTATTGCTGCAAATGTAGATATAGCTTTTCTACTAGTTACCCTTAATAATCCACCTACATTTACACCTTTTATAGACCGCTTTTTGGTTACTGCACAGGCCTATCAAATTAAGGCTGTTTTGTTATTTAATAAAATAGATACCTATGACCAAGACCAAACCCTAGAGATTAAATGTTTGGCAGATTTATACAGAAATATTGGGTATGAGTGTATAGGTATTTCTGCTAAAACAGGTAAAAATATAGATAAGGTAAAGCAAATGATGTACGGCAAAGTATCCATGTTTTCTGGACATAGTGGTGTTGGGAAATCTACTTTAGTGAATGCCTTAGAGCCCACTCTAGAGTTAAAAACTTCTGAAATCTCTACCCAACACAGCCAAGGGCAGCACACTACTACTTTTGCAGAAATGTATGACCTTTGTTTTGGTGCTCAAATTATAGACACCCCCGGTATTAAAGGATTTGGGGTAGTTGAGGTAGAAAAACAAGAATTGGGGGATTATTTCCCTGAGTTTTTTGAGCTTAAAAATCAGTGTAAATTTAACAATTGTTTACACAACCAAGAGCCTAAGTGCGCTGTAAAAGATGCTCTAGAAAATGACACAGTATCCTGGTCAAGATACAAGAGTTATTTGCAGATTTTAGAGGGTGATCAAGAACATTTCAGAAAAGATATTTATAATAAAAAAGAATAATTTGAGCAGCACTCATATTGTTTGAGGGCTATTACTATTACATTTGTGTATGAGAGTAGTAATACAAAGAGTAAAACAGGCCTCGGTTAGTGTGCAAGGGGCTAAAATTTCAGAAATACAAAAAGGCTTGCTTATTTTACTGGGTGTTGAAACACAAGACAATCAGCAAGATATAGATTGGTTGGTAACAAAAGTAGCCAAGCTTCGTATTTTTGAAGATTCTCTTGGCGCCATGAATGTGTCGATTCAAGATATAGGCGCAGAGGTTATTGTGGTAAGTCAATTTACATTGCACGCCAGCACCAAAAAAGGGAATCGTCCCTCTTTTGCAAAAGCTGCCAAGCCAGAAGTTGCAATACCATTATACCAAGGTTTTATTGATGGTTTACAAACCCAGCTCAACAAGAAAATACAAACAGGACAATTTGGAGCTATGATGGAGGTGGCTCTCGTAAATGATGGCCCAGTTACAATTACTATAGACACAAAAAATAAAGAGTAATGGATATTAAAAATGCACAAAAACAGGTAGACACCTGGATTAAAACCCATGGAGTTCGTTATTTTAATGAACTTACCAATATGGCCCAACTCACAGAAGAAGTGGGAGAGGTAGCCCGTATTATTGCTCGGCGTTATGGAGAGCAAAGTGAGAAAGAGAGTGATAAAAATAAAGATCTTGGAGAAGAATTAGCAGATGTTATGTTTGTGGTGCTGTGCCTTGCCAATCAGACAGGTGTAGATTTGCAAGATGTTTTTAATAAAAAATTGGAGATTAAAACCAAGCGCGATCATGACAGGCATCACAACAATGAAAAACTTCACTAATGTTTAAACAAGTGATACACCACAAAGGATTTTGGAGATCTGTAGCAATCCTAACATTGGCTTTTGCTGTTGTTTTCTTTTTTTTGCAATGGGCCTTTGTTGGCTTTAGTGCAGGGTTTTTAAATGTGAGTTTAAGGACTGTTGTTGGGCTTGTTTTAGGAGGTTTTATCTATGGTTTTTCAGTAACCTACGGAAAGTTCTGGGGAAAATTAAAACAGAAAGCCAATAAAAATAGATGATTGCAAAACTCTCAAAATATAAAGACGTATCCAGGGCTTCTGTTTTTTTGTCTGGTTCTAAAAGTGAGAGTAATAGACTGTTAATTTTGCAGGCCTTATATCCAGGTATTGAGATAGAAAACATAGCCTGTTGTGATGACACTCTTGTGTTGCAAAAAGCACTTGCTAGCCAAGAGGACACCCTTAATGTTCACCATGCAGGAACAGCAATGCGATTTTTAACCGCCTACTTGGCTGCAACTACCCAAAGAGAAATTACTCTTACAGGAAGCCCAGCATTACAAAGACGTCCTATTGGCCCTTTGGTGTCTGCCTTGCGCGATATGGGCGCATTGATAACCTATACAGGTAAAAAAGGATATCCTCCTCTTAAAATAAAACCTGCTACACTTAAAAGTAAGGTCTGTATCCATGCTAGTGAAAGTAGTCAATACATTTCTGCATTAGCGCTTATTGGGCCTTATTTGAAAAAGGGACTCACCATTACCCTTGAGGGAGATATTACCTCAAAACCTTATGTTGATATGACCTTGTCTTTGCTATCCCAAATTGGAGTAGCATACACTTTTAAAGGTCAACATATAAGGATACTGCCATTAAAACAATCTAATAAGGTTAAGATTGTTGTTGAGGGAGATTGGAGTTCGGCATCTTATTTTTATAGTTTAGTTTCGCTATCCAAAGACCGAAGTGTGCAACTTAGTAGCTTTAAAACAAACAGTTTACAGGGTGATGCCGCATTGGTTTCTATTTATGAAAGTCTAGGGGTTACCACCACACCTTTAGACAATCAAACCTTGGTGTTGACTAAAAATAACACCTTGTTGCCTTTTATCTTCAGGGCAGATTTAACCGCCACACCAGATTTGGCTCAAACCATTGCTACTACTTGTTTTGGCCTAGGAATAGCCTGCCACCTTACGGGATTGCATACCCTTAAAATTAAAGAGACAGATAGGCTAGTTGCCCTGGGTAGTGAGTTAACTAAACTGGGAGCGCAGATAAAGGTAACTCAGGACTCACTGCTTTTAGAGTCTCATAAGTTAGCCTTTGATAAAATGACACAAGAGCTAGCAATAGCTACTTATAAAGATCATAGAATGGCTATGTCCTTTGGGGTGTTGTCAGAGTTGTTTTGTATAACCATCCAAGATCCAATGGTGGTTACAAAGTCTTACCCAAATTTTTATACTGATTTAAAAAAATTGGGAATAGATACCGCTTTTTTTTAGGGTTAGCATGCCCCTAAAATTCTCATATTCAAAATACTTTCAATAATAAATGGCCATTTACTTGACAAGGCCTACCCGCAGATTGTATATTTGCAGCTTTTCAATATAAAGTCAACAAAAGCACATGAAGTTATCACATTTTCATTTTGATTTACCACCAGAGTTGTTAGCAGAATATCCAGCAGAAAACAGAGACGAGTCTCGTCTTATGGTTTTGAACAGGAAGGAACAAACCATAGAGCACAAGATGTTTAAAGATCTTATCGATTATTTTGACCAAGATGATGTTTTGGTTATGAATAATACCAAAGTTTTTCCTGCGCGTTTGTATGGTAATAAAGAAAAAACTGGTGCGAGAATAGAAGTATTCTTGCTACGTGAATTAAATCCAGAAACACGCCTTTGGGATGTTTTAGTAGATCCAGCACGTAAAATACGTATTGGAAATAAGTTGTATTTTGGAGATGATGAAACACTAGTGGCAGAGGTTATAGATAATACCACCTCTAGAGGAAGAACCCTACGGTTTTTGTTTGATGGGTCTTACCAAGAGTTTAGAAATAAACTAACAGAACTTGGAGAAACGCCCCTGCCAAAATACATTAAGCGAGATGTAGAACCAGAAGATGCAGAGCGTTACCAAACTATTTTTGCAAAAGAAGAAGGTGCTGTAGCGGCTCCAACGGCTGGATTGCATTTCTCTAAACATTTATTGAAACGACTGGAAATTAAAGGTATTGACTTTGCAGAAGTAACCCTTCATGTTGGTCTAGGAACCTTCAGCGCAGTTGAGGTTGAAGATTTATCTAAGCATAAAATGGATAGTGAAGAAATGCGTATTGATCAAAGCACTGTTGATGTGATTAACAAAGCTATTGTAGATAAAAGACGTATTTGTGCCATTGGGACAACCGCCATGAGAGCCTTGGAGAGTTCTGTTTCTTCTCAACATACTTTAAATCCCTATGCAGGTTGGACCAACAAGTTTGTATTTCCTCCCCATGATTTCAGCATTGCAAATGCAATGGTAACTAATTTTCATACTCCAAAATCTACTCTTTTAATGATGGTTTCTGCCTTTGCAGGATATGATTTCACAAAAAGAGCCTACCAAGAGGCAATAAAAGAAAAGTATAATTTCTTTTCATATGGTGATGCGATGTTAATTATCTAACACCTTTTTGTTTTTCTGGGTTTTTAGTGCTGCTATTTGCTTGAAATGATGTATTTTAGTTCCACTATTTTTTGATTTGACACATAAATTTACATACCTATTCATTTTTTTACTTGCGGCACTGCCAATGTGCTCACAGGAGCCTCTTAGTTGGGATTTAGATATAGACTCACCGGCTAAAATAATTTCGTTGCCACCTCTAGATCTTGAGGCTATAGTGGCAGAAGACGCTTTAAATGATGTTTATAAAAACCAACCATGGCGCTATGGTATTTCAAGACCCCTAGAGATTGACATCGCCTCTCAAGGATCTTGGACAAACCTTCCTAATGGGCAAGGTAGGGTATGGATTGTAGGTGTCAGGTCTCCAGATGCTGTAAATGTAAGTGTAAATTTTGATGATATTTTCATTCCAAACGGTGCTCGTTTGCAGCTATTTAATGGAGATAGAACAGACGTTTCACGCACCTATGGCTCACAAGAGAACACCCCTGATGGTAAACTAGGTTCATGGTTTGTTTCTGGAGATGTGGTTTGGATAGAATATTTTGAACCCCCTGGAGTTGATGAAATTTCTAAACTTCAAATAGAAAGTATTATACATGGTTATAGAATGGGGAAGGTAACGCAGTTTGTGGCCAAAAACAAAGGTTTTAATGATAGTGGTGCTTGTAATTATGATGTAAACTGCCCAATTGGTGATGATTTTGAAAGCTATAAAAATAGTGTAAAAAAATCGGTAGCATTACTCACCCTAGGTAATGGATACTTATGCTCTGCTTCCATGCTCAACAATACTGCAGGAGATAAAAAACCATATCTATTAACGGCAAACCACTGTCTGCAAAATAGTGATCCAACTTACTGGAGTGTTCGTTTTAATTGGATGAGTCCAGGGCCTGTTTGTGCTCAAGAAGACCCAAGTGTAGATATACAAACAAATTTCACTATAAGTGGTGCAGCCCTTAGGGCAAATAATTCACTTAGTGATTTTGCATTAGTAGAACTTGTTAACCCTGTTCCTGCATCCTGGGATATTGTTTTTGCAGGGTGGGATAGAAGTGACACAGCCCCACTTTTTGAGGTAGGTATCCATCATCCAAACGGTGATATCATGAAAATCTCAAGAGATGATGATGGCGCTGTAAAAGAGGAGGCAAATGGAACTCAGGTTTGGCTCATTGGCGGGGTATCTGTAGGTAGTGGTGATGGTTGGGAGCTTGGTACCACCGAGAGCGGTTCTTCGGGATCTCCACTTTTTAGTGATAACGGAAAAATTATTGGCCAATTGTATGCGGGGCAATCTAACTGTATAGGAACCCAAAACAATGATGATTATGATATTTATGGCAGGTTTGGGATCTCTTGGGATGGTGGACAAAATGCAACTTCAAGGCTTAAAGATTGGCTCGATCCTCTAGGCACTGGACAAGCTACAACAGAATCTTTACAAAATGTATTGGGGGTGCCAGATAATCTATTAACTGGAGTTTTAGAGATATATCCCAACCCAGTATCACGTGTTCTTAGAGTAACAAATACAAGGTATCCTAATCTTGTCTATAATTTGTTTAGTGCTACCGGGCAACGGGTAATGGGAGGTTCACTCTCAAACACAGACAACCTAATAAATGTAGAAAGTATGGTTAACGGCATTTATTTTTTACAGCTTATTGATGGAAACACCAATGAGCAAATCACTAAAAAAATAAGTGTATATAAATAGTTTTTTATTCAAAAGATTTCTGTGCAGTCGTTTCTTTAAAAACTAAGAAACGATTTTTTTATTCCCTAAAGTGGGGCTAAATAATAGTATTTTTGCAAAACAATGGAGCAAACCAAAAAAGACATACGTGCATTATCAAAAGAGGAGCTTCGCTCTTTTTTTGAAACTATTGGAGAAAAACCCTTTAGAGGTGATCAAGTATACCAGTGGCTTTGGAGTAAAGGGGCGCACACTTTTGACCAAATGACAAACCTATCTATACAAACCAGGGATCATTTGCAGGCGCATTTTGTTATAAACCACATAAAGGTAGATAGCATACAAAGAAGTAATGATGGGACCATTAAAAATGGTGTAAAGTTGCATGATGGTCTCGTTGTGGAATCTGTTTTAATACCAACAGGTACAAGAACCACTGCTTGTGTGTCCTCTCAAGTAGGTTGTAGTTTAGATTGTAGCTTTTGCGCAACGGCTAAATTAAAACGCATGCGAAATTTAAACCCTGATGAGATTTATGATCAAGTAGTTGCCATTGATAAAGAGAGTAGGTTGTATCATAACAGGCCTGTGTCTAATATTGTTTTTATGGGTATGGGTGAGCCTTTGATGAATTATAAAAACGTATTGGCTGCAATAGAAAAAATAACCAGCCCTGAGGGACTAGGCATGTCACCAAAACGCATTGTAGTGTCTACATCAGGTGTCCCAAAGATGATAAAGAAAATGGCAGATGATAACGTGAAGTTTAATCTAGCGGTTTCTTTACATTCTGCTATTCAAGAAACCCGCGAGAAAATCATGCCTTTTGCAACCTCTTTCAAACTAACAGATCTTAAGGAGTCTTTAGCGTATTGGTATGAAAAAACAGCAAAACAAATAACCTATGAGTATGTTGTTTGGAAGGGTATAAATGATCAAAAGCAAGATGTAGAAGCCCTTATTACCTTTTGCAACTATATACCTTGTAAGGTCAATATCATTGAGTACAACCCAATAGATGACGGGGTGTTTCAACAGGCAGATAACAAATCCCTTGATTTATATATATCGATGTTAGAAAAAGCAAGAATTCCTGTTACTGTAAGAAGAAGTAGAGGGAAAGATATTGATGCTGCTTGCGGGCAATTGGCAAATAAACAATAAAAAAGAGCGCTAGAAATAGCGCTCTTTAATATATGAAACCTAATTAATTAGGTTATTTCACAAACTTGAAAGACTCTTCAGAACCTTCAATAGATACTTTTGCAATGTAAACTCCAGTATTAAGACCAGCAAGATTTACTTGTGCATTTGTGCTTGTTAGGTTTTGAGAAATTACTTGTTTTCCTGTAATGTCAAAAACAGCAACGTTACTCATTGCAGTATTAGCTTTTAAGTTTAATTGGCCGTCAGTAACAAAATGTGCAAAACCATTAAGGTTGTTGTCATTATTTCCTAAAGTACCTTCATCTCCTGCAACTATTGCAGTATCTGGTGTAGCTTCAAAAGCATATCCTTTTACAGTAATTTGATCGCTTGATCCTACGTCAGTATCCATACGAACCCAACCATAGTGAGTGTTTCCATCAAATACAAAAGACACACCTAAGATTCCGTCTTCTACAAAATCACACCACTGACTGTTTGAGTATGCGCAACCATAATAGTTTAGATCTCCACGTACACCAGGTGTAGTATAACCAGAAGCATCATCAATAACATCTCCGTCTACAAGTACCAAAGGATATTCATACCCACCAGCTGTAAAACCAACTAAGGCTCCACCAGAACTTGGGAATGCCAAAGCAGCGGTACCACCAGCAAGGCCATCAGGGTTAGAAATTTGAACGTTTGCTTGACCAGCAGCACCTGTGAAGTCTATATCAAAGGTGTCACCTAGATCTAGAATAATGTCTGGATTAACATCCGTATAGGTTACCTGTCCTGTAGCATCAGCAACCCCTAATACAGCCGCAGATAAAGCACCGTACTGTGCTAATCTTTTAGCTAATTTTTTTGAAGTATTTTTTTTCATAATAAATAGGATTTTGTGTAAAACTTTCGGAGTTTTACCATGTTAACATCTGTAAATATAAATAAGTTTGGTAATAAACTCTAAAAATTGACCAATTTAATGGAAGAAAAACAGAAAAAAGTATTATTTGATCCCAAAAAAGTTACTGCAGAAGGTTCTCTTTCCATCCTAGCCCTAGGTGACATTGGTTTTGATGCCTGGAGGAAAGTTAAGATAGCAAACAACAAATTTCGCAGTAATGAAGAAGAATAAAACATTATTAATAGGTTGGGATGCTGCAGATTGGGATATTATCTGGCCGTTAATTGCCCAAGGTAAAATGCCAGCTTTAAAGGGGTTAATTCAAAGGGGTGTTTACGGAAATATGAGCACTATGAACCCTCCTTATTCTCCTATGTTGTGGACCTCGGTTGCCACCGGTAAAACTCCTGATAAACACGGTGTTTTGGGTTTCATAGAAGTAACTCCAGATGCCAAAACAGTTCGTCCTGTTACAACTACCTCAAGAAAAACTAGAGCTTTATGGAATATTTTTCACAACAAAGGCCTTACGTCAAACCTTGTTGGTTGGTGGCCAAGTTTTCCTGTAGAGCCTATAAATGGGACTATAATTTCAGATCGCTTTCAAAAAACATCAAGAAACCCAAAAAAACAAACTCCAATGAGTGAGTTTGTAATACATCCCTGGGAAAAAAAGGATGATTTTAAAGATTTGCGTATGTTCCCTTTTGAAATAACACAAGCGCATTTATACCCTTTTGTTCCAAGAGCACACGATGTAGATCAAGAGATGCACAGGGGACTTTCTGCAATTGCAAGTGTTGTCTCTCAAAACACCTCAGTACATAATGCGGCTACAAAGCTTTTGAGAACCTCTGAGTGGGATTTCATGGCGGTTTATTATGACATGATTGATCATTTTTGTCATTCATTTATGAAATATCATCCACCAAAATTACCAGGAGTAAAAAAAGAAAATTATGATATTTTTAAAGATGCTGTAACTGGATCATACATTTTTCAGGACATGATGTTGGAGCGAAAGCTTAAACTCATTGACAAAGATACAACCGTAATTGTAATGTCTGATCATGGATTTGAATCTGGAGAAAAAAGAATATTAGAGATGCCTAAAGTACAAGCAGCTCCTTCTTTAGAGCACAGGCAGTTTGGAATGTTTGTGGCTGCGGGTCCTAATATTAAAGAAAATACTAAAGTATTTGGTATGGGCTTGATAGATGTAGCACCCACAATATTGCATCATTACGGTCTACCAGTTGGTAAAGATATGGACGGTAAGGTAATTCTAGATATTTTTAAACAGGCCCAAGAACCAACCTATGTGGCGAGTTGGGATAAAGAGCCAGGAGATTTTGGAGATCTTAAAGTGACAACACAAACAGACGCGCTGTCTGATGCCGAGACAATGGAGCAACTCGTAGAGCTTGGATATGTAGAGAAGTTGGACGAAAAATTTGAAGTTGCCATTAAAAAGACTAGAATAGATCTCAAGCACAACCTGGCAAGGGTTTACATGGGTAAAAAAGATTTTGCATCGTCCAAAACATTGTTACTCGAGCTTCTTGAGGAAACACCTCCAATTGATTTGGCTCCCTATTACATGAATTTAATTAGTATTGCAGTCATAGAAAAAGAGTTTATCCTTGCCAAGGAGTACCTTCAAAAGGTAAAAGACTCTAAAACAGAGGTTAATTATAATTTACATCTTACAGAATCTTATATTCTTTCTGAAATAGGAAGACCTAAAGAAGCTTTAGCGGTTTTAGATAAAAGTGATATTGTTTCTGGACAAATTCTTTACAAAAAAGCAACTCTTAATTTTGTGATGGGTAACATCAAACAGGCAACCCACCAACTACAGATGGCTATAGAGAAGGAGCCAGAAAAGCCTAATTATTATACCTTAATGGCAGAGATATTACTCCAAAAAGAACAGTATGAAGAGGCGGTAGAATACGCATTAACAAGTATTGAAATAGTAAAATATTTCCCTAAGGCTCACTTGGTGCTTGGACAAGCCCTTGAGAAGTTAGGCGATTTTGAAAATGCAAAGACTGCCTATGAGATGGCAAATTCATTAAAGCCGAAAGAATTTCATAAGGCAAAACAATCTTTGGACAATATCATAAAAAAAGAAGCCTTAAATATTGACTACACGGCAGAGGTCTCTAATGTATATCATGAAAATCAAGTAACCATAGTTTCTGGTTTGCCTAGATCTGGAACCTCGCTTATGATGCAGATGCTTGACAAAGGTGGAGTAGAAATTCTTCAGGATCAACTCCGTGAGGCAGATATTTCAAACCCTAAAGGGTACTATGAGTATAAGCCAGTGATGTCATTATACAAAGACAATAGTTGGCTTTCAAAGGGACAAGACAAGGCTATTAAAGTTGTTGCGCCGCTGCTTAAGTATTTAGATTCTACCCTTAGGTATAAAATTATTTTTATGCGCAGAGATTTAAATGAAATTATTCAATCTCAACAAAAGATGATTGGCAAAAGTGAGCAGGAGTTTCCCGTCACGTTGTATAATAAATATCAGAAATTATTAGCCAATGTCACGCTTTGGGATAAAAGCGAGCCAGGAGTTGAAATATTATACGTTAACTACACAGATGTTTTAGAGAATCCTGCAACAGAGCTAGTACGTATTGAAAAGTTTTTAGGTATTGCAGTTGATGTAGACCAAATGATAAACTGTGTTGACGTTTCTTTGTACAGAAACAGAATAAAAGCTAAAAAATAGCATTTACTTTTACTATACCAATGAAAGCAGTCGCTCAAATAAAAATACCTATAGAAAAAGAGATGGAGCTCTTTGAAAAGAAATTTTCAAATGCCATGATCTCTAAGGTGTCGCTGCTCAATAAAATTACCCATTACGTTGTCAATAGAAAAGGGAAACAAATGCGCCCCATGTTCGTGTTTCTTATCGCAAAGATGAACAATGAGGGTCAGGTTAATGAAAGAACCTATAGAGGTGCCTCTGTTATAGAGCTTATACATACGGCAACCCTTGTGCATGACGACGTGGTAGATGATAGTGACAGAAGAAGAGGTTTCTTTTCTATCAACGCACTTTGGAAAAATAAAATTGCGGTATTGGTGGGTGATTTTTTATTGTCAAAAGGCCTGCTACTGTCTATAGATAATGATGATTTTGATTTACTAAAAATCATATCTATTGCTGTTAGAGAAATGAGTGAGGGAGAATTACTCCAAATCGAAAAAGCAAGAAACCTTGATATTACCGAGGCTATATATTTTGAGATTATCCGTCAAAAAACAGCAACACTCATAGCGGCATGTTGTGCTATGGGAGCAAAATCTGTGCATACCAATGAAGATAAGGTTGAGGCAATGCGAAACTTTGGGGAGTTAATTGGTATTGCATTTCAGATAAAAGATGATTTGTTTGATTATTCTGAAAAAGCAATTGGAAAGCCAACAGGGATTGACATCAAAGAGCAAAAAATGACACTTCCTTTAATTTACGCTATTAATAATGCCTCCTCTAAAGATAAAAGCTGGCTTATCAACTCAGTGAAAAATCACAACAAAGACAAAAACCGTGTTAAGCAAGTAATACACTATGTGAAAACCCACGGAGGGCTTGAATATGCCAAACAGCAAATGAAAGACTACCAACAAAAAGCATTAGGTATTCTGGACTCGTATCCAAACTCACCTTACAAAGATTCATTAAAACTTCTGGTAAATTACGTGATTGATAGGAAGAGGTAATCCTTGTTTTTTATACATAAATGTGTGGTACATTTTATATATTGACATAGCTTTTATGTAGTTTTACAAACCTTTGCCAAAATTTATGATAAGTCGTTCCACCATAGATACTGTATTTGAAACTGCTCGTGTAGAGGAGGTGATTGGTGATTTTGTACAACTCAAAAAATCTGGCAGTAATTTTAAAGGTTTAAGCCCCTTTACAGACGAGCGAAGCCCGAGTTTTATGGTCTCTCCTGTAAAGCAAATCTGGAAAGATTTTTCTAGTGGTAAGGGCGGCAATGCCGTTACTTTTTTAATGGAGCATGAACATTTTACCTATCCAGAGGCTATTAAATATCTTGCAAAAAAGTATGGTATAGAAATAGAAGAAATAGCCCAAACAGATGAGCAAAAACAGCTGGCTGATGCTCGTGAGAGTCTGTATTTGATAAATGAGTATGCTACAAGATATTTCCATAACAATTTACTAAAAACAGAACTAGGTAAGGCTATTGGGCTCTCTTATTTTAAAGAACGAGGTTTTACACAACAAACAATTGAAAAATTTAAACTAGGGTACTCCTTAGAGGGTTGGTCTGCCTTTACAGATCAAGCAATCAAAAAGGGGTATAAGCTAGAATTTCTTGAGCAAACAGGCTTGTCAATTGTAAAGCAAGAAAAACAGTTTGACCGCTTTAAGGGACGTGTGATGTTTCCTATTTTAAGTATGAGTGGGCGAACCTTGGGTTTTGGGGGCAGAATATTAACCAATGATAAAAAAGCCGCTAAGTATTTAAACTCACCGGAGAGTGACGTATATCAAAAGAGCAAGGTCTTGTATGGCATTTATAATGCCAAACAAAGCATAGCCAAAGAAGATAACTGTTACCTTGTAGAGGGCTATACAGATGTGATACAATTTGCCCAGCGTGGTATTTCTAATGTGGTTTCCTCCTCAGGTACTGCTTTAACTCCAGAGCAAATACGCCTTGTAAATAGACTTACCCAAAATATTACTGTATTATTTGATGGAGATGCGGCTGGTTTAAGAGCCTCTATAAGAGGAGTTGATCTTATTTTAGAGCAAGGCATGAACGTTAAAATTTGCACCTTCCCAGAGGGGGAAGATCCAGATAGTTTTGCTAAAAACAATACCCTTGACGTTTTGCAGAGTTACCTTTCAGAAAATGCAAAAGATTTTATTTCCTTCAAGGCTTCATTACTTGCCAAAGAGGCTGTCAACGATCCTGTTAAAAAAGCTGATACTATAAGAGATATGGTTGTAAGTATTTCTAAAATACCAGATCATATAAAACGCGAGGTATATATTAAAGAATGTGCACGTATTATGGATATTAGCGAGCAAGTATTGTTTAATACTCTTGCTCAGTTGCTGCAAAAAGAAGCCAAAGCTGTTTCTAAAAAAGCAGCACCTACCCAACAAGCTTTTAATGTTATTACGCCCAAAAGCCAACCTACAAAAAAGATAGATGAGCTTTTTGAATTAGAACGTAAAATTATTGAAATTCTATTATTGTACGGGGCTTTAAAAGAAGATTTTGAAGATCTTATATTAGAGGCAAACGACAATGGAGAAATTTCATTTAAACCAGAAATTAGCTCAAGTACGGTGTTTGAAAAAATTTACCTAGATCTTCAAGACGATGAAATTGAGTTTACAAATGAAACATTTAAGAGTCTGTACACTGAAATAATAACACAGTTCAATCAAGGGAAAGATTTTCAAGTAGACACCTTTATAAATGAGCTAGAAACAGAAAAAGCAAGTTTAGTGTCAGATATTTTGATGGATGATGAAAGACATGCTTTGCATGACTGGGAGCGTATGGAGATATATGTAAAAGCAAAGGATAGTGGGGTGTCACAAATAGTAAGCGAAACCATATTAAATCTTCGTAGGTTTTTAATAACCTTAAAGATAAAGGATCTTATAAGTTCAGAGACAGAGAACGGATCTTATAAAGATAGAAGTGTGCTTGAGACAGTAAAAGACTATAATACCTTACATAGTATTTTGTCAGAAAAACTAAGAAGGGTGGTGTAGGTTATCCGAAGTGAAACATCCTAGATTGATGAATTAAATCTGCAAGGTTATCTACTTTTAATTTTTTCAGTAACCTTGTTTTATAAGTACTTACAGTTTTCTCGTTGATATCTAACGCGTTAGCAATGTCTTTATTTCTTTTGCCACTACTTAGTAGATTAAGCACCTCAACCTCTCTTGAAGATAGTTTTTTGTATCTACTAATGGCATTGCTTTCTCCTACATTTCTGCTTGTAAATGTAGATGTTAATTCTTCATTCAAGAAAATACCTCCTTTTGCAATTTGCTTCATTGCTTTTACAAAGGTTTTAGTAGTCGCTGTTTTTGGAACATATCCAGCTGCACCAGATTTAATGGCGCGAAGTGCATAAATTTCTTCTGGGTGTGTGGAGAATATGAGTACCCGCATTTTTGGAAATTCTGCTTTTATATTTCGTAAAGCATTGATGCCGTTTATTTTAGGAATGTCAATTTCCATGACAAGGATATCTGGAGTGCTCTCTCTTAGGCTAGTGTATAAATCTTCAGCATTTCCAGCCTTACCTACAATTGCAAACTTCTTATTGTTTTTAAGCATACACACGATACCTTTTCTGGTAACAGGATGATTATCTGCGATAAATACAGTTTTCATGTTATAGGTTTTTGAATTTAATGAAATCTATAAAAACAAATCTAACAATGCTTTACGAAAAATCAATGGAGTTTTTGTAATACTTTTACTACAGATGTCAACTATTAAAAAAGAAGTTTAAAGTTTTAAAATTATTTGTAAACCCGCTACGATTTTTTACACAAGCTCCAATGGTATTTTACAAATTGGTATGGGTATCATTTTATGTTTGTTAGCTTTGTTGAGACGCGTGTATATTTTAAAGACCTCTTTTTCTCTATCTGTAAAATCACCTATGGTTTTGCCTAATCCTTGCATTTTCATTGCCCATTCTAATTCATCATAACTTGCACCAATTTGATCTTGATCTGTGCGGCTATCTCCAAAGAGTCCATCTGTTGGAGCTGCTTCCAAAATAGCCTTGGACACCTTGATATGTTTTGCCAAAGTGTACACTTGGCTTTTAAGTAAATCAGCGATAGGGCTTAGATCTACTCCCCCATCTCCATATTTAGTGTAAAACCCAACACCAAAATCTTCTACTCTGTTTCCCGTACCAGCCACTAAATAGTTGTGTACTCCAGCAAAATAATACAAGGTGGTCATTCTAAGTCTTGCCCTTGTGTTGGCAAGTGATACCTGTAGGGTATCTGTGTTGCTTATCTTGGGTAGTTGTGTTTTAAAGCCGTCAAACAATTCTGTAAGGTCAACCTGTGTAGAAGTTACCCCATCAAATTGTTTTTTTAATCCAGCTATGTGCTTTTGTGCTCTTGTTACTTGTCCTTTGGCTTGATGTATGGGCATTTCTACACACAGTGTTTTAAGACCGGTCATAGCGCACAGGGTTGAGGTTACAGCGCTGTCTACACCGCCACTCACTCCGATAACAAATCCATCCATTTTTGATTCTAAGGCATATTGTTTTAGCCACCCTACTATATGAGCTGTAAGTTTTTCTACCTGCATGTTGTTGGTTTAAAGCGATACATTATTTGATGTCCTTCAAAATTTTGCAATTTCTGAAGTTAGTAAGGTATTACAATGATTGTTAAAAGTGTATTTTTACACTTTTAAAATGCGAATTATACCCTTATTTGTAAAATTAATAAAAAGGAATTTCGTTACATAGCTTAGCACCTTTAATTATATGCAAAAATTTATTTTATTTTTATTGGCTTTAACCCTCTTGGGTTGTGATAAATCAGGTGATCTTGAAAAAGAAATTTCAAAAATACCTGTTGAGGTATCAATACTTAGATTTGACAAACAATTTGCTACTACCTCTATTGATTCTCTTGGGCCTTTAAAAGAAAAATTTCCTATGTTTTTCCCAAAAAGAACCCCAGATAGTATTTGGATAGCAAAAATGCAAAATCCTTTGGTTCAACAAATGGCTGCTGAGGTTTTAAAAACATTCCCTGATCAAACAAACCTAGGAGGTAAGCTAGGTTCTTTATTCCAGCACATTAGGTATTATTTCCCGCGTTTTAAAGCTCCCACCACAGTTACCTTATTAAACGATATTGATTATCAAAACAGAGTCATTGTTGCCTCTGACACCCTTTTGTTAGTGTCTTTAGACAACTATCTTGGCGAGGATCACAGGTATTATTCTAATTTTAAAAGATACATCGTCAAAAATTTAAACCCATCTAGAATATCTGTAGATGTTGCTAAGGCCTATGCTCAAAAATACGTCTCACTGCCAACCAAAAATACTTTTTTGGAACAGATGGTTTATTTTGGGAAACAATTGTATTTACAACAATTATGGTTACCCAATACCAGTGATGGCTATAAAATTGGATACACACAAGACCAGTGGCAATGGGCTGAAGAAAACCAGGTGTATATGTGGCGTTATTTTATAGAAAAAGAACTGTTATTTAGTACAGACCCCGGTCTTACTCCAAGATTTATTTCAAACGCTCCTTTTTCTAAATTTTACTTAGAGCTTGACAATGAATCTCCTCCAATGTTAGGACGCTATGTGGGTTGGCAAATAGTGCGTTCTTTTATGAAAAACAATAACATTACTCCCCAACAATTACTGGTCTTCGATGCAGAGACTTTATTTAAAAAATCTAAATATAAACCAAAAAAATAATGGCAATTTCAAACAAATCAAAAATTATCATTGATGTTTCACTAGACGAGAATAAGGTTCCAGAAAAATTGCACTGGAGCGCAAAGGACGGTGGTGTTTCCAATCAAGAGACAAAAGCGATGCTACTCTCTGTTTGGGATCCAAAAGCCAAAGAATCTATGCGTATAGATTTATGGACCAAGGATATGCCCCTAGATGAAATGAAAATATTTTTTCATCAAACATTAAGCGCCATGGCAGATACATTTAATCGTGCTACAAACGACGAGAAAATGACGGCAACAATGAAGGATTTCTGTGATTATTTTGCTGAAAAATTAGAATTGAAAAAAAAATAATTTATTTATTCAACCTTTTCGATGAAACTTATTTTTGTGTACAATGCAAGCCACGCCATTGCAGAATCTTTATTGGCTAGTGCTCGTAAGTTTTTTAATCCCACAAAAAACCAGTGTGATTTATGCAGTTTGACCCACGGTGTTTTTTTGAAAAACAACAATGGAAGACCTTTAATAAATCAACAGATTTAGAAATGATTTTTCTTCACAAAGATCAATTTTTAAAACAGTATAAATCTAAGTGGCTCCCCAGGTGTAATTATCCGGTAATTCTTTCTCAACACAAGGGTGCCCTTGAGCTATATATAACCACTGCAGATATTATAAAAATTAAAGATGTTGCGGGTTTGGTTGCTGCAATTAAATCAAGAATATAAGGGACTTTTTAAAGAGTGTCTTTTACTTGTTGGTTGATGAGTTCAATGTTATTTATAACATCCTCTTTGCCCAGCTTTTTGCTAGATGAGGTGACAAAATATGCAGGCATTTCTTCCCAGCTTTCCAACATTTTTTTTATGTAGGTTTCCACGTTTCTAGTCAACGCGTTAGGTTTTAATTTATCTGCTTTGGTGAAGATAATTTGAAACGGAATATTTGCCTCACCCAAATAGCGCATAAAGTCTATATCAACTGGCTGGGGTTCGTGTCTGCAATCTATCAAAACAAAGGCAAGCACTAGTTGTGATCGCTTCTCAAAATAGTCTGTGATAAATTTTTGAAATGTTTTTTTTGCTTTTTTCGAAACCCGTGCATATCCATATCCAGGTAAATCTACTAAATACCAACTTTTATTAATTATGAAGTGATTTATCAGTTGGGTTTTTCCTGGTCTTCCAGAGGTTTTGGCTAGGTTTTTTCTGTCAACCAGCATGTTGATTAGAGATGATTTCCCTACGTTAGAGCGGCCTATAAAGGCATATTCAGGCAAGCGCTCTTTTGGGCATTTTGACACATCGCTATTGCTCATTACAAACTCAGCAGATTTTATTTTCATGGTGTGTATATTACCGGTTTGTAAAGGGTATTTTTTAGGCCTTTGTTTGGGAACAGATTAAATAGAACGTTTTTCTAGCCAAGCCATCAAAATTTCATTAAACGTGTCAGGATGTTCCATCATAGCGGCATGACCACATTTTTCAATCCAAAATAAGTCACTATCTGGTAGTTTTTCATGAAATTCTTTACCAACAGGTGGTGGTGTTACAGCGTCGTTTTCACCCCAGATGATACAAGTTGGTGTATTCATCTTAGGAAGATCTTTACCCATGTTGTGACGTATAGCGCTTTTTGCAATTGCTAAGGTGCGTATAAGTTTTGCTCTATCATTTACTGTTTCAAAAACTTCATCTACCAGTTCTGGAGTAGCTATTGCTGGATCGTAAAAGACATCCTCTGTTTTTGCCTTGATATAGTTTCTGTCACCTCTTTTTGGATAGCTTTCTCCCATGGCGCTTTCGTAAAGCCCACTACTACCTGTTATTACAAGTGCTTTAACATTTTTAGGATATTGTTTGGTGTACAGCAATCCTATGTGTCCTCCAAGAGAATTTCCGAGTAAAATAACAGAATCAAGTTTTTTGTAAGTGATAAATTCTTTGAGGTATTTTGCAAAAGAATTTACATTGGTTGTAAGTATTGGAAGCTCGAATAAAGGCAACTCTGGTATGATAACTTTATATCCTTTGTCTGGAAAAAACTGTACTACATTATCAAAGTTACTAAGACCACCCATGAGCCCATGGAGTATAATCATGGGGGTGCCTTCGCCAATCTCTAGGTACTTAAACTTTCCTTCTTCTTTAAGTTGATGCGCCATTAAATCTTTAGGTTATAAAAACAAAAATACACTTTTTTTATTCAATGTTGTGCAAGCATTCATTAAGTAAAATTCATTTTGGTTTTTGAAGTTGAAATTATTAAAGCCCTAGAAATAAAATGTTTTTAATCCTTTTAAAAACAAGTTATTACGGTCACACCTCCCTTCTTTTATCTAAAACTTATTAACAATGTGGTAAAATGTGGTAAAATGTGGGAAATACTTTTTATATTTGACTATTATCCAACGAAATTTAATGTTCGGTTTAAACAACGTAAATGCTTAACTTAATAGGAACATACGAGTGTAAGGCAGATGTAAAAGGAAGGCTAATGATGCCTGCTCCTTTAAAAAAACAATTGGCTCCTGTGATGTCTGGTGGCTTTGTGATAAAGCGTGCTGTTTTTCAACCTTGTCTGGAAATATATCCTATAGACCAGTGGAATACCCTGATGGGTAAAATCAGTAAACTCAATCGGTTTAACCGTAAAAATGTTGATTTTATTCGCCGTTTCACCGCGGGTGTAAAGACCGTTGAGATGGATGCTGCAGGAAGATTAAACATCCCTAAAGATTTGGCCTTGTTTGCTGGCATTACAAGAGAGGTGGTGCTCTCTTCTTCGATAAATATTGTAGAAGTGTGGGATAAAAAAGCGTACGAGAAGGCTATTAATGACGCTGCTAACGATTTTGCTGACCTGGCAGAAGACGTGATGGGTGATACTACAATAGCCGATGGATTATCATAACCCTGTTTTACTGCATCCAACGGTAGATGGTTTAGCTATAAAGCCAGACGGTGTTTATGTAGATGTTACTTTCGGTGGTGGTGGTCATTCAAGAGAGATATTAAGTAGGCTTTCTGTCAAGGGTACCCTAATTGCTTTTGACCAAGACGCAGATGCATTGGCAAATACAATAGATGACCCAAGGTTTATTTTGGTCAACGAAAACTTTAGATTTTTAAAGCGCTTTCTACGCTTTCACGCAATAAAGCAAGTTGATGGAATTCTTGGAGACTTTGGTGTTTCATCTCATCAGTTTGATGTTGCCAAACGTGGTTTTTCTACAAGATTTGAGGCAGATTTAGATATGAGAATGAACCAACAAGCTGCTTTTTCTGCCTTTAATGTGGTCAATAATTATGAGCAGGCGCACCTAAGAAATGTTTTGTTTGAGTATGGTGAGCTTAGAGCCGCAGCTGGAATGGCAAGAGTAATTTGCGAGACTAGAAAAAGCCATCAAATAAAAACTAGTGATCAGCTCAAGAAAGCATTGGGGAGGTTTTTGCCCAAACATAGAGAGAATAAGATTCTTGCTCAGGTCTATCAGGCAATTAGAATTGAAGTAAACCAAGAACTAGAGGTTTTAAAAGAGTTTTTGCAACAAACCATAGAGGTCTTAAAGCCCGGTGGGAGACTTAGTTTGATAAGTTATCATAGCTTGGAGGATAGACTGGTGAAGCGCTTTATGCGTAACGGGATGTTTGAAGGTGAACCAGAAAAAGATGTTTTTGGAAGGGTGGAAGTTCCTCTAAAGCCAGTTGGAAAATTTATAATACCAACAGAGCAAGAAATAAAAACAAATAATAGGGCTAGAAGTGCAAAGTTAAGAGTTGCTCAAAAAATATAAAATTAACAAATAAGCTGCCTTAATGTCTTTGGTAGTGTTTGGTAAATGAAAGAAAAAATATACAACATCATAAAAGGTAGGTTTTTGGTCAGTGACGATACCTTCAAGAATTGGAGATTTATTATCTTTTTCAACCTTTTGTTTTTAATCATGATAGCAAGTAGTCATACTGCAGATAAAAAAGTACACCGTATTGCTATGCTAAGCAATGAGGCTAAAGAATTAAAGAGTGAATATTTGGATGTAAGAAAACAACTCACTCATGCAAAAATGGAAAGTAAGTTAACGGCGGTAATGTCAAAAACTGGATTACAAACCAGTACGATACCCCCCCAGAAAATAAGTATCATAAAAAAACAGTAGCGCGGTGTCAAATACTCAGAAAAACATATTAAACCGCTTATATTTTGTTGCTGGAGGTATGTTTCTCTTCGGGCTACTTATTGCTTTTAAGTTAATTAACATACAATTTGTTGAAGGTGATATGTATCGTGAACTGGCAGCAAAAGATGCTACCAAAAACGTTGTGATACCTGCCAATAGAGGTAATTTATATGCAGATGATGGTAGTCTTTTGGCTAGCTCTGTGCCTAAATATGATATTAGGTTTGATGCCGTTACTGTTAGTGAGAGAGATTTTTCTGAAAACTTAACTCCACTGGCTACCTCCCTTAGTGCCATGTTTGGTAAATCGTCTTCTTATTACCAAAACCTTTTACGTACCGCAAGATCAAACAAAAACAGATACCTATTGATTGCCAAAAAGCTGGGATACTCAGACTACGTGAAAGTTAAAAATATGCCCTTGTTTAAAAAAGGATCTAACAGAGGTGGACTCATTGTAATACCTGCCACTGTCCGGGAGCATCCAATGGGTAAAATTGCAGAGCGATTGGTTGGAAATGAAGATAGAACTACCCCTGGCAATTATTCTGTTGGCTTAGAGGGTGCTTATCATAAAGCGCTTAGTGGTAAAGAGGGCAGGCGTTTAAAGCAAAGGATTTCTAAAGGAAGATGGAAACCTGTTTATGATGAAAATGAAATAGAACCCCAAGACGGCTATGATGTTATTTCTACCATAAATGTAAACATACAAGATGTAGCCCATCATGCTTTATTAAAACAACTTGAAGATTACCAAGCAGATCACGGAAGTGTAATCGTGATGGAAGTTGCAACAGGAGAGATTAAAGCAGTTGCTAATTTAGGAAAGAGCAGAGATGGCGGTTATTATGAACGGTTAAATTATGCAGTTGGAGAATCCAGTGAACCTGGGTCTACTTTTAAAACAATTGCTATGACGGTAGCCCTGGAGCAAAAGGTGTTAGATACCGCAACCCTTGTTGATACTAAAAAGGGTAAAATAAGGATGTATGGTCGTAGTATTTCAGACTCAAAAAGAGGTGGCTATGGTAAAATATCTGCAGCCAAAGCCTTGGAGGTATCCTCAAATATTGGTTTTGCTACTATGATTGATAGCGTCTATAAAGACGATCCAAAAAAATTCACAGACCAAGTAAAAAAATGGAAGCTTGACCAAAAAATTGGTATTTCTATTTTGGGTGAAGGGATACCTGTCATTCCTGAGGTGGGAGATGCCCTTTGGAGTAAAAATGCATTACCGTCTATCTCCTATGGGTATAATTTAAAAATGACGCCACTACAAATTTTAACTTTTTACAATGCTATTGCAAATAACGGCACCATGGTTAGGCCTCGTTTTGTAAAAGAAATAAGGTCATGGAACAAGCAAATAGAGGCCTTTGATACCGAGGTAATAATAGATAAGATAGCTTCAAGGGCTACCATAGGCAAGATCCAGGAGGTTTTAAAGAATATTGTTGTACGTGGTACCGGAAAAAGCTTGTATTCCAAAAACTTTTCAATGGCAGGAAAAACGGGTACTGCAAGAATAGAGTATGCAGACCTTGACGCTTGGTTAAAAGATAAAAAATATGTGTCCTCGTTTGCTGGTTACTTTCCTGCAGATCAGCCTAAATACTCTTGTATAGTGGTAATACATAAGCCATCTGCAAAAAAGGGGTACTATGGAGCAGATGTTACAGGACCTGTCTTTAAGCGTATTGCCCAAAAAATATACACAGATAGTCCTTTAAAGGCAGAGATTGCATCCAAAGATTTACTTGACGTGACCACCCAAAAAGATTTTGATGGCTACTATCAATTTACCCATGGGGAGACCGCCGTAGTGCCAAATGTAAAAGGAATGCCTGCAATGGACGCCATTGCACTACTTGAAAATCTGGGACTTAGGGTCCAATTAAAAGGCAGTGGAAGGGTAGCGTGGCAGTCACTTTCAATGGGAGTTAAAATAAAAAAAGGTCAAGAAATAATACTTAATTTATCGTGATTACATTAAAAGACATATTATACAAAGTTTCTCTTGAAAAAGTAGTGGGAAACACGGCTATGGCTTTTCGTGAATTACAGTTTGATAGCCGTAAAGTTGGCCTAGATGACGTTTTTGTTGCCATAGAAGGTACACAAAGTGATGGGCATCAATTTATCAAAAAGGCTATAGACCAAGGCGCTTTGGCGGTGGTTTGTCAGCAAATGCCCAAAGAGATTATAAATGGTATTACCTACTTGCAGGTTCAAGATACCCAACAATCCCTAGCAATAATGGCGTCCCATTTTTATGGAAATCCATCGCGGGAACTACAATTGGTTGGGGTAACGGGCACCAACGGTAAGACAACTATTGCAACGCTATTGCATACCCTTTTCACATCTGCAGGGTACTGCGCAGGTCTTTTATCAACCATAAAAATTGTCATTGGCACTACAGCGCAGGTTGCTACTCATACAACCCCAGATAGTTTGACCATTAATAAGTATTTACGTCAAATGGTTGAAGAGGGAGTAACGTATTGTTTTATGGAAGTAAGCTCTCACGGTATCGACCAAAAAAGGACTGCGGGCTTGCATTTTGTTGGCGGTATTTTCACGAATCTTTCTCATGATCATTTAGACTACCACACAAGCTTTAAGCAATACCGTGATGTCAAAAAATTATTCTTTGACTCCCTGCCAAAAACAGCCTTTGCTTTAACAAACGCTGATGATAAAAATGGTCCTGTAATGTTGCAAAACACAAAGGCTAGAAAGTATACCTACGGCTTAAAAACAATTGCTGATTATAAAGCCCAAATTTTAGAAAACCAATTGCAAGGATTGCTTTTGAAGATTAATAATCAGGAATTATGGGTTAAACTCATCGGAAATTTTAATGCCTATAACCTTTTGGCTATTTATGCCACTGCAGAAAAATTAGGACTTAAACAACTAGAGATTCTTCAGCTTTTAAGTACCCTAGAGAGTGTAGAGGGGAGATTTCAATACCTAGTCTCTGAGGGTAAAATAACGGCAATTATTGATTATGCGCATACACCAGACGCATTAAAAAACGTGCTTGAGACTATAAATGCCATAAGAACCGGTAATGAAGAGCTTATCACTGTAGTGGGTTGCGGGGGTGATAGAGATGTTGAAAAAAGACCAAAAATGGGTGCTATTGCGGCCACATTGAGTACCAAGGTAATTTTTACAAGTGATAACCCACGGT
>Ga0206125_10000827_pt1 | contig 38553 bp, 37 predicted proteins | sample Helgoland_Spring_4_FD_148598 | JGI IMG/M metagenome (GOLD analysis project Ga0206125, IMG submission 148598) | Pelagic subsurface seawater microbial communities from Kabeltonne, Helgoland, North Sea - Helgoland_Spring_Bloom_20160331_1 | ecosystem: Environmental > Aquatic > Marine > Epipelagic ... | reverse complement strand
AAGAATAATTTATATGTTTATTCATAAGAATTTTTTAATTAATATTAAAGGAGTTTATAATTAAAAAACAAATTTATAACAATAAACTTGTTTTATTAAAATAATTTGATAGTTTATTTATTTTAATAAAAAAAACTTAACCATTTTTTTCTTAATGTTACAAAAGAATTCACATTTACAGAAAATATAACCTGTATATATAAAACTTCAAGATTGTTCAATGGAAACTTAAAGATTTTTAAAGATTTAACACTTGTTAGTTAAAAGTTATTAGAGGCTACAATCTGTAATCTTTTAAAGATAAATAATATAAATTTAAGTGAGACAACTTGTTATAATTTGGCTCTTATTTTATTAAATTAACATACATAAATGTATGTTAACTCCCTCTAAAAACAACAAATAAAGACACGTATAAAAGTAGAAAATCTACATCTTATTTTTAGACTATTTAGAACATTTTATTTCCAATTCAGACACAAAAAGAGTTCAAGGATATGGAACTGTGGGATTGGCACATAATACAATTCGGACTTATAAATCTTTGTTTCGGATTGTAAAGGCCTATGAGTTTGAGAAATCCGAGAGATTGTATTTGAATTCTATTGATAAATATACCGCCGAATCTTTTACGCGTTTCCTAAAAATTGACCAGCAGTATAGTGATAACTACTGTGGTCAACTCTTAAAATTATTGAAGATTATTCTGCGTGATGCCCAGAAAAGTGGCATGGAGGTTCACCCCTATTCCAGTTATATAGAATCTTTTAAACAGAAAAGTTCCGACCGCATCCTTCATATTCTGAATCCACTGGAGATAAAAGTATTAAAGGAATTACATCATTTCCCAGAAGAATATAAAGATAGCTATAAATGGTTATTGATTGGATTGTGTATCGGGCAGCGGGTCTCAGATCTATTAAAGTTGAGCCCAACTCATCTTAGAAAAGCACCCACAGGATTGTATATAGATATATTACAGCAAAAAACAAAGAAGGCGGTGACTATTGGTGTTGCAGATCCACTAGTTATTAAACTATTAGAGAATGAGTTTCCAAGAAAAGTATCTCAAGTGGTGTTTAATAAACAGATCAAAACACTTTGCAAGATGGCGGGAATAGAAGATTTGGTGAGTGGGTTTAAGAACAACCCGAAAACTCGTAGAAAAGAAATTGTAAAAGCTCCAAAATACGCCTTTGTGACCTCACATATTATGAGGCGTTCTTTTGCGTCTAACTACTATGGGAAGATTGAAACGCCGCTGCTTATGAATATCACCGGGCATTCTAAGGAGAGTACTTTTCTGACTTATATTGGCACCCATCAAAATAAAGATGCACTAGCTGATTTATTTATGCAGCAGGCGGGAGTTATTTGAATCTTTCTGACTTAATCCCTAACCGTACTAACTTTTCATGTTGCCAATCTTTATCTATTAATAGATTAAACAACCAAACTCGATAACCTTTTATTATTATGAACTTATAGAGAATGTATAATATTCTTTTTATAATATTTTTTGATATTCTTTTTTTTCGTATTGGATTTGTAAACTGACTATTAAAATCTCTTAAATAGGAAGCTACCTTTTTTGTGTTGTTGTATTCTAAGCTATCTACGGAATTAAAAACCTCATAACAAGCTGCTAAAAAACAATTTAAAGGATGTTTTAGTTTGTCTAAAGTATATACCGCAGCCTTTGCACTCGTTTTTTTAGATAATAAAAAAACATCATAGGCATTTCTTAAAGCCATCGTTTTATAATAAAAACCATCATCATTTATTTGATTGGCTATAATCGATAAATTAAGTTTATTTGTATAACTCAATACAGAAACTCCATTTATAACTTGACTATCCTTTTCAACAAAACTATAATTAAATTCATTCATATACTTTTCTGTAATAATTTCTTTATGAATCTCAACTGCTGCTATATGTACTTTTTTAACTAATCTTGTATAATGTCTATTTCTTGTATTAAAATCTTTTTGATTTTCTTCTTTTCCATAACTATTATTTTTAAAGATTTCAATCGTACTAAAGAATTCTTTTTTAGAAACTAAGAAATCAATGTCTCCCACCATTCTTTCGGCTATATCTTCATATAGACCTGCTAATAAGTTACCAGTTCCTTTTAAAAATATAGGGGTAATATTATTTGCTAATAATAGCGTATTTAACTCATTTGCTTGGAATATGATTTGCTCGTTTCGTTCTCTGTTTATATTGGTAATATACTCCATATAGCTCACCAACTCTTGAGGTAAATACTGCAAGAAATCGACTCTTTTTAAATTACAATACAATGCCGGAAACACATAATGGGCTGTACTCACTTTTACAACAGCATCCCAGTCTATAGACGTTGATTTTAATTGCTTTTCTATTTCTTGTCTATTTTTTTCTTCCAAAGAAATAGTCAAACATTTGGCAATAAAAAACAGGGTTTCTTTATAATTCAATTGATTATCTTTTTACTTTAAAAATTATTTGGTAGGGTCTGGATCTTGATTGAAGTGATCTTCTCTTTTCTCTTTTAATTGTTCTAAGGTAAATTTGTCTCGTACAGACTTTGTTTTTGGGAAGATATAATTAGACAGGGTTACAAAAACTTTTACCCGTTCTGTTTTAGTGAGCTTGTCTTGGTTTACCAGCAAATCATCTAATACTTTTTCATAGAGTATTTCCATCTTTTCCTTGGTGGAAGGTCCTTCTTTTTTTGCAGGACCTCTTTTAGATTTTTTTCGTGCTTTCTTTGCTGAGTTTGGATCGAATGGCATAGTTATAATTTTATTAGTGGTACTTGGTTCCAATTAATCAATTGGTCTGCCTGATTTAAATCAATAAAATCAAAATCATTTATCCATCGCTCTAATTTAAATTTACAATTTTTAATACCTACGTAGGATTTAAAACGTCTAGATAGAGAAAGACCCGGCACAATAGGTTGATCACTGTCAAAATCTCTGGGATGAAAATAAGTCATCACATAGTTAGATTGATTTGTCCAATTTTCAATAATTTTGTAGGGTAACAATCGAAAGTATCCGCCCCCCGAAAAAATAAAAGGTTTTCCTAAAATTTCATGCGTGTTTATAGGGAACTCTTTTAATTTAATTCCGTTGTATTCTATAATCGATGGAATTGCTTTATTGTAAGATGGTAATCCTCCATGTGCTCTTGCTGCTGGAAAAACAGAACTATCTTTTCTTATACCTAATTCGTGTAAGACCTCAAAAGCCCATTTATTGTTTTCAGTAATACTAAAACCTGGCGCTCTAAAGCTGGTTATATTTTTACCTATACAATCTTCTAACGTTTTAATAGATTTTTCAACATCATTATAAAATGTTTTTTTGTCTTGCTCATAAACCAATTGATGTAAATGGGTATGACTACCTATCTCAAAGCCACGATCACTTATCTCTCTGATAATTTCAGGATACTTTTCTGCCATCCAACCCACCACAAAAAAAGTAGCAGAACAATTTGAATTATCAAGGATATCATATATAATATCCATTCCAAATTGAATTCTAGAATCAAATTTATTCCATTCAGAAATGGACTTAGTTTCGTTATTATCTAAAATGTGAAACCACTCTTCAATATCAAAAGTTAAAACTTTCATTTATTAAAATATAAATTAAATTCGTTAATATCTTTACATTTGATAAGTTTGTCATTATTAACAATAACAATCTGTTTTGAAATTCTGGCTAAACTTACATCAGAATAACTATCTGTATAAAGAGTTCTAATAGAATTTACACCATTTTTTTGTAATATGTAATTTTTATTAGTTGAATAACAATTGAAGCTAAATTCTGAAATTATCCCTTTAACGGAAATAAATTTAGAGCCAAAAACTTTCACATTCTTTGAAAAGATATATTTTAAGTATATCTCATAAGAAGCACTTATTATAATTATTATTTTTTTCTTTGTGTTAAAATTGAAAGTTTTATATAAATCATTGTAATCAATTTTAGATGCAAAATTTTTCGCCTTATTTTCAATATAATCATCTTTTAGCCCTCTTAAAAACAAATTAAAGCCTTTAATCTTTAAATAATCATTTGATATTATTTTAAGCTTAAATAATATCATCAGTCCAATATAATAAGATAATTTAATTGGGAATTTAAAGTTTTTTTTAGATGTATGTATATAAAAATTTAACAATGTATCCCTATATGTCAAAGTCTTGTCAAAATCAAAGACAACTATATCATTTTCCATTTAATAATTTTTGTTTTATTTTTTTAAAATCGAAATATGTTAATACAATAAATTTAAATGATCTGTAAAAACTAGAGTAGGTGAAATTTATATAACAAGTATTTTTATCCTTTTTAAAAAACCTAATAGGATTTTGAAGGTTTTTTAAAAAGAAGATTATATCATAAGGAAATACCCATCTAATATATTTGTTAGTTAAAACATCAACCTCTTCAATCCCCCCTCCCTCACATAATTTTATATAGGAATAAATAAAATTAGAATTATTAAACTCTGATAATAAGATAGACCCCCAAAGTCTCGGGTTAATTTCTATTAATTTATATTCTTTTGTAATAGTATCCTGTAAAAACTCAATCATTATAAAACCAGACCAATTTAATTTTTTAATTATGTCACTTCCTGTATTTCTAATTTCTCTATTCAAATTAGATTTAGAAAAAATACTAACTCCTCCTTGCTCTGGAAATGTTCTGATTCTCTGATGACTATAAAAAGAAACTATTTCACCCTGATCACACAGAAAAAAACCAGCTTGTATGTCTTTTGGATTATCTAATAATTCTTGAATAAAATTTGACTTAAAATCTATAGAATCGAAAACAAGATCATTTTCTGAAGTAATATATTTTATACCTTTAGAGCCAGAACCATTTATAGGTTTTAGAATTAATGGTAAATTATAGTTCTTTTGTTTAACATCAATTTCTGAGTAATACTTAGGGCAAGAGATTTCTTTTGATTCACAAAAAATATTTAATTTATTCTTGTCCCTTGATAGATTATATGTAGTTAAAGATGGTAATTTATATTTAAAATTTTTAATTCCAAATATTTTAATATAATTATAAAATTTAATAGTAATATCTTCTTCGATTGGAAAATAAATTATTGATTCATTTTTATATTTTTCAGAAATAGCATTTAAATCTAAATCAAAATCATCGCTACTTAACTTATGAAAATTAACTTTCCCATAAATTAATCTTATTTTTTTTAAAGATTCGTCACCAGCATAGATTATATCATCATCATTAAATCGATTTTTTAAAATATTTATAAGATCAAATGTCTTTCTTAGTAAGGAGTTTGTTACTAATATTTTCATTAAATTTTATGTTTAATAAATTCATACATTTTATTAGCAAGAACTTTTCTGTCAAAATCCTGACTCAAATTACATAAACCCTGTTCATATTGTTTTAAATCTTCAATAAATAATTTTTTACAACTATGGATAAATTCTATTTTATTTTCAGGTTCAAAACATAAACCAGCATTGTATCTATTTAGTATTGATTTAGATTCACCCTGAACACCCAATAAAATTGGTTTTCTCATTGCTGAAAGTTCAAAAATCTTTGAGGGTATTACCTTTAAATATCCTTCAAATTTTTTTAAATTAACTAAACCACAATCAAAGATTGACAGATATTTTGGCACTTCTTCTTTTCTAACACTAGGTAAAAGGGAAACATTTATTAAACCCTTTATTTTGATTAGTGATTGTATATTTTCATATTCAGCACCAGATCCAATAAATAAAAAATGAATTCTTTTATCAAAATTATATATCTCTTTTGAACAATTCAGAATAAAATCTAGTGCATGACTTACACCAATAGTCCCTGCATATCCAAATATAAATTTATCTTCAAGACCAAGTTTTTTAACTAATAAGTTTGATTTTTCAGTGGATTTAAATAATTTATTATTGGATCCATTGTATATGACAGCTATCTTATGCTCCGGGATATTAAATCTCTTTATTATATTTGATTTAAAGCTAGATGTTACTGTTATTATTCCAGATGAATAATGGTAATATAAATATTCTATTTTTTCTAAAAACCTATAAATTAAACTGTCTTTTTTAATAAGAATTATTCCCTCAGGCCAAAGATCTCTTATCTCAATAAACCAAGGTATTTTTTTTAATTTAGAAATTACCATGGCTGTAATTCCAACAAAAAACTGAGGAGATGTAGCTATAATCGCATCAAATGATTTTCTTTTTAAAAATAATAAATAAATAAAAGCTGTAAGCGCGAAACTAAGATGATCTAAAACTCTTAGAATAAAACCTTTATTTGGTCTAATAAAACTCCACAACCTAACAACCCTAATGCCGTCTAATATTTCAATTTTTTTTAAGGTATTTTTATATCCTTTATGAACTTTACCTTCTGGAAAATTTGGGAAAGAAGTGATGACTGTTACATGAGCACCCTTTTTAACCCATTCTCTACAATGATCATGAGTTCTAGAAGCTGGAGCATTAGTTTCAGGTGTAAAATTATCAGTTATAAATAATATTTTCAAAATTAATTAATTTTAATTGTAGTTGTAATTTTATTTTTAAAAGTAATTTCTAAAGTTTTTTTTGTGATGGATTGATTAAATTCAGGGCAATATGATGAATTTAAAAGTCTTATTTTTTGATATTTACTGAAACTAATTTCTATGTTTCCGTTAATCAAAAAACAATTTTTATTATCAATCAATTGAACATTTGGATGAAAATGTAAAAATAATTTTCCTAATACTTTTTGACCAATTAAGATATCTTGAATTTGAATTTCATCTTTTTTGTTCTGCCACGAACGTTTGTGCAAAACTTTATGACTTCTATATCCATTGTGAGTAGCTGACACATAATTTTGCTCATCAATAATCATTGTAACATTTGCCCTTTTAGCAACTCTGAATCCAGACCATACCTGACTACTATTTTTTTCACATATAGTAACAGTATTATGTGCTTTTGTTGAACGCTGATATTCTCTTTCTGGACAAATATTGTAAGTAGAAGTTCCTGAGTCTACAATAATCGGTTTATTATTTACATATAACTCAAAATTAAAAGTATCTGCGTGAGTGTGACCAGGTGTGTAAGATGGTTTTATATCAGCAACATTAATTAATAATTCATGATGTTTTCCTTTAAATTTTCTAAAACCAGATTCACTTAATTCAATTTTATTTACACTGATATTTAATTTCTTTGCATAATACATTAAATTATATGTACTTGGATTAATATTATTTGCAGCGTCGTTAAACAAAGGTATATGACCGGATTCAAAAGTTATTTGATTTAACCAGGAGATCATTTTAGTAGCAATTAATCTCAAATAAGAAGTAGTTTTAGTATTTGCAAAAGAATTTAACTCAGCAAGATTTATAGAATCTAATATTCGATACAACATTAATTGATGATACATAGGAGACAATTCGAAATGAGCACCATCCTTTAAAATCTGTTCATTTAACTCTCTTTTTAATAAATAAGTTGCTTTTTTTAAATACCTATGGTCTTTAAAAAAGTGTGCAGAAAACCATAAGGCAAATGCATTTTCAAGAAGATGATTTGCTAATAAATGATACTCTATATTAGAGTAAAGTCTATTAGCATCTTCTCGCATAGTTTGTAAAATTACTGTATCTTTAATTTTATGTTTAGAAACAAATTTTATCCAATTTATAAGTCGTAACGAGGTGGGGTAAGACTCTTTACCATCTTTAATATTATTATAGTTACTTATGAATTTTTTTATTAAATATAAACCATCAGGTCTACTAATATTTTGTTGATTTAAATAATCAAAGTAATTTAAATTATAGGTCCATAATTTTTTGTGTTTTTTAAAATCCCAATCAATGGAACTTTTAAACTGTTCAACGATATTTAAAAACTGAAAAGTATTGTCTCCCTTAAAGGTTCTTAAATTAAAGATTACATCATTCCACTGCAACGAGGAAACCTTTTCATAAGAATTATTATAAGAAAACTGAAAAGGCCAAATTGCTTTTACTCTATACCAAATTTGAAAAAAAACCTGTTTAGGTTTTAAAAAGCGAATTGTGTTAAAGAAAAGACCTAGCTTATTGTAATCCATTTTCCTTCTTTTAAAGAATCAATTGCAGCAAATGATGCTTTTGTTGTATTAAGTATTTCTTCAAATGGAATAATAGCTGCATCTCCATTTTTTTGTTGCTCTAAAAGTGCTTTAAATTGATTGTAGTGCCCTTTATCTTGATTCGATTTTGAACTTGAGAAACTTTTAAACCCAAATCCTTTCAAAGTTCTCCAATTATCCATTACAAGGGTTCTTTCTTGGGAATACACTTCTATTCTTTCTTTAGAATAACCCTTACTACCATTTGAAAAATAATTAATAACTGCGTTTGTTCCATTCTGATATTTTAACAAAATACTTGCATTATCAGTGTTTTCTTCTGGATTTTTACCCATTGCATTCATACATACAGAAATTACTTTTGATCCAGAGAGATAAGTACAAAGATCAATATAATGACAAGCTTCACCTATTATCCTACCTCCACCAATTTCCATATCATGAATCCAAACATCTTTTGGAATGAAGCCAGCATTCATAGTAGCAACTATATTAACTGGTGTAGTAGAACTCCCCAATGCTTTTTTCATTTTCTTTGCTAATGGGGCAAATCTTCTATTAAATCCAACGGCTATATTAACATTATTTAAATTGTAAGCTTGAATAATTTCATCTAGTTCCTTTTGGTTTATAGCTAATGGTTTTTCTACAAATACACTTTTACCTGAATTAATGGCTTCAATAACCATTTTAGCATGCAGATGATGTTGCGTGGTAACAAGAACCAGATCAACATCATCATCAATTAATATTTGATGATAATCGGATGTTGAATTGGCTATGCTGTGTTTTTTTGCCATGATTGTAGAAGATAACCCACCTGAACTAGCAATGTATTTTATATTAGCATTAATTTTCTTGAGATTTGGAAGAATAGTAGAACTTGTAAAATTACCAGCTCCTATGATACCAACTACGCCTTTCTTTCCTTCAAAAGATTTTTCAACCAATTTGATGGTACTTTTTTGTTCTTTAGAAGATGAGTATTCTAGAATTGAAGCAATTGATTTTGAATTAGACATATCACCATATATCTTCTGATAATCATTCAAAGCAACTCTATCAGTAATCAAAGAGCTTACATCTACAGTTTTCTTTGAAATTGCATTTAAAACGGCTTGAAAGTTTCGTTTTTCTGTCCATCTCACATATCCAATTGGATAATCATGTCCTTTTTGTTCGTATTCTTTATCATATCTTCCTGCTCCGTAAGAACAAGAAACTTGAAATGTAATTTCTTTTGCAAAGAAATCTGCACGACTAATGTCAAGACCTATTACCCCAACAAGAATTATTCTACCTCTTTTTCTGCACATATTTGCAGATTGGGAAATAATTTCATTACTTTTATTTGAGGCTGTAATAATTACTCCGTCTGCACCAACACCATTAGTGTAGGATTCTACAAACTTCACCTGATCAGTTCCTTCGGCTGGGTTAATAGCTGTAATTCCTTTTTCATTTGCGATTCTAATTTTTTCAGGATCAAAATCAAAACCTATAACATTACATCCGTTTGCTAACAGCAATTCTGCTGTTATTAAACCAATTAGACCTAATCCAACAACGACAATAGTTTCTCCAAATGTTGGTTGTAACAATCGAATTCCCTGAAGACCAATTGCTCCTATGACTGTAAAAGAAGCTTCTTCATCTGTTACATTATCCGGGATTTTTGCAACCAAATTTTTGGGAACGCAAACATACTCAGCATGATGTCCATTTGATGCAACTCTATCCCCAACAGAAAATTCTGTAACTCCTTTCCCAACACCAACAATCTTACCGACATTACAATATCCAAGAGGTAGCGGTTGACCAAGTTTATTGAAAACAGCCTCCATCGTTGGACGTAAACCATCTGTCTTAATCTTATCTAATACCATTTTAACCTTGTCTGGCTGCTGTTTAGCTTTCTGAATAAAATTTGCCTTTCCAAAATCAACTAACATTCTCTCTGTACCTAGTGAAACTAATGTTCTAGATGTTTGAATTAATACACTTCCACGCTTAACACTTGGTGCTGGGACTTCCTCTAATATTGTATCACCTGTTTTAAGGTCTTGTATTATTTGTTTCATAATTATAATTTAGATATGACAAATTTTAATTTGCCATTTTTAGTTCTTTTAATTTTTTTTTGATATCGTATGTTAATAGATAAATATTTTCCTGTTCTTTTTTGAAATTCTGAAATTATAAGTTTTTCATCAATAATTTTATTGAATTTTTTGTTTGGAACAATATTAACTATAATTTCGTCAAGAGATTCTTGTAAAATTTGAGCCTCTTCAACATTAATAATATCTTTAAAAATATGGTCTAATCTACCAAGCTTTGCGCCATTTTTTAAAGTTATGTAATCTTCATTTCTTCCATCTATTGATTTTATTTTAAAATTTTTATTATCGTAAGTAGTTAAAATGTCGCCCGTGTCATATCTTATAAGTGGAAATGCAAAATTGTAATAATTAGTTCCGATAATATGATATTGGTTTTTAGGTAATTTTTTTTTACTAATAAACTCACTGTAGGCGAAATCTTGATCAGGAATAAATTCATTACTTGTATTTAAACTTATGTTAGAAACTCCCTCAGAAAGTCCATAATGCTGATAGATTTCTGCTTTAAAAACTTTTTTAATAATTATCCTCTGTGATTCAAGGAAATTTTCTGCACCAAAAGTTATATATTTAACAGAGTCATTAATTTCTAAATTATTTTCTATTATAAGATTTGAAAGTAATGTAATTTGAGACGGATAGCCGTGTAGCCATGATAGTTTTTTATCACATATTTTATCATAATAAAATTTTACAGTTTTAGAATTTAAATGATGAGCACTAAACATTGTCATTCTCATAGGATAATTATTAATCCAATATGGTGCTGATTTTTTATTTAAATTTAAAATACTTCTACCCCCAAACCAACCACACCAAGTACCAAACTTAATACCAACTTTAATTCTATATCTCCACCATATAGCCCATTGTCTATTTTCCATCTCTCTTGTTTCTGGAAATATTAAACCAGAACCAGTTGTGCCACTCGTATGATTATTTTTAGAGGTATTTAAGTATTTCAAATTAATTATATCGTTTATATTTTCTTTTACGATTTTCTTATTAAGAATTGGAAGCTTTTCAAGATTTTTTAAGTCATTAAATTTTTTTACTTTAAAATTATATTTTTTAAATATTTTTTTCCAAAATATTGTTTTTTCGGCTTCAACTAAAAATTTTTTCAAATCATTTATGTTAACAATTTCGGGATTTGATTTTGAGTAAGAATTCAAATAAGTAAAAAAATCACTATTATATCTGCGTCTGAAAATTATTAAAGACTGAAGATTTAAAAAACATAATTGAAAGATATAAGGCAAAGAGAGATATAACTTTTCTAGATCAATTTTCATTTATTTTGTAATTATTAGTATTAATATTTTTATAGTCTTTCATTACACAAAATTAGATTGTTAACACAGTATTCAAACCAAGCGACAGCTATTCTATGATTTTGCTAAAGACCAAATTTTTAAATTATAAATTATAATTACTGAAAATAATATCAAATACATTCATTTAAATTATTTTTTTCAAAAATATTATAAGTTTATGTCTAATTACTAACCAATTAGTTTTTAAATTAAAAACTAAAAGTGAATCTTTCTGCCCAATTTTTGGTAAAAGAAAACTATTCCTTCTATTTTTAGCATATAACTTATCGAAGCTATTGTAAGACATATCCGAAAAATTTGGGACTTTTTTATGTTTGAATTGTGAAATTTTTTCAGAATAAACAGATTCTAACTTATTGTTACTTTCTTTAAAAAGATGAAGCTTATTATTCTTACCATGCTCATAAATTAATAAGTACTTAGAAAAATTGTCATAACTTAATTTTCCGTCAAAATAAACTGATTGTGGGTACAAGAAATTACCAAGCCCATAAACAATTGTTTTGTTCTTATATATTTCATATCCTTGAATACAATGACTGTGACAACCAACAATTAAATCTGCACCTAAATCAATACATTTATGAGCAAACTTTCTAAAAAAAGGTGCTGGAAGTTTTTCTAATTCATAACCCCAATGAAAATAAAGTAATAAACTAGTTTCTGGATTGACTTTTTTGTTATTAATAATAGAATTAAATATCTCATTTGCATCAAACAAATTAATTTTCTCAATGCGAGAATTTTTACAATTAATTCCTTGCCATCCATAGGAGTTAATTAAAATATGTTTTTTTTTACTTATTATTTTTTGAAACTCTTTTTTATTACCAATAAGAGTGATATTTTTTTTTCTAAAAAAATCAGCACTTTTAGACAAACTATTATTGAAATCAAAAATATGATTGTTTGAAATATTTAAATATCTAATATTAAGAATTTTAGTTATTTCATCTATACAGCTATTAGTATTAAATAATATATTTTTTTTTAAATAATCATTAACAAACTTATCTTCAATTATAGAACCTTCTAAATTTGAAATAATTATATTATCCCCTATCAAATTTTTAACAGATTCAAAGTTTGGTATATCTTTTAAGCGTGGCAAGGCTATGTCTCCAGTTATAAATAAAGTCATTTTTTTTAAATTAAAAAGTAATAAATCAAACTCATTAATGTAGATGTTATCAATATTTATATAATAACATTTTTCTATGGCCTATTTTCCAGGCTCTTTAGTTATGCACAAATAAATTTTTGAATATTTATAGTATAATATAAATTAATTACAGTTATAACTTTTTTTATTAATATACGGAGATATTATTGGCTCTTTTACAACCTCAAGAAACCAGTTTTCGTACCATTTTTCTAAAACAAGCCATGCCCATATCAAGGCAAAATTTTTCTGAGAAATTATTTTTTTAACTCCCTTATAGTTTATGCCAGGAATATTTTCACTTTTAACAAAAACATCAATTTGCTTTTTGAATTTTCCCAGTATCCAAATATCAATTGGGATTTCAAATCCTTTTTTCTTTCTTCTTACTAATTCTTTTGAAATATACTTAACAGCTAAATCTTTCAATATTCTTTTCCCATTACTTTTTCTTACCTGAATTAAATCATTAAGTTTTAATGAATCAGAAAAATCTATGATTTCATTTATTAGAAAAGGAACTCTAGCTTCAATAGAAAATGCCATAGTAGCTCTGTCAGTTCTTGTCAATAAATCATTTGGAAGTCTATTTTTATAATCTTTTTCTTTGAATTCTTTATGTAAATCATTCGAGTTAATATTTTTTAAAACATTTAAATTATTGTTAGTTAGCAATAAACTACGTTCCTTATAATTTGAAATATGACCTGCACCGAAAAAAGATTTATATTTTTTCCAATCAATTATTTGTGTCTTATTCCATGGTATAATATTTAGTAAGAAGCTTGGAATATATTTTAAATATGAAAATAAAATATATTTAATGTAAATATTGTATCCCAGAAATAATTCATCAGCACCCTCACCCGCTAACATTACTTTGTAATTTTTTGAACGAACGTGATCTGTTAGTGCCATAAGTGCCATTGCAGACGGATCAGCTACAGGATCGTCATTATGATAAGCCCATTTCTCGAAATAATCTAATATGTTGTTATCAGAAAGGTATTTAGTCTCCAATTTTATATTTAAATCTTCCGCGGCTTTTTTTGCAAATTTTGTTTCATCCCATTTACTTTTAGTGCCTAAATTAAAAGCTTTAATTTTTTTTAATTTAGTAGAATAATAAGATATTAAACTTGAATCAACACCACCCGAAAGAAATACACCAACAGGAACATCACTTACCATGTGATTTGCAACTGATGTTTCTAAAAGCTTATCTAATTTCTTCAATTTCTGCTTATAATTAAGATCTGATTTAGACTCACTTTGTACTTTATAATTCTTGACAACACACTCTAGACTATCACAATTTATTGTCATAAAAGTTCCCGGTAAAACTTTTTTTGCTCCTTTAATGAAAGTGGAATTTATTGAAGTACTCCTATTGGTAAAATAATGTTTAAGTTCATTAGTATTAAATTCGGGACATTTAACGTGTTTAATCAAAGGTTTAAGTTCACTAGAAAAAAACAATTGATCTGGATCTTTAAAGTAATATAATGGTTTAATACCTAAAGAATCTCGAAATAAAACACATTGATTTTTATTACTATCATATATACAGCCAGCAAACATTCCTCTTAATTTATTAAATATTTTAAACCCAAATTTTTTATATCCTAAAAGTAAGACTTCTGTATCAGAATTTTTAGTTACAAACTTACAACCTAACTTAATTAATTCCTCTTTAATTTCAACATAATTATATATTTCACCGTTAAATACCAAAGTATAATCTTCATCAGTTGTAGTCATTGGTTGTTTTCCTAATTCAATATCAAGTATTGACAACCTGTTATGACCAAATTTAATATATTGATTCGAGAATTCTCCCCAAGCATCCGGCCCCCTATGATTTTGCCATAAGCCTAATTTTCTTATATCAACATCTGTATTTTTTCCGATGATTCCTAATATCCCACACATTTTAAAATAATTTTATTATTTATAACTTATTTTTGGAAGTATTACCATTTTTATTTAATAATATTAACAACTTTAGAGTTTACAAAATAAGAATCTTTCTTCTTAAGTAAATCATTTATTTATTTTCTCATAGACTTTTGCGTTAATATGAAAGGTTTGTATTGCTTGTAATCCACTATAGTAAAATCCAGCTCTGCCATCCAAAAGTCCTAATCTTAAAAAATAAAAATAAACAAAAACTAATAGTGGAAATAATAAAAAATTTTCAAATTTTGACTTTATAAATCTTCTTCGGGCAGCTTGGTTTCCGAATAATGAAGGTTTTAGTTTTAATTCGATTGGATTTAATATAACTTCTGCATTCCAATCTGAATAATGATTATGTTTACGAATGTAGTCATGTATATCATTTACATTACGATGTATAATAGAGCTCTTAAGTTTCTTTGTTTTTCCTTCAACAATAAAATGCTCATGGGTCTCAATTGGCAATTCATTTTTAGAATATTCAGTTTTTATTAATCTTTCATAAGAACCAAATCCTTTTCTAAATAACATTGTCTTATATAACCCTGGATATGCAAACTTCAATTGTCGGCCTAAAAATTCAAGTCTAAAAAGTAATTCAAATCCATTATACTTTTTATCTTTTATGGATTCTTCAATTTCATTTTTTATATTATTTGTCAAAATTTCATCAGCATCTAATAACAAAATCCAATCGTATTTTATAGTTAAATTATCAATAGCCCATTGTCTTTTCTTTGGCCATATTTGTTTATTTTTATATGTTATGAAATTAACACAATGTTTTTTTGCAATTTCTTTAGTTTTATCTGTACTATTGCTATCAATAATATGAATATCATTAGACCAATTATCTATTGCTTCTAAACATGCAGGTAAATTTTTTTCTTCGTTGTAAGTTGGAATTATTATTGAAATTGGTATGGTCATATTATTTTTTTTTAGTAATGAGATTATAAAATTCAATCCAATTTTTAACCTTATTTCTAACATCAAATTCTTCGTTCATTAACTTTTCAGAATTTAATCTCATTAAGTTATACTCTTGCTTTGATAATATTAATACATCATCTAAGATTTCTGCAATTTTCTCTGGGCTATTAGAAATCCAATATCCAGCTTTATACTTTTGTAATATTTGCCAGGGAGTACCAGTAGAAGCTATTACTGGTGTCCCTTGAGATAAAGACTCAACTACAACATTGCCAAAATTTTCATTGTGTGAGGGCATTACAGTTATGTATGCATTTGCATATAATGAATCTTTAGTTGTTTTTTCAACATGTCCAATAAATTCGACATGATTTAATAAATTTAAATCTTTACAAAGCTTTTTCAAATCATCTCCATAACTATTTTTATTATTTCCAGCAATAATTAATTTCATATTTTTTTGATTAAATACAACTGAAATATGAATTGCCTTTATCAAATTCTCTATCGCTTTTTTTGGGCTAATTCGTCCAATAAACAATAAATAATCAAATTTATCATTCGATTGAATTTTCTTATTTGGCTTTATATAGTTTGGTAATTGAATTATTTTCTCTAGTTTAAAGTGACTTAAAACCAAAGTTGTTTCTTCATTGGATGTAGTATGGAAATAAAAATCATTTACTAATAGTTTTTTAAGTAGCTTCAAATAGTATTTTTTTATCGAGGAACCGTAAACAAGAGCTTCCGTTGCAAGTTCTCCTCGTGGAGACCAAACCACTTTTTTTTTATAAAATATTTTATTTACTAAATAAAGAATCAAAGATGGGGGATAAAACAAACCTGTCAGTTGAACAATATCTACTTCTTTCAATTTTAGTATTGATTCATAAAGAAACTTTACAGGGAAATAATGAATAAAGGTTTTACAATAAATTACATTAACAATATTTAAGCTAAGCCACTTATTTAATTTCACATTGTGAGAATTAAGAATATCTAAATTTGTAGTTACCACATAAATATCGATATTTTGTTGAGTTAATGCTTCAGTTAACCAATAAATTGTATTGTTTGGCCCTCCAGATTGAGCTGGATAAAAGGCCCCCAATGGAAACAAAATTTTCATATTTTTTTTAGATTTTTTATACTTTTAAAATAGTATTCGTAGACATCTTTAAAATGATCATTAAAGTTTTTTTGATTTTCGTAAAAATCATTTTTTTTAAATTTAGAAATATATTGGTTAATACTAGATCCAAATATTGAATCTAAAACAAGAGATAAGCCTGAACCAAAAGAAATAAAATTTGTTGGTAATGTTGACTGATTTAAAACCCATAGTTCAAAACATCCTTTAGAGTCAATAACTTTTAAATCTGTAATTTCTACTAAATCTTCTAATATTTCCCTTCTGTGTGGTAAGTAAAAAATCTTAGAATTTAAAGGAAGTTTTTTTATTAAGGACTTTATTTTATTATTATAAGAATATTTTGAGAGATAATTATCTGAGATAAGTGGTGAACCTATAATTACATATTCATTATTATGAAATTTAATTTTTGATGATTTATCTTTTAAATAAAATAGATTGTTTTTAATTACATTTTTAAAGGGTAGTGAAATTAACGAAAAATGATGAATTAAATTTTTAATAGTATTGGCATATGGAGATTTTCCATCTGTAAATGCTACCAGATTAGCGTTCCCATCATCTAACGAATAAATATTATTTTTTGCAGTAAAAAAAGCAAAAATCGAATGGTGTTTGCACCACAATTGACCAGATACTAATTTATAATTAAAACTAATTAAATATAAAAACAAATGAAAAATTACATTATAATACCAGTAGATTTTATTAATTAACTTATCGTCTTGTCTTTGGTTAATTAAATAAATTCTACTAATTTTTTTACAATCTAAATAATCGAATTTATATTTAAATTCATTATTTGACTTGAAATAAATCATTGTAATATCTTCTGATTTTACAATTCCTTGGGCTATAAATTCTAATAAATTATAGTATTGACTTGGACTTGAAATTAATGCAAACATCTAAATATTTTTTTGACAGATAAAATCTTTTTGAATGTATAGAATTGATAAAACCAACAATGTAACTTGAATAATCCATGAAACACAAAAAATAATAGCGGCATAATGGATACCATTTTTAATATATAAAAGATTTAATGAGATAGATATAATTGCGGCAAAACATGTTATATAAACAAAATAATTGTTCTTATTAAAAGCATTTAAAAAAGGATTTAATATCCACCATATTATTTGAAAAAATAAACCAATAACAAACCAAATATATAAACTCCAATCTTGGTGATAGTCTAATGGCAATAATAAGTGCTGAAAAAAAGGCATGAATAAAAAATATATAAAACTAAAAATAAATGCAATACTTATTACAAGTATGATTGATCTAAATAATTCATGAGGAATTTTTTTTGTATATGCCATAATCTTAAAAACATGTGGAGACCAAGTTAGTTGTAAGATATTTCCAAAAGCAGAAATTCCAAAACAGACTTGAAAAATAGCATAATAATAGGCCAATTCTTCTTTACTCAAATAAGCATTAATGATGAACTTATCACCCTGTATATATATCTGAGCAAAGATTTGATATAAAATTAAAGGCAATGAAAACTTTATAGACTTAAATAATAAATTACTATTGATTGAAAAGTTTTTAAAAACAAGAATTTTAAAAAAAGAATATATTAAAGCAGATGAAAATGAAAATGAATTAATTAGTAATATTTTGGTTAGAGTTAAGGAATTTTGATAAAACAAAATTAAAACAGGAATAATAGTAAATATAAAAATTATAATATTTAAAATTAAAAATGAGTGTTTATCTCTTCGAGCTCTGCAAAGTGTTAAAACTAAAGTAACATGTGACAATAAAAATGTATTTAATACAACATAAATAATGATTGTGAAATCATCGAATTTTAAAAACGTTAAAAGAAAATTTTTTAATAAATAGACAATAATTAATAAAACAAAAGAGGTGATTAAAGAAAAAATAAAAACAGAGTAGAAAAAGGTATAGTAATTTTTTTTCAGATCTATATAATAATATTTAATTAAATAAGTTGAAAAACCCATTCCAATAAATGGTGAAGTTATAACTAAAAGAGATTTGTACATTGAATAATTAGCAAAATCTTCAGGGGTAATAGTTCTAGTTAGAATCGGGATTAAAATAATCGGAATCAAAATAGTAAAAAGTTGACTAACACCATAGGTTAAAAATTCTTCACTATAATTTTTAATTTTTTTTATGTTGAGTATCATTTATTCAATCTATAATTTATTGGATGAATTAAAAGTATGATAATAGCAAAATCCCAGTATTTTGGAAAATATATTGATTCTACTAACGAATAAATAAGAAATGGGGCAAAATAAATTAATGGAAAATAATATTTTTTATGTTTCATGAATCTCCTTAAAAAAATACCTGTAAATAATAAAAACCCAATAAAACCAATTTCATTCCATAGATCAAGAAATACATTATATGTATATTCAAAAAAATAAAATTTATAACCCTCCGGATAACCCCAAAAGAATTCATTAATAGTCATTTCTGAAAAAAATACAGCTTGAGCAATACCTCTTCCCTGATTTGTAACATCAGCAAGCTCATAAGAATTAGAATCAAATTTTTCAATTGCTAATAGTAAGCTTAAAAATGAGATGTATGCTATAAATAAATATATCGTTTTAGGATATTTCTTAATTATTTTTGGATAAAATTCAAAGATATTAATTAGAAATAAAACTACTGCAACAATCAATCCAGCTCTACTATTCTGAATAAAAATTAGTACGATGTTTAAAGATGAAAAAAATAATATTATTTTATTTTTATTTAATGTATAATATCTATTTAATATTGTTAGAATATAAATGAAATTATTTAAAACAATAGGAATTGCATTTGAACTTGCCGCCTCAAAAGATAACTCTTCATCAAAACCAAATTCTCTTCTATTAAAAATTGAAGGAAGAGTAGAAAAATAAATTTGATAATAGTAGATGTAGAAAAATAAAAGACCCACTATAAGTATATTAATATTAAGCCTTACTTGTGTGACTATTGCAATTGCTATAAATGTAAAAAATGGAGAAAATAAAATAAAAGTATTTGTGTCATTTTTAATAAAAAAAGTCAAAAAACTGAGTAGAAAAAAAATAAATAATAATAAATTTACTGATCTATTTAGACTTAAAGATCTAATGATTATTTGTAAATTAAATAGCAATAAAAACAAACACAATACTAATAAAATATATGTAAAGTTTTGATGATTCTCAATCTCAATTGTTGAATACAATGGAAACGAAAATACAAACACAAAAAAGAAAATTAAACTTGTTATTTTATTTTTGGAAATCATTAAAGTTATTTATTTTTTTTATAGAAGATATCATTTGCTCATAATATGGTAATTTTTTGACTTGCTCCTCTATCCTCATTAACTTTTCTGGAAATTTCAAAAATGCTTCTACTTGTTTGTAAAGACCTGGTTTAAAATTCTGATCTAATTCATCCTCTAATTCAATTTTTTCTAAAGAAATAGAACCTCTTTTTTGAACAAATAGTTGTTCCATAGGCTTCATAATATATCTATTTTTATTAGTTAAAAATTCAACCCACCAACGTCCAGCAGATTCCCAATTTGCATTATACGAGAATAAAGCGTTTTTATCCGAAATACCTGCACCTGAAAATATAGTGCCTTTTGGATGCCATTCTTCTCCTCCAGAAACAAAGCTTTTCATTTCTATTGGACTCCCACCTATATGAAATGCTAAATCTATAACATGAGAAGAATTTTGAATAAACCATTCATTCAGTATTTCCTTATGCTGCGGAAGATTTTTAATTATATGCCCCCATTCTGTAAATTCAAAATTAAAGGATTTGATACCGTCATCATTTGCAATAAGCTCTTTAACCTTCAAAACAGAAGAGAAAAAACGTCTATTGTAAGCAATATATACATTAGTATTATTAGTAAGTGCAAGAGAGTTTACTTCTTTAATATCATTTGTATCTAAACCGCCTGGCTTTTCTATAAGAATATCTTTAAACCCTGAATTTATTAAGGATTTTGAAATTGTTCCCAATAAATTTTCATTTACAGTTATAATTGCTTTTTGAAGATTAAAATCTAAATTGGAATTATTTTTTAACCATAGTTCTATTCCTCCCAAAATAACTTCTTCATTAATCTCTTTTTCAAAATTTAAAGCACCCTTTTTTGTATTACCAACAGTAATAAATTCTTGATTTTGAGACTTTAAAACCTTAGCGTATTCTATAGCCATAGGTCCGCATCCAACTAATATTAGTTTCATGTATTTTATTTTATTTTTAATTAATTGACCACAATTTGATTTCAGCATTTGTAGTAAATCTTTTTTCAAACTGCTTATATCCTGTTTTTTTATTTATTATTTCTAGTATAAAATCAACTTCGCTCAGATTGTTAAATACTAAATAAGCAAAAGTAGATTTCCCTACTAATTCATTAATTGAATTATTAAAAATGTAAGGAAATACAACTTCACCACTTTCTACTTGAAACTCATTTGAGTTTTTATTAAAATTAATATTTTTAACATTGCATAAAATTCTAATTTTTAAACTTTTATAATTAAAGTTTATTTCAGAAATGATATTTTGGTTATTGGATAAAACTAAATTTTTTATTTCGCTAATATCAAGTTCTATTAATTCATTTTCACTCAGATCATTAAGATGATATTTAACACTTTTAAATTTATCAGCAATTTCCTCATGAGTATCTGAGAATTTATAAGGATAATGTGTTCTGAAAAATTTAACAGAATCATTTCCAAATACCGCTCTATAAATAAATTCCGGGTTATAAAATAAATTAGATTTAGCATACGCTTTAGCAGCCATCATAGGGCCAATTGATATAAGTTTATCTATTTGGGTATCTCTTTGATATACATAACAAATTGATTCAATTTTCCAAACTCCGTAGCTATCATTTTGTGTCAGCCATATCAACTTTGATTTTGATAAATCATATAACTTAAAGATATTCTCTTTACCCTGAGAAGACATATTTATTAAAAAATTAAAAATGTTATTAAAAAACTAAACTTATAAAAAGGCATTATTTTAGATAGAAATTTTGAAATAGATATTAAGAATCTTAATTTCTATTATGTAAATGGATAATGGTCAAACTTTAACTCGTTATTATCATTAACAAAATTAAGTAATGAATCTAAATAAGGTAAATGTATTTTCATACTTTCTTCATAGGTCGGGAGTAGACAGGTATTATTATCGAATAAACTTTCAACTAAAATAGTTGTTAATTGACTTTGAAAAGGAATATTGAAAGTGATCTCCTCCCACTTCCAATCATTTTCAGCTTTAGAAATCAAAATCTTTCCTTCTGATTCCTTTGAAATAAAATGTACTTTGCTATTAAAAGCTTGAACAATTATTGGTGCATTTCCTTTCGAATCACAATGAAAAAAGCCTTGAGTACCATTTTTAAAGTTAACTTGAAAACTACCGTTTAGTTCGTAAAAACCATCTCTTTTACTTTTAATGATTTCTTTATCTAAAAAACCAGCGTTTGTTTTGTATTCAGAATCTTCATTTAAGAAAGAAATATGATCTATAAAATGAACTAAATTTGTAACTAAACCAAATTGACTTCCAGAAACCAAATATTTAAATTTTGTGCCTTTAAATAATGGTTTAATATCTTTATAAAAAGACATCATACGCATTGGGCAGTTAACATAGGCTTTTACATTATTTATTTCCAACAACTTTTTAATTGTAAAATAATCATCTTTTTTCTGAAACAATATTTTTTCAAAAATAATTGTATTTACTGTAAATTTCTTCAATAACTCGATAGTAACAAAAGATCTTACATTTGATGAAGTAGCTATAATTACTAAATCAATATTTGATTCAATATTAATGTCTACTATTGAATCCATATAAATAACATTGTTATTATCTATTAACTCTAAAGAATCATATCGTTCTTTAGCAATGTTTAATGACTCAATACTGGGGTCAATTATATAAATATCTAATACATCTTTTACATACTTTAGAGCCTGGAGATGTCTACTTCCTAATTGACCAGCACCGATTATAAATATCTTTTTCATAATTTAATTATTATTAATTTTTATCATCAGTTCCTGTTAAACTTACATTATGTCTAAGTTTCCATTCTCCATTAACTTCTTTCCAAATATGAGGACTTCTGTGTTTATTTACCGTTTCCCAAAATTCATCTTCACTAGAATCTATATAATTTAAAAATTCCTGGAAATAAATTTCCGGAAATTCTGTGTCATATTTTTTAACTAAATAAGCTGCTTCTTCTCTGGTTATTTTATCATTTCTGACTTCTTGCGCAGCATCATAAGTACATCTCCCAATACCAAATTTAATCAAAGTTGTAAAATAATGGAATGGATCAATTTTGTCATCAATACTACTGTATTTGGAATACGTCCCTTCAGTTCTAACAGGGTTTGCTTGAAAACCTGTATTTTCAACAGAATAATAATAACACTCTTGTGGATCCCATCTTAAATAATATCCTAAATAGTGAACTTCAACACCTGCTTTAATTAAATCTTTCTTTTCCGGAGCAATATATGGCGCAAAATCATCTTTAGAATATTTGCCAGTTTCTATGTATTCCTTCATTGACACTCCACCAAATTTCATATTCATTTCGTCGTCAGATGAAAAGAAATCCATATTCATAATTGGATTAGTATTTTCTTCAATAGCATTTCCGTACTCTGCTTGATTTTCTCCGTACATGACTAACTTAACACCAAATTTCTTGGCCATCGCAGGGCCAATTATTCTTTGACCAACTATAAAAGGTTGAAATGGGTGTAAAAGATTGTGAAATGCATTTTTAGTCATTTCTTTATGCAAAATACCATTGGGTGTATACAGTATATTGTCTAATCCTCCTGTATGCATCCATTCTTGCATATTTTTCCAACCGATATCTGTGTATAGATGTGGAGACCAAGTAACAGTTAATGGATTCATTCCATATTTATATTTCAAAACATGAGCGGTAAAGGCACTATCCTTACCTCCACTCCCAGGAACAATTACATCATAAGAACCATCAGTGCTTCTAAATTGAGATAATAATTTTTTTAGCTTTTCTTCTCTATCTTCCCAACTAATTCTTTTCTCCTTTTCTTCGTTGTAGACACACGCAGAACAAATCCCATCATCGTTAAAGTTTATTACTTTTTTCTTTTCGCCCTTTTCATTTTTGAATTCAATAGTTGAACTTGGTCTTTGGTTTGATATTACACATTTTTTACAGAATTTAACTTCCTCTGGTAATCCGAAATAAGCTTGTTTTTTTTTCATTTTTTTAATTAATTTTACGACAAATTTTAATAAAGTTACTGATAATATATAAACCTGTCTCAGCACTCTTTTCAGGATGAAATTGACAGCCATAAATATTATTTTTTTTGATTGAAGAACAAAACTCTACACCATGATATTTAGTTATTGATAATATGTCCTTATCATTTTCTGGATTTCCAACAAAAGTGTGAACAAAATACATGTTAGAATTAACTTTAATGTCATCTAATATAGTATTACTCCATAATATTTTTTTAGGTATAATTTCATTCCAACTAATGTGTGGAAGTTTAATTTTGTTTGAACTTTCAATTGGCAATTTTATTACACTGCCTTTAATTAATCCAATACCCTCAGTATTTAGAAACTCCTCACTTCTTTCAAATAACATTTGCATACCCAAACAAATTCCTAATAAGGGTTTTTCTGTTTTTACATATTCTTTAATAATTGGTACTAAACCATATTTGTTAAGATTATTCATTCCATGTGAAAAAGCACCTACACCTGGAAGAATCAAGCCATCTGCTTCTAAAATAACTTGTTTATCTCTGGATAGAATTGCTTTAATATTTTGTTTTTCGAATGAATTAATAATGCTTTTAACATTACCAATTCCATAGTCAATTACAACTATTTTCATAATCTGATTTGGATTTTTTTCTCATTAATTAAATACTCTTTTAGTGAATCGACTGTCTCAATATTGTAATGGAAAACTGAAGCAATGGAGACTGCGTCTATATTTGTGTTTTTGATAACATCCGATATGTGTTCCTTTGAACCTGCACCTCCGGAGGAGATAATCGGAATAGATACTAATTCTGAAATTAACTTATTTAGCTCTAGATCATAACCTCTTTTAGTCCCCTCTTTATCTATAGAAGTTATCATAATTTCTCCTGCACCCAGGGATTCAACTTCTTTTGCCCACTCAAGAACATCTTTACCTGTTGGTTCCCTTCCATTATCTACATAAACTTCCCATTTGTTATTAGCAATTTTTTTAGCGTCTATAGAAGCAACAATACATTGTGAACCAAATATTTCAGAAGCTTCTTTGATGAAATTAGGATTTCTTACAGCTGCTGTATTTATTGCTGTTTTATCTGCTCCAGCGTTTAATGCTGTTTGTATATCCTCAATTTTTCTTATTCCACCACCAACTGTAATAGGAACGAAAACATCTTTACAAGTCATCTCAATAATTTCTGATAAACTATTTCTATCATAGTAAGCAGCTACAGCATCCATGAAAATAATTTCATCTACTCCTTGATTATAATATCTTATTGCCATTTCATTGGGGTTACCAACTTTACGAAGTCCCTCTAAATGAATTCCTTTAATGACATAATCATTTTTTATGTCTAATCTTGCAATTATTCTAATCTTATTCATTATGATGTAATTCTTGAAATTGTTTTTGATGTTTAATATTCCATAATTCTTTGGAATTTAATAACTGTAAAAATAATAGATCACTTCTCCCCTTGCCGAAGTGAAATTTATCTTTAGTGTTTGATTCTCTTTCTTTATTTAATAATTTTACTTTGTTAATTGCTTCTAAAACATCTTTAACATCATAACTACTGTTTATAATAGAATCGAGTTTGGCTCGGTTATTTTGTCTAGTCCCTATATCTATAGTACATACACCATAATAAGGGGCTTCTCTAATACCAGCGCTCGAATTTCCAATTATAAACTCCGATTCTTTTAGGAGTCTTAAAAAATATTCAAATCGAAGAGATGGAAAGATTTTAAAATTTTTATTATCTTTTGATTTTAATTTTAAAATTTTTTCTAATATTTTTTTTGAGCCTAAATCATTGTTTGGATAAACTAAAATATAATTAGTATTACTTTTCTCTAATGAAATTATGAAATTTTCTGCATATTCTGACATCTTTTCATACTCAGTTGTAACTGGATGAAACATAGCAATTGCAAAATTTTTAAATGGTATTTCATAATAACTTTTCACCAATTTTAAATCTGGTAAATTATTTTCATCCATCAAATCTAAATCTGGTGAACCTAAAATAAATATAGATTTATCATATTCACCAAGCTGAATAAGTCTTTTTTTTGCTTCATCGTTGGCTGCTAAATGGATATGAGACATTTTTGTAACTGAATGCCTTATTAATTCGTCAATAGTTCCAGATATTTCTCCGCCTTCAATATGTGCTACTAAAATATTATTTAAGCTACCTACAATAGCTCCAGCTAATGCTTCTATTCTGTCTCCATGTATAATAATTAAATCTGGTTTTAATTTTGAAATATACTTTGAAAAACCTTCTATAGTTTTTGCCAGGGTTCTATCCATAAATTCAGCAGAATCATGATTGTTAAAGTAAAATAAGTTTTTAAATCCTGCTTTAACTATTTCTTCTGCAGTATAACCATATATTGGATTATTATGCATCCCAGTAATAAAAATATGTGTATCAAATGATTTATTCTTTTGAGAAATTGTAATCAATGATTTGAGTTTTCCGTAATCTGCCCTTGTTCCTGTTAAAAAAACAATTTTTTTCATTACTTAATATTTTTCTTTTTTAAATGGGTATCAATTTTTATATCATCTAAACTGTATTTCCCTAAAATACTATTAAATTCATCTGCTAATATTTCTCCCGTACCAGGCCTTTTCACCCATATATTATCTTTTGTGAATTTTTCACCTTTCTTAATGTGTTTTATAGAAACAACTGTAGCAAATGCAAAATCAATTGTAACTTTTTCTTCTTTTGCTGGTTCCTTAGTCCCTCCCCTCATTTGCCAAATTAAATTACTTCCTTCAATTAATTCTTTACATTCATTTTCATCCATAGAACAAACAATATCTGGACCGGATCTTTCTTTATGATCAGTAAAATGTCTCTCTAAAATTGAAGCTCCTAATGCTACAGCTCCCAAACAAGCATGATTTGTTAGAGTATGATCTGATAATCCAAAAATATTATTTGGAAAAGCATTAGACAACTCGGTCATTGCACCAAAACGTACTAATCGGGCTGGAGTTGGATATAAGTTTGTCGTATGTAGCAAAGCTAATGGTACATTTGCATTTTTAAAAATATTAACGGCTTTTCTAACACTTTCAATTGTATTCATCCCAGTACTCAATATTACTGGCTTCCCAAAAGTTGAAATATGTTCCAATAACGGATAATTATTACATTCACCTGAACCGATTTTATAAGCTGAAACATTGAATCTCTCCAATCTTTCAGAAGCTGCCCTTGAAAAAGGAGTTGAAATAAATATCATTCCTTTACTTTCAACATAGTTCTTCAAAGCATATTCATCATCTTCATCTAATGAACAACGCTTCATTATTTCATAAATAGAAACATCTGCATTTCCAGGAATAACATTTTTGGCTTCCCCGCTCATTTCATCATCTACTATATGAGTTTGGTGCTTGACACACTCAGCACCTGCCCTATGGGCAGCGTCTACCATTTCTTTCGCTACTTTTAAAGATCCTTCATGATTTATACCAATTTCAGCTATTACAAATGGTGGGTACTCGAGTCCAATTTTTCTATTTCCAATTTGGATAAAATTATTTTCTTTCATTTATTTATTTTTTAATTTTAATATAAATTCAGCAAATATAAAATCATTTAAATAATCTATATCTACTGTAGATTCTATAGTATTACAAATTAAGGGGTAAACATCGTCTGTAATCACTTTACCATCTAAAATACTATCAATTTTTGTTATATATAATAGTCCATTTTCGAAATATAATTTTTCCAAATCTTGTGACCTTTGACCTGGCACGTAATTTGTTGGTTTAAAAAAAACGTTTTCAATTTTACCTAGTTTTTTCTCCGAAACTGAAAATGTAGCCAAACTGTTTCTCTCTGATTTTTTAAAATAGTTTAAAGCTTCTTCAAACAAGCTATCTTCTCTAAAAGGGTTAGTAGGCTGTAGTAAAATAATTGCATCGCATACTATCTTATTTCTTTTAAAATAATTCGCATGATGTTTTAAAACATCAGCGGTAGATGAAAAATCATTTCCTAATTCGTCAGGTCTTAATAAAGTCATTATACCATTTGTATTCGCAAACTCTAATATTTCCCGATCGTCAGAATTTACCCAAATATCTTTATTTGAAAAGTTTTTCAATGCAAAGTCGATTGAATGTTGAATTAAAGGTTTACCTCCAAGTATTTTCATATTCTTTCCTGGAAGTCTTTTTGAGTTCGCTCTTGCAGGAATAATTATTTTAAATATCATTTCTTCTCATTTGTAAAAATATAATTACTAAACTTTTTTCATCAATTAATAAAAATTTATTATGATTGATATCAATCTCAAACATACTTTGAATAAGACTTGTTATGTTTTCTGAAATAAATTTATTTTTATTTTATGATCCCACAAAAATCCAACAATATTTTTTCATCAGGAATATCTAGATTTAAAAATTCTTTGTGTGCTACTAAAAACACAACAATATCAGCTTTATTGATTGCTTCTTTGTAATCTGTTAGTTTGTAAACAGAATGGAATTCAATATTTGGCTCAACGATGTAGTGTTCTTCATTATTAGAATTTTGTAATACTTTTTGTGCAATATATTTTGCTGGAGATTCTCTCAAATCATCAATATTTGGTTTAAACGCTAAACCCATTAAAGCAGTTTTTGGTTTTCTGCCGTGTTTTAATTCAAATTGAAGTTTTTCATTTTGGATCTTCTCAGCACACCAAAAAGACTTGTAGTTATTGACCTCTCTTGCTGTACCTATCATTTTTGACTCAGCTGGATAGTCAGAAACAATAAAATAAGGATCAACGGCAATACAGTGTCCTCCAACACCACAACCTGGTTGTAAGATGTTTACTCTTGGGTGTTTGTTTGCAAGATCTATTAATTCCCAAACTTTAATATCAGCCTTATCGCATATTAAAGAAAGTTCGTTCGCAAATGCTATTTGAGAGTCTCTAGATGAATTTTCTACTAATTTACACATCTCAGCAGTACGAGCATTTGTTCCATGCAACTCACCTTTTACATACTTTCTATAAAATGAGATCGCTTTTTGAGTAGAGGCTTTATCTACACCTCCAATAACACGGTCATTTTCAACGAGTTCATGCATGACATTCCCTGGTAATACTCTTTCCGGGCAATAGGCGATATGAATAGCACCTTCTAGCTCAGGTCTAGATGCAAATATTAGTTTCTGCATTTTATCAGTTGTACCGATAGGAGAGGTTGATTCAATAATATATAAATCACCTTTTTTTAGTAGTGGAATAATTCCTTTTGTTGCAGCCTCAACAAATGAAATATCTGGTTCATGATTGCCTTTAAAAGGAGTAGGAACAACTATTAGATATACTTCAGCAGGAATTGCTTTGGTTGAAGCCTTTAAATTTCCTTTTGAAACAGCTGTAGATACAATCTTATCTAAATCCGGCTCAACAATATGAATTTTTCCTTCATTAATCGTGTCAACAACACTTTGATTTATATCTACACCTAAAACATTTGTTCCGTGTGATGCTATGAGTGCTGAGGTTGGCAATCCTATATATCCTAATCCTATGGTAACTACTTCTGGAGTCATTATTTTATATTTTTAATAAAGTCTACAATTCTTTTTGATGCCAGCCCATCGCCATATGGATTGTGGAGCTTTGACATTTTCACAAAGTTGTCTTGGTTGTTTAATAAGTCCAATGCTTTAGAAACTATCAACTCTTCATTAGTACCTACTAACAAAACTGTTCCTGCTTCTACTGCCTCTGGTCTTTCAGTGGTATCTCTCATCACTAATACAGGTTTCCCTAAACTTGGTGCTTCCTCTTGAACACCTCCACTGTCTGTAATAATAATTTTAGACCGATTCATAAGCCAAATAAAATCTTGATACGCTAGAGGATCTATTAAAATAACATTGTCAACCCCTGATAAGATTCTATTTACCGGCTCCTGTACTTTTGGATTCAAATGAACAGGATAAATAATTAAACGATTTGTATCATCTTTAGCAATCCGTTTTAAAGCTTTACAAATTCTTTCAAAACCACCTCCATGATTCTCTCTTCGGTGTCCCGTTACTAAAACTACTTCTTGATTTCCTATTTGCTTTGATAGGTCTTGAATTAATTTACTGGGGTTTTCATTGACTTTCTCAACAGATTTAATCAAAGCGTCAATCACCGTATTTCCAGTAACTAAAATTGAACTATCAGAAATGTTTTCTTTTAGTAGATTACTCTTTGAAGTTTCAGTTGGAGCGAAATGATAATCACAAATTCTACCTGTTATTTGTCGATTAATTTCTTCTGGAAAAGGAGATAATTTGTTATTTGTTCTAAGTCCCGCCTCTACGTGACAAACTTTAGCACCAGAATAAAAACTAGCTATTGAACCTGCCATAGTTGTTGTAGTATCTCCATGAACAAATACATAATCTGGGGTAAATTCTTCTAGAATTGGCTTAAGAGACTCAATAATAGTGGCTGTTAAGCCATATAAATTTTGGCCTGGCTTCATTAAATCCAAATCGTAATCAGGTTTGATTTCAAAAAAATCTAAAACCTGATCTAACATTTCTCGGTGTTGTGCCGTTACACAAACTCTCGTGTCAAATACTTCTGGATGCTTTTGAAATTCTTTAACCAGTGGAGCCATTTTGATAGCTTCTGGCCTAGTTCCAAAAATTAATAATATCTTTTTCATTAAAAATTAATACTTTTATTTAGTTGGTTTTTTTCAAAATAATCAAATATATCATTTATACCTTCTTTTAGAGATTTAATGGGGGTGTAAATATCCTCACACAATACATTATTAGAAACTTTATAACTAGAAGTTATTATGTTTTCTTTTTCTTCACTAAATAGTTCATTTTTATTAATGTATATAGGAATTTGAACACTATATTTATTTAGATAAATATCTTGTATCAATTTAGCTAGTGTTATCAGACTAACAGATTTTGAACTACATAAATTAATAGTATTTGATTGTGGAACTTTGTTAGTTGTAATTAATTTATCTATTGAATGACATATATCTGAGAAATGAATAAAATCACGAATTGTATTACCATCTGAATTTAGGATAATTTTTTTTTGTTCGTATGCCGTTTTAGCAAGATCATTAACAACAAGTTTCCAACATTTTGCGTCTAGGAAAACAGGATTGCCATAACTATTAGATAATCTCAAATTAATACAATTAATATTTGTTGAATTGTTATAGTAATTGCAAATTTCCTCTCGTAAATAATGTGTCAAACCGTAATTGTTCACAGGTTTAACTTTTTGATTTTCATCTATATTTTCACTGTTTTTTTTGCCGTAAACTTGAACTGAAGAAAAGTTTATGAATTTTTCAAGTTTGTTATTATTCTTAGTTGAGTCATTTAATAAATTCCAAATAGGCTGTACATTAGTGCTAAATGATTCGTTAGAATTTTTCTCTGATTCGATATGATCTAAAGAAACTAAATGAATAATTATTTGTGGCTTGTGTTTCGAGATTAACTTAATAGTTTTATCATTTCTTATATCACCCACAATAATCTCTGAAACTAAACTTGTCCAATTATCTTTATTTACAGGTGGAGAATGAAAAAGTCCAATTAATTCATGCCCTTGAAGTGACAGAAATTTACACAGTCTTGATCCAATATAACCACTAGCTCCAGTTAATAATATTTTCTTACGTCCAATCATAAAGTATTTCAAGTAAATCTATATTAATTGCTTCGTTGGGGTCATGTTCAATACTTGCTATATTTAAAATTAGATTAGTATCTTCTGATAGTCCCTGAAACGCAACCCATAAGTTTGGTTTAATTGTTAGCCTTTTGTAATTTTCTTCTGATATTATTTCTGTGAAAAAATTCAACCCATCAAAAACCACAAATTTCACTTTACCAGATGGAACAACAAAATTTAAGGTCATTTTTGTATGCTTTTTCCATCCTTTAATTTCTTTATATTTAATTTTTGAAAAATACGCTTCTCCAAATTCTCCAAAGTCTTTTGAACTTGATTTAACAGCGTGTAATATATCTCCTTTGGGGTGGGTAATTATTTTTAAAGAATTTAATTTTACTCCATCCATTTTAATGATTTTTGATTAGCCAAGTACTCATATTCTTCAATTTGTGAGATTGTTTTTTCATAGATTGAAACATCTTTATTGTAAAAATCGTAATACCATTCACTTGTAAAACGGATTGTTTCTTCATAATTTAAATTTGCTTGCCATTTCAAAAGAGAAAGAGATTTATCACAATTTAATTTTAATAGTCCTGCCTCATGAAATGGAATACTATCTGTAATAATAAAAGCATCATTTGAGTTTTTAAAGTTCCAATGATTACTCATATCTTCAAGTAATTGTTTAACAGTATGGTTTTGTTCAGCTCTTGGACCAAAATTAAATGCTTCTCCGTTTAGATTATCATCATTAAACAAATTAGCTCCTAAGTCAAGGTATCCGCTTAGTGGCTCAAGGACATGTTGCCATGGTCTAGTTGCTTCAGGACTTCTAATTTCTACCTTTTTATTTTTAGACCAAGCCAACATACAGTCTACAATAATTCTATCTCTTGCCCAATCTCCTCCGCCTATTACATTTCCAGCCCTACCAATTGCTATCTTTATTTTAGATTTACTGGAAGAAAAAAATGAATAAAAATAAGATTTAATTATTAATTCCGCAGCACCCTTACTTCCACTATATATATCTTTACCGCCCATTTTATCATTTTCTTTATATCCCCAAACTTGCTCAACATTATCATATGCTTTATCGCTAGTAATAATAACTGCAGTACAAGAAAAACTTGAAACCTTTAAGGCTTCTAATATATTGGTTGTACCCATTACATTTGAAGTTATAGTTTCAATAGGGTCATCGTAAGATGTAGATACAATAGGCTGAGCAGCTAAATGAAATAATATATCTGGTCTTTCATCATTTATTATTTCTTGAATTTTACTTAAATTCCGTATATCTTCTCTATAATCGGTTATCTTTTGACTCAAAAGTAATTCATCAAACATAGAAGGAGAGGTAGGGATATCTTTTGAAACACCTACTACATTTGCTCCCAATCTTAATAACCAACTAGTTAACCAGGCTCCTTTGAAACCTGTATGCCCAGTTATTAATACTTTCTTATTTTTATAAACGTTTTTGTACATATTATTTGATTTCTATAAAATATTTTTACCTCTCAATTATTGTTATAGCTTATTTTAACTCCAAACTTTCCACGGAGCTTTATTTTGTTTCAATAAATCATCTAATTTTATTTTATCTCTCAAAGTATCCATTGGCTGCCAGAAACCTTCATGCTTAAAAGACATTAATTCTCCGTCACTCGCTAAACCTTTTAAAGGTTCTTGCTCCCAGATAGTTTCATCATTATCTATTCTTTCAATTACTTTAGGAGATAAAACAAAATACCCCGCATTAACTAAAGCACCATCACCTTGTGGTTTCTCCTCAAAATTTACAATCTGATTTTTTATGATTTTTAAAGCCCCAAATCTACCCGGAGGAAAAGCTGCAGTTAGAGTTGCAAGTTTACCATGCTTTTTATGAAATTTAATCAAATCAGAAATGTTTATATCAGCTACACCGTCCCCATAAGTAAAACAAAATGCTTCATCGTCTTTTATGTAGGGTAATACTCTTTTTAATCTCCCCCCTGTCATGGAAATATCTCCTGTATCAACTAACGTCACTGACCAGGGTTCTGCACGCTTTTCGTGAACAATCATTTGATTTTTTTTTAATTCAAAAGTAACATCTGATTGATGTAAAAAATAGTTTGCAAAAAATTCTTTAATAACATACCCTTTATATCCACAACATATAATAAAATCGTTAATTCCGTAACAAGAATATGTTTTCATAATATGCCATAAAATTGGTTTTCCTCCAATTTCAACCATAGGTTTTGGTTTAAACACTGTTTCTTCACTTAATCGAGTTCCAAGACCTCCTGCCAATATTACTGCTTTCATAGTTTATTAATTAGTTTGTTAAAATATATTTGATTTAATCATCAAGTCATTTTTTTTAGCATTATTGTAGTTTGATGAAATGTTTTTTCCAATTTGATAATATTCTATTCCTTTGTTTTCAATATCAAAAGCATTGTACTGATTTCGACCATCAAAGATAACAGGCGTTTTCAATTGTGTTTTAATTTCTTCAAAATCAGGCGAACGAAACTCTTTCCACTCAGTAAGTAAAACTAGTGCGTCTGAATTTTTTAAAACATCATATTTCGATGTTACATACGTTATATTTTGAACTCCTTTTAGATAATGCTTTTTTGCTTCATCAATCGCCTTCGGATCGTAGGCTTTTATTTTAGCTCCTCTACTCACCAATTCTTTAATTACATAAATCGCAGGTGCTTCGCGCATATCGTCAGTTCCTGGCTTAAAGGCCAACCCCCAAATACCGAAAGTAAATCCGGTTAGATCTTCTCCAAAACGGGTTACTATTTTTTGTGCGATTACTAATTTCTGAGCATCGTTTACTTCTTCTACCGCAGTGATCAATTGCGCAGTGTAGCCATTTTCTTTGGCTATTTTAGTAAGTGCCTTTACATCTTTTGGAAAACAAGAACCACCATAACCAGCTCCAGGATAAATAAAACTATAGCCTATACGTTGATCTGAACCAATTCCAATGCGTACTTGATTGGCATCGGCCCCTACTTTCTCACATATATTGGCAATTTCATTCATAAAGGATATTTTTGTAGCCAGCATTGCATTAGCAGCGTACTTGGTCATTTCAGCAGAACGAATATCCATCGTAATAAAACGGTCATGAGATCTAAAAAAAGGACTATAGATTTCTCTCATTTTCTTAAAAGCAGCCTCAGAATCAGCACCTATAACTACTCTGTCAGGTTTCATAAAATCATTGATTGCAGCACCCTCCTTTAAAAACTCAGGATTTGAAACCACATCAAATTCTAAATCAGAATTTCTTAGTTCTAACTCTTTTTGAATGGTTGCTTTTACTTGATCTGCAGTTCCAACAGGTACAGTTGATTTATCAACCACAATCAATCTTTTTTGCATAGACTGCCCTATAGACTTTGCTACAGCCAATACATATTGTAAATCTGCAGAACCATCATCTCCCATAGGAGTTCCAACAGCTATAAATGCGATTTCAGAATTTTCTAAAGCTTCATTTAATTCCGTAGTAAAAAACAAGTTCTTATTCTTTACATTTTTTAAAACCATGGTCTCTAGGCCAGGTTCAAAAATTGGAATGATCCCTTGATTTAATTTCTCAATCTTGCTGGGGTCTATATCTACACAAGTAACCCTATTTCCCATTTCTGCAAAACAAGTTCCTGAAACGAGCCCAACATATCCGGACCCTATAACTGTAATATTCATATCTTATGATTAATAAAAACTAATGATTTTTAAATCTATTGATTTTAATTATTTTATCTCCCAAAATCATCTTGCACTCTTATGATATCCTCTTCATCAGATGGGACTTTATCTGTATGTTGCCAAATTTCAGCTACTACGGCATAATTATCTAAACCTATAAGACGATGTCTTACTCCTTGATTGAGTTTCAATTGACTTCCCTCATCATATACTTTCATTTCAGTTTCAATGTCAGTTTCACTTTGAACCACACCTACTTTACCTTGATAAACTTGCCATATTTCAGCACGTCTATTATGATACTGCCATGACAACTTCACCTGAGGTTTTACCATTAAAATTTTTGGACTCAACTTGCCATCAATTTTAAGGGTATTAATATCTATTCCATCAAAAAAATGATTAGAAAAGTCTTGGGCCTGACTTTCATCAATATAATAAAATGCACCCCAAGGTCTTTGTAAATCAGCATCAATAATGGTAAACCCTAAATTTTGAAGTTCTTGTTCTATTTTCTTGTAAAAATTTACAGACATGTTTACTTGTTTTTTGCTACAAAGTTAAACTTTTTAAACGGCTTCGCCGTCACTACTCACAGTAATGGATATTTCTTACATAAAAAAATTTCAATTGATTATCTCAATTGAAACGATACAATAGCACCTAGTTTTTTTAACTGTGCTATACAATTTCTCCCTTTTTGGGAAAGTAAAATGGCCTCTTGCTCTAACAAGGGTACCTTTACAGTATCACCTATTTTAAGCTCATTTTCATTAATCTGTAATGTATTTTTTTGGTAGCATTGCATGGCAACAACCTCGGCATTAGAAACCACTGCGCGCTTTCCTTGATCAAATAAATACCTGACCACTCCCGGAACATCAAAAACTAAATTTGGATCTTTATTTTCTAAATTAACCAACACCATTGATGGAAGTAAAGCGATAGTCATCTTTTTCTTTCGATCAGACCATTGCCGAGTTACTATTTGGGTTGGCGTATACGCATCGATACCGAATGAAATTAAACGCTCTAAAACTTTTAATTCATGTCTAGGTTTCGTGAACAAAACAAACCACTTTATAGGGATTATATCAGTTGTTTTTTTCATTAATTTTAGTATGCAAAAATTATCTTCGAAAATAAATATTTTAAAACTAAGTAAATAGTTAAAAAACTTCACTTATTAACATGTGTTAATTTTGACGCAAAGATATTGATTTACTTCTTATAAGAAAATAATATTTAATTGATTTAATTATAAAAATAAGGAATTATATTTAAAGATTTGACAATGATTGTGATGCTCTACTTTGAATACAATAATCTTTGCTTATTATCGATGTAAAGATTTCTTAAAAAAGTACTATTTATCAATTATAAAAAGAGATTATAGAAGAAAAGAAATAATTAAATATATTTAAAATAAATCTGCGTTTTTGAGTAACACTTGTTTCGCATCTTTAGCAGACACCTTGATATCTTCTGGTTTTAATTTCCAATCAATGGCTAAGCTATTATCATGATATGCAATGCCACGTTCAGATGTTTGGTAGTAATAATTATCAACCTTATACGTTAAAACAGCTTCTTTAGACAGCACTACAAAACCATGAGCAAAACCTTTTGGAATAAGAATTTGCTTTTTATTTTCTTCAGACAATTCAATAGCTATATGCTTCCCAAAAGTTGGGGAATCTTTACGCAGATCAACGGAAACATCTAAAACAGTACCTTGAAGTACTCGAACCAATTTGGTTTGCGCATAGGGAGCTAACTGATAATGCAAACCTCTCAGTACCCCAAAAGATGATTTTGACTGATTTTCTTGACAAAAATTGATTTTAAACCCTAAAAACTTCTCTAATTTATCTTGTCTAAAGGTTTCTGAAAAATAACCACGATCATCAGATATAGTTATTGGCTCACATAAAATTACCTCAGGTATTTCTAATCTGGTAAAATTCATTTTATATTTCTTTTGCCCGTTGGATTAAATATTGACCGTAATCATTTTTTATGAATGGTTCTGCGAGTAGTAACAACTCTTCTTTGGTAATGTACCCCATTTGGTATGAAATCTCCTCCAAACAAGCTACTTTAAGACCCTGACGTTTTTCAATCGTTTGAATAAAATTAGAGGCTTCTAATAAAGATTCGTGGGTACCGGTATCTAACCATGCAAAACCTCGACCCATAACTTCCACTTTTAAATTTCCTTGACCTAAGTAAGCTTGATTTACCTCTGTGATTTCGAGTTCACCCCGAAAGCTAGGTTTAATTTTTTTAGCAATATTAATCACAGAGTTTGGATAAAAGTAAAGCCCAATAACTGCATAGTTACTTTTTGGGTTTTTTGGTTTTTCTTCGATACTCAAGGCTTCTCCATTTACATTAAAATCAACCACACCGTAACGTTCTGGATCTTTAACATAATACCCAAAAATGGTTGCCTTTCCTTTTTCTTTTAAATTAATCAGGGAATTTTCTAGTAGATCTGTAAGTCCTTGACCATGAAAAATATTATCGCCTAGCACCAAACAAACATCGTCATCTTGAATAAAGTCTTCTGCTAAAATAAATGCCTGTGCCAATCCGTCCGGAGAGGGTTGCTCTTTATAATGAAACTCAATTCCTAAATCTTTGCCATTACCCAAAAGTCTTTTAAAGTTAGGTAAATCTGTAGGTGTAGATATGATTAAAATTTCTTTCATCCCAGCCAACATTAACACTGAAATTGGGTAATAAATCATGGGTTTATCGTAAATAGGTAGCAACTGCTTTGATGTCCCTTTGGTAATGGGATACAATCGAGTACCTGAGCCTCCAGCTAATACAATTCCTTTCATGGCCTATTTGTATTGAGATTTATAATAATTTTGATAGCTTCCTGAGGTTACATTTTCTAACCAATCTTTACTGTTTAAATACCAGTCAATAGTTTTCGACAATCCTTCTTCAAAAGTAACTG
>Ga0206125_10000824_pt1 | contig 38718 bp, 43 predicted proteins | sample Helgoland_Spring_4_FD_148598 | JGI IMG/M metagenome (GOLD analysis project Ga0206125, IMG submission 148598) | Pelagic subsurface seawater microbial communities from Kabeltonne, Helgoland, North Sea - Helgoland_Spring_Bloom_20160331_1 | ecosystem: Environmental > Aquatic > Marine > Epipelagic ... | reverse complement strand
CCAGTAGCACCGGTGGAACCAGTAGCACCTGTAGCACCTGTAGAACCAGTAGCGCCTGTGGAACCTGTAGAACCAGTAGCGCCTGTGGAACCTGTAGCACCTGTAGAACCAGTTGCGCCTGTGGAACCTGTGGAACCAGTAGCACCAGTAGAACCAGTAGAACCAGTAGCACCAGTAGAACCTGTTGCACCAGTAGCACCTGTAGAACCAGTAGCGCCAGTAGAACCTGTAGAACCAGTTGCGCCAGTAGAACCTGTAGCTCCAGTCGAACCTGTGGAACCAGTTGCGCCTGTAGAACCAGTAGCGCCAGTAGAACCTGTGGAACCTGTAGCACCTGTGGAACCAGTTGCGCCAGTAGAACCTGTGGAACCAGTTGCGCCAGTAGAACCTGTGGAACCAGTAGCACCAGTAGAACCAGTAGAACCAGTAGCACCAGTAGAACCTGTTGCACCAGTAGAACCTGTGGAACCAGTTGCACCAGTTGAACCAGTTGCGCCTGTGGAACCTGTAGAACCAGTTGCGCCTGTGGAACCAGTAGAACCAGTTGCTCCTGTGGAACCTGTGGATCCAGTTGCGCCAGTAGAACCAGTTGCGCCTGTGGAACCAGTAGAACCAGTTGCGCCTGTGGAACCTGTAGAACCAGTAGCGCCTGTGGAACCAGTAGAACCTGTAGCACCAGTAGCACCAGTAGAACCAGTAAAACCACGTGGTCCAGCCACAAACGCAATATCTCCTGGTGGTGCTACTGGTGCTGATACAATTGTAACAGGATCAGATTCTATATTCTGAATTGTAATAAATCTATGGATACCTACTACTGGATCTGCCTCTGTAATTTCACAATATCCTGTTTCTGTATTTGCAATTACTATGAATGTTCCGACTGAAAAAGCAGATAAAGCCGCAGAATTACCTCCATCAGGATAAGCTTGTAAAATAGTGGCACCAGCTGCTAAAGTATCTTCAACATTCGATCCATTAAATAAAAAGGAGGTTAATTGTTCACCATTTTTTCCTGCTGCACCTGTTGCTCCTGTTGCTCCTGTGGATCCTGTGGATCCTGTTGCTCCTGTGGATCCTGTGGATCCTGTTGCTCCTGTGGATCCTGTAGCGCCAGTAGAACCTGTAGAACCAGTTGCGCCGGTGGATCCTGTAGCGCCAGTAGAACCAGTTGCTCCTGTAGGACCATCAACACCATCTGAACCGGTGGCTCCAGTTGAACCTGTATGACCATCAATACCATCAGCTCCAGTAGCTCCAGTAGAACCTGTGGCACCAGTAGCACCAATATCACCTTTATCACCTACAGTAACAAAACTAACAATTATATCATCAGCACCACTAAAAGGATTAGGAGTTGTTGGTGCAACAGAAACACTTACCGCTAAACTCCAATAAGAAGCTGTTACTATACTTCCTGTATTAGGTGCTAAATCTGTCATTCCAAAAACAATAAATTCATTAGGATCTTCTTTTAATTGAACTTTTACAAAACCTTTTAATGCGCTTGTTCCAGCATCTAATGATACCAATAATGATGTAATATCATTACCATCATCATCTAATCTATTTATATATATAACTGTTGTATCATCTTGATTTAATATAGGAGAACTCGGAGGCGGTTGATTAAATCTAACTAATCCTGAGGTTGTTGCCATCCCAGAAGGATTAGTAATATCACTAAATGTATAGTCAAAGGATGCACCACCAAATGCCCCAGGAGTACCTTGTGGACCAGTAGCTCCTGTAGAACCAGTATGACCAGTATCACCTTGAGAACCTCTAAATCCTTGTGGACCTGTTGCGCCACGTGGACCAGGGGCACCTGTAGGACCTGGAATACAACATGTTGTAGCCCTTGAACAATTATTTGAAAATCTAGACATTATATATATAAAATAAATCAGATTATTATTTATTTAATCTGATTTATTTAATCTGATTTATTCATTTAATATTATACTTTAATAAATAAATAATTAGGAAGACGGCAATGGAGCCAAACATAGTTTAATTTCACCAAGGCTTGCAACATTATATTTTACAACCAAAGGCAAATCATTTTCTAAATAGATTTCTATTTGAGAACATAAATTAGTACATTTAATAAAATATCCTAAGTTTTTTAAAGAAAATTCCCCCTGAATAATTTTTGAAGAATGTTGTTTCAAAATAAATCCCATACTTCCATCTGATTCAGCCCTATGAATTTCAGCTGATGCAAACTGACCAGCACATTTAAATATAAGCTCATTTCCAACTGATTTAATTTCTAACTTATCAGATATACAAGATAAATCTCGAATAATTTTCTGAAAATCTGCTGATGGTAAGTTAATAATTGACGAAAAATTAACATTTGGATATTCTAATTCTTCAGGTTCTGGTTCTATCAATCGTAATTTTTGAGTTTTACATTGTTTAATATCACCATTTTCAAACTTTAATGTTAAATGAGAAACAACACCATCAACATAATCATTATTTTCTATATATATTGTTAATGTATCATCATTATCGATTGAATTAATTAACTTAAACAAATGAAACATATTGACACCTATTATTATTTTTTCTTTTTTGCATTCATACAATTCAAAATTAGGTGCCTGTAGAAATAAATGGGCTAATACAGTATGACTTTTATCCATATTAATGATACGAATTCCATCACCTTGAAAACTAATATTAGTTTCTAAAAGAATATCTTTTAACGCAGTCATTAATGTTCTAAACGGGGCAATTTGAACAGTTTTAATAGTAAGTATATTACCACTAGTGTTATCATTAAAATGACTCATATTATTACGTAATTTTATGAAAAATCTTTAAATCATAATATTTACAACTATATAATCTTTTATAAAAAATAAATATGTGATTTTTCAAATACACTTAAATACATATTAACATTATAAATATATACTAATGTCCAATCAGGATGAAATGTTGAATATATATATAAAAAATATTGAAGAATTATTTGATAAATACAAAGATAACGAATATATGACTAATAGATTAGCATATCATATTACAAATGTATTACCAAATACATTGGAAAATGAATATAAAAATCATGAAAAACGAATAGCTCGAAATGATTATTTAATGAATGAACAGCAATTATTTATACAAGTTTTTTTAAATCAAAACCAATATTATTATATGTCTAATAATGGTTATTTTTATCAGTACAACGGAACAAACTTTGTAATTATAAATGAAGATGTAATACATCATCACATATTAACATCTATTTCTAAAGATAGAAAATTAATGGCATGGAAATATAAGACAAAAGTTACATTATTGAAATTAATAAAAGAAAGAAACTTATTTAAATCAATACCAGAAACTTCAACTATTCAGTTGGTTTTAAATAAATTATATCCTACTTTTTTTTCAACTAAAAATAAGGCTAAGTATTTCTTAACCTTAATTGGTGACAATATACTAAAAAAAAATATAGAGTTAATCTTTATTATAAATCCTAAACATAAAAAATCATTAACTGATCTTGATACTATTTCTTATTTAACTACTGGACATTCTAATATTACAAATAATATTGTTTCTAAATATCATGAAAATTATAATACATCTACCTGTAGATTACTTGATATGAATGAACACTCAAATGAATTATGGCGTGATTTATTAAATGCATGTGGAATTAATTTATTATGTGTAGCGACTCACTATTCTAACAGATATAAAAACTCTGAATCATTTATAGAAGCATGTGATGATATATCTGATTATGTATTATATTTTAAAAGAAACACAGGAGAACGAATGTTTGAATCATTTTGTCAGCAATATATAGAAATTACAGAGACAAATGTATCAAGTAGTATTAGTTGGAAAAACCTACATTATATATGGAAAACATTTCTATCAAAAAAGGGATTCCCCAATAATATCATCTATTCTAATAGATTAAAAACATTATTTAAAGACAAATATCCTTATGACGAATCAAATGATTTATTCATTAATATTACAAGTATTTATTTACCTAGAGTTAGTTTTTTTATTTCATTTTGGGAAACTCAAATACAAACTATAGAAAATGACAAAGGTTTTGATGATGAGATGGAAATAGATGAGATATGTGGATTATTTAAGTTATGGATACAAGAGAAGCAAAATAATATAAATAATATAGAAGAACAAGATATTATAAATATTATAAATCATTACTTTCCAACAATTGAAATTAGTGATAACAAATACATAATGAATATAACTTGCTATTCTTGGAATAAAATAGATGAAATGAATAAATCGCTATTAGATGCTAAAATATATTATAAAAAAATCATATCGGATGGATTAGATGATAAAGTAATTATATCATTTAACGATTTATATGCGTTTTACATTAATAATAACACTTCAAAATTAGCAATTAATAAATTATATTTTGAAAAATATTTATGTTATAAATTATCCGATTATATTCATATTGATAATTTTATATCTATAGATTGGCTTGAGAAATAATCTTATTATTTATTACGATATATCATTACAAACTAAATTATAATGATATACATTTTATTGTTCAGTCACAATGCATAAAAAATGTTTTCCCAAAGTCCTAGGGAAATTCAAAAATGGACATTTTTAAAAATGTCCAATTTCAATTTCTGTTCAACTCTTGGGAATTTGAATTTATGCAAATTTGAGTTTAGAGCATATTGCAGTAAATTGTATATTTTGAAATATTTTTTGTTTGCATAATTATTTTTTGTTAAGTTTAAAAAAAAATAATTTAGGGATTTTTTATGTATCCATATTTATATAAAATGGATACATTTGGATACATAAAAATCCCCAAAAAATCTCAATTAAAATATTCTTGTATCAAATGTGACTATTATACATCTAATAAAAGAGATTTTAACAAGCACATTCTCACACCAAAACATCAAAGGATACATTTGGATACATTAAAATCCCCAAAAAATCCCCAAAACCCTAAGACCTATATATGCTCTAATTGTAATAAAACTTATAAATATCATACAGGTTTATCAAAACATAAAAAAAAATGTCAAATAACAATATTACCACAAGAAGATTTAGTTATAGAAGTAGATAATTCAAAAGAAATAATGAGTTTATTAATTCAACAACAGAAAGTACAAAATGAAATGATACAAGAACAAAATAAAATAATACAACAGCATGCAGAACAATCAAATATAAACGAGCAATTATTAATAAATAATACAACTAATAATATAACTAATAACAATACTCAGAATAACCATTTTAATTTGAATTTATTCTTGAATGAACAATGTAAAAATGCGATGAATATTACTGATTTTATAAAATCAATTGAAATAGAGATTGAAGATGTAGCCAACGTAGGAAAACTAGGATATGTCGAAGGAATAACCCGAATATTCACTAAGGCATTAAATAATTTAGATGTATATGAAAGACCGATTCATTGTAGTGATCTTAAAAGGGAGGTTATGTATGTAAAAGATAATGGAATATGGGAAAAAGAAGGTGAAGATAAAACAAGTATGAAAAAGGCGTTAGAAGTAATTTCACACAAAAATGTAATGAAAATAAAAGGATGGACAGATGCTAATCCAAGCTGGAAGACTCACTATAGTAAAGAAGAAGATGAATATTTAAAGATATCGTATGAAAGTATGGGTGGGTCAAATAAAGAAGAAGATAATAAATACTTTAACAAAATAATTCGTAAAGTAGCAAGTAATGTTATTATTGATAAAAATAACAATAATAAAAAATATATTTATTCCATATCTTGAGGTGTTAACACACAACCCCAGTGTTGAAGTGTTTGACGAACTTTAGGTGATATACTATAATCATCATATTTACCTTTTTGTTTTTTTATTAAATTTATTAAAAATCTTCTAAATCTACTTCTTGGTCCAGCTGTTTTTTTCCAACGATCAATTTGTCTCTCATCGTCAGGACTTCTTTTTCCCATATAATAATCACAATACCATTGAACCCAACCATAAGGATGATATTTGGTAATCCAATTCTTTTCTTCCCAAAATTCTAAAGTTGTTCCAACCTTAACTTTATATTTATTAATGTTTTTATCGTATTCACTCCATGGTGTTACTAACCAACTATCCGGAATATTACTCCACCACGATTTAGGATATTTTTTATGTTGATTTTTATATTTTTTATCAGTAACACTTGAATATATAGGTCGCCAATATGTTCCTCCAAAACTACCTAATTCAAACATTTCTTTAGGAGTTAAATTAGGTCTAAAATCTTTCGCATCTGAAAAAATAATTTCTCCGTATTTATTTTTTCGAGGAAATGTCATTATATATATTTTTACATAATAATATTAATGTTAATTTATTATAATATATAAATAATGGATTTAAACATATTATTAAAAAGAAAACACTCCTTTGTAAATGATTTAGATAAATGTAAAGCTTGTCCAGAAAAATATAATAGTAAAACATTAAATACAAACGCTGATGTAAATCAAACATTAACATCTACACAACGTGCTGTTAATGCTATAAAATACAATCATGGGGGAAGAATAGTTTTTGGAAATGAATATGTAAATAGTAATTTAGGTAAAATAGAAGATATATTTAGAGATCCTAATAGAACGCGTCCTTTACTCCCATTAAAAAACAAGTTTTAAATTATTATTTTCTTTTAATAAAGTATAATGTATCACAAAAAAGCAGACGATGGGTTTTATCACATTCGTGGTCAAAAGTATGAAATGTTAGAGGGATCTCGTGCTCAAGTTTTTCACGGAACCGCTTATAAAACATCTGGTGGATTAACTAAAAAAGATATTCATCAAAATAAGCATGGACGTATGGTTTCTAGAAAGAAACACCATACCGCTAAAAAGGAAAACCGCTTGTTGAAGCATGGTTATGGAACCAAGAAAGGAAAGTTTGGATTTGTCAAAGTGGATAAGAAACATAAAAAGACAAAAAAACGTAGTCATCGTAAACGTAAGTAAATATTCAAGGATAATTAGAAAAATAAAAATAAAATACTTTTTATTTTTCATAAAAATTGAAATATTAAGAAATGATAATATAAATCATATATTATAGAATGAGTAAAGAACAATTATCCACCAAATATCAGCAAAAAACAGACAAACAACACATCTTAGATAATCCAGATACTTATATTGGTTCTGTAGAAGATATAGATTCCAATCTTTGGTTATTGAATGACGAAAGTAATAGAATAGTTGAAAAAAATATTAATTATATTCCAGCATTATTTAAATTATTCGATGAAGGAATTGTTAATTGTCGAGATCATGTAATACGTATGGAACAAGCTCGAATAAATAATATTCCTAAAAGCTTACCTGTTTCATTAATTGATGTATCAATATCTGATGATGGTACTATTAGTATGTTAAATGATGGTAATGGAATTGATATTGCTGAACATCCAGAATATAAAATTTGGATACCAGAATTAATATTTGGACATTTAAGAACATCTACAAATTATGATAAAACTGAGAAAAAAATTGTAGGAGGAAAAAATGGTTTTGGATTTAAGTTAGTATTAATATGGTCTACATTTGGTTCAATTGAAACGATTGATCATATACGAGGTCTAAAATACACTCAATCGTTTCATAATAATTTAGACATCATTGATAAACCAAAAATTAGTAAATGTAAGACAAAACCTTATACTAAAATTACATTTAAGCCAGATTACGAACGTTTAGGAATGATGAATGGATTAACATCAGATATTAAAGCTTTATTAAAGCGTCGCGTGTATGATATTGCTGCTATAACAAATAAATCAATTAAAGTAAAATATGATAATGAATTAATTCCTATAAAAACTTTTACTCAATATTTAGATTTATATATAGGAACAAAGGAAGACACTCAAAGAGTATATGAAACTACTAGCGATAGATGGGAATATGCAGTAGCAATTTCACCAAATAATGAATTTAACCATGTAAGTTTTGTAAATGGTATTCATACTAGTAAGGGAGGTAAACATGTAGAATATATATTAAATCAAATAACTCGTAAATTAGTGGCTTTTATTGAAAAGAAAAAGAAAGTAAACGTTAGTAGTAATAGTATTAAGGAACAATTATTACTATTTGTAAGATGTGATATAGAGAATCCATCATTTGATAGTCAAACAAAAGATTACATGAATACTCCTGTTGCTAAGTTTGGTTCATCATGCGTAGTATCAGATAAGTTTATTGAAAAACTTGCAAAAATAGGAGTTATGGATACTGCTTGTGCTATAAGTGAAATAAAAGAAAATCGTCAAGCAAAAAAAACAGATGGGTCTAAGAGTAAAAATGTAAGGGGTATTCCAAAGTTGATCGATGCTAATTGGGCAGGTAGTTCTAAATCAGGGGAATGTACTATTATATTTTGTGAGGGAGATTCAGCCAAAGCCGGTATTGTATCTGGTCTTAGTTCTAGTGACCGCAATATAATTGGGGTATACCCTATGAAAGGTAAGGTTTTAAACGTGAGAGGAGAAGCAATTAAAAAAATTAATGATAATAAGGAAATCTCTGATATAAAAAAGATATTGGGATTGGAAAGTGGAAAAAAATATAAAACCCAAGATGATGTCGTTAAGTCATTAAGATATGGGAAAATATTATTTATGACAGACCAAGATCTTGATGGATCTCATATTAAAGGATTAGGTCTTAATCTATTTCAATCTGAATGGGAAACGTTATCTCGAATACCAGAGTTTATTGGTTTTATGAATACACCAATATTAAAGGCTCGTAAAGGAAATCAAGAATTAGTATTTTATAATGATGGTGAATATAATACATGGAAAGAACACAATAACCCAAATGGTTGGAAGATTAAATATTATAAGGGTTTAGGAACTAGCACTGGTAAAGAGTTTCGAGAATATTTTGAAAAGAAAAAAATAGTAGGATTTTCTCATAATGGCGATACAAGTAATAATGCATTAGATATGGTATTTAATAAAAAACGCTCTGATGATAGAAAAGGTTGGTTAGGTAATTATTCCCGTGATATATATCTAGATACTAATGCTAAAAAGATAAGTTATGAAGACTTCATTAATAAAGAATTAATTCACTTTTCTAAATATGATTGTGAGCGAAGTATTCCTAATTTAATGGATGGATTGAAAATTAGTCTAAGAAAAATATTATATTCTGCGTTTAAAAAGAACTTAACTCAGGAAATTAAAGTAGCACAATTTACTGGATATGTATCTGAACATTCTGGATATCACCATGGCGAGGCATCCTTAAATGGTGCGATTGTTGGTATGGCACAGAATTATGTAGGCTCAAACAATATTAACCTATTTATGCCAAATGGACAATTTGGAACTAGACTGCAAGGTGGTAAAGATAGTGCTTCAGAAAGATATATATTTACACAATTATCACCAATCACTCGTTTTATATATCCAGAAAATGATGATAAAATATTAAAATATTTAAATGATGATGGAATGTTAGTGGAACCAACTTATTATGCTCCAATTATTCCTATGATTTTAGTTAATGGAAGTAAAGGTATAGGAACAGGTTTTAGCACAGATATAATGTGTTACAATCCATTAGATATTATTAAATATTTAAAGGATAAACTTACAATTGGAGATGAAAATATGAAAACTTATGATTTTATTCCTTATTATGAAGGATTTAAGGGAAGTATTAGAAAAATTAATGATGAAAAATTTCTAATAAAAGGAATCTATGAAAAGATTGGTGTTGATACAATTCGAATTACTGAATTACCAATTGGTTTATGGACTGATGATTTTAAAGAATATTTGGAATCATTAATGGATAATGTTGATAAGAATGGAAAAAAAATAACTCCAACTATTAAGGATTATGACGACATGAGTAGAGACACAGACGTTGATTTCACTATTACATTCCATAAAGGTAAACTTAATGAACTGGAATCAAAAGCATTAGAGCACGAATGTTCAGCCTTAGAAAAGCAATTAAAATTATATACAACGAATACTAATACTAATATGCATTTATTTGATGCAAATGATAAATTAAAAAAATATAAGGAGGTTAACAATATAATTGATGATTATGCAATTCAAAGATTAGAATTATATAAAGTTAGAAAAACATATCTAATTAATGAGCTTACTAATATTGTTGTCTTACTAAGTAATAAAGTTAGATATATAAAAGAGGTATTAGATGGAACTATTGATTTAAGAAGAAAGAAAAAAGAACAAGTATCACAACTCCTATTTAGTAAAAACTATTTAGTAGTTGATAATGATAATGATTATAAATATCTAATTAAACTACCGATGGATAGTGTAACAGAAGAAAATATAAAACGTTTAGAAAATGAACAGCAAAATAGACAACATGAATTAGATCTAATAAGAAATACTTCTATACAAGATATGTGGATGAATGAATTGGAGAAACTTGAAACAGAATATCTAAAGTATCGAGAATATAGAGAAAACTTAATGAAAAGAGATGATACTAATAAAAATACAAAGAAAATTAAGAAAAAAAGTAAATAAAACGTTCATTCCTAAATTATTTGAATTATATCATAATATGAATATGAATAATGTAAATAGTATTTTTCTAAATAATATTTACTTTTTTAAAACCATGGTTTTAATTCTAATTGTTTATCATTATTTTTTGACATAACAGGATGATCAATTGGAGTATACATAGTACTAGCATCTGTTATATATTTTTGATATCCAACGGCCTCAGAATATACTCTAGGTATGGTAGAATCAAGAACCATTTGATTTAATTGTTCTACTTGTTCAGTAATATTATTAGGCAAATTTACAGCAGATTCTAAAAATATAGCGCGCATAATAATTTTAAGATCGTCACAACTTTGCTGAGAGATTATATATTGACCATTTGATTTTTCATAAACTCCTGCTCGTAATCCATTTTGTATAATTTGCATATTTTTAGCTGAAAAGAATGTTTCCGATAATATAGTATTTTCCCATTGTCCTTCTGTTGGATTTCTAAATGTAACACATTGATGAACAGGTATTTTATCATACATATTAAATAAAGTAGATGTATTTGGTGTTTGAATATCTACGCGTCCATTAGAGGCTTTTTGTAATTTATTCATTATATATACTATTATTTTATATAATAATTTTTTATTTTTATCTGTATTTAATGTATTATGGGACCATTTCAAAAATATGTTGTTTTAGCGACAATTATAGTTTTACTAATCTGGGTAGTTGTTTTAATATGGCTTTATCGTAAATCTAAAAATAATACAACATGGCCTCCAATAATTGGTAAATGTCCTGATTATTGGGAAGATAATAGTGCAACAGGCGATGGTTCTGATTGTTCAAACCCATTAAAATTAGGAAAAGATACATGTCATGGTAATACAAACTTTAATATTCAACCATTTATAGGTTCTCGTGGAAATTGCGAAAAATCCAGATGGGCCAATTATTGTGAAGTTGCATGGGGGGGATTAACATATGGTTATGATAAAAACCCATGTATTTCTTAATTATATTATTATTCGTTACTTTAACTCAAATAATAATATTTAATATTATAATGAATCGAGAAGATAAAAAAGTACTTAAAAAAATTAAAAAAGTTAAAAAAAATGGCCTGCGTATAATCTCAGATAAGATTAGAAAAAAGATGGGTATATCTAAAAATATTATTTTAGGAAGTTATTATTATTATTTACATGGTTTTTTACTTATTTTATTATGTTATGTGTTATTTTTTAATAACAATTTAGCACACTTAAGTGCTGTATTAGTTATTATAAGTATGGATGCTGTTGCAAATGTAGTTCTACATGATTGTCCATTAACAATTTTAGAGCATCAATATTTAGAAATGAGTGGTGCTGATGAGAAAAATGAAATGTTACAGAAATTGGGTATAAATTACAATTGTAACCATACTTATGAAAAGGTAATAGAACTTCTTATAAATGGATGGATGATGTGTGTTTTAAAAACTCTCTATATCATAATATTTAGAATGACAAATATTAAAATTGTTAATTATAATAACATAATGTCATAATCGTCTATTATTACAATCAATAAGTAAAAATATATGGATATTTATATTTTATAGTATATATGAGCGAAGAAGAAAAATTAACCAATAATAATAGTGATCATAATAATGATAAAAATAGTGATTATAATGATGATAATAATGATTATAATGATTATAATGATAATAATGATAATAATGATAATAATGATAATAATGATAATAGTGATAAAAATAGTGATGATAATAATGATAATAATAAAGAAGATGAAGAAGATGAAGAAGATGAAGAAGATAAGAAAGATATAAAAAGTAACGAGTATAACAAAGACCCTAAAATAACAATTGTTACTCCAGATAAATGGAATGATTTATTGAAATCTTTAAAAATGAATTATAAATCATGGATTATATTAATTATTTGTGTTTGTATTATATCTTATCCTTCTATCAAACATGGATTAATTTCATTTATAATTGGAATGTGGTTTGCTTACTGCGCACATTATCAATCACATATGGAAAAAAATATATTTAGTATATGTCATCATTATCATCATGAGAATACTAATTTATTCTCTCATGTAATTCAATTAATATTAGAGTATTTATACTTAGTAGTTACAATTGCATTATTAGATTATTGTAATATTAATCCCCTCCATTTCTGGACTATTTTATTTTTCTACTTTTTTTATACTACCGTTCATAATATTAATTATGGGCATTTTCATATAAATAGAATACATGAGTATCATCACCAGGATGTATATAGTAATATAGGTCCCGATATATTTGATATATTACATGATACAAAAAAAATAGCATCAGAAGAAAATTATATCGAAAACACAGATCATTATATACCTAATATTGTAATAGGAACGATCATTATAATGATACTAAAATATTTATATAGCAAAGATGCTTATAAAAACAATATGTATATGATTTTTTATTATATTTCGATAATTTCATTAATCATATTTATTTGTTCCTCTTGTTGGTTAATATATCAAGAAAAAGATAAATCAGGTATGTTCAAAATCCCCGTATATTTGCCAGGAATGTCAAAACCTACAGAAACTACAGAAAAACTATAATACAATAAAATATATGCGTTTACATTTTATTGATATAATTAATATACGCATTGTGGTTTAAGAATAATTAATATTATATAAGTAATAAAAATAAATAATGAATGATGTAGATATTGATAATATATATGTTAGAGAAGAAAGTATACAAACATTTAAAAAAATGATGACTGATTATGAAAATAATAAGAATAATTTATCACATGAAAAAGGTATTTATATATATGGTAAATCAGGTATAGGTAAAACACATTTTGTTTTAAAACATCTTAAAGAAATGAATTATGATATTATTTATTATGATGCTGGAGATGTTCGTAATAAAAATATTATTGAAACAATTACAAAACGCAATATGTCAGGATATAATGTAATGAGCTTATTTAAAAAGGAAAAAAAACGTCTCGCAATTGTTATGGATGAAATAGATGGAATGAATAATGGAGATAAAGGCGGTCTTACTGCGTTAATTAAAATTATACGTGCTAAAAAAACAAAAAAACAAAAAGGTGAAGAAACTACTCAAAACCCAATAATATGCATAGGTAATTATCACACAGATAAAAAAATTAAAGAATTAATGAGTGTATGTAAAACTTTAGAACTAAAAGTTCCAAATGATGATGAAATATATAATATCCTTAAGACATTATTAATTGGTGTAAAACCAATTAATATAACACATTTAGTAAAATATATTCAAAAAGATTTACGTAAATTAAAATTAGTTTATTCTTTATATAAACATCAACCCACATTTTTTGAAGAAAACTCAATTGAAAATATATTATCAATCAAACAATATAATGAAGATACAAAACATATTACAAAACAACTAATTACTACAAAAATGAATTTCTCAGAACATTCTACTTTATTGAATGAAAATGATAGAACTACGGTGGGTTTATTATGGCATGAAAATATTATAGATGTTATCTCAAAAATTCCAAAGGAAAAATCAATACCTATGTATATTGAAATATTAAATAATATTTGTTTTGGTGATTTTATCGATAGAATTACATTTCAAAAACAAATATGGGAGTTTAATGAAATGAGTTCCATTATTAAAACTTTTAGAACCAATTATATATTATTTAATAATGATTATCAAAAGAAAACATTAAATGAAATTAGATTTACTAAGATTTTAACAAAATATTCAACCGAATATAATAATATTGTATTTATTCATTCCTTATGTCAATTGATGGATTTAGATAAAAAGGATATATTCACTTTTTTTCAAAAATTAATTAATGATGAAAATGATGAAACAATTAAAATGCTTGAAGAAAAATATGAAATGTCAAAATTAGATATTTCAAGAATGTGTAAATATTTATCTAGATATGTTAACGAACATAACGACATATAATTACGAATTGAACGCAGGTGGCATATTTTCTGTAAAATCGGAACTTAACGTATATGTTGTTGGATAATGAACATAAGGATTTTTTTTATCATTTCTTTTCTGATATATCTCATTTCCTACATTATATGATTCTGACCATGTATTATAACCTTTATTATAACTAGTAGGAACATTTGAATTACCCGTGGGATGCATATTATCATTTATATTTATCCCTTCACCTGATAATTTATTAGAACAACCACTACAATCTGCATCTTTTAAACATTGTTCTCCAGTTATATTACAACGAGCTAATGGTCCACATATATTATTACAATTACCACTATTATTTAATGGGATATCAACATTAAAATCATGATTACCTATTGTAGATCTAAATGATTCTAAATAAGAATTACTAGAAAAAAATAAGTATAATGTTATACAAAGTATTATCGTGAGTATTATAAGAAATATGGAATATAACATAGTAATATTATATTATATAAATAATATAATATTTTGTTTTTAGTAAAATAAAGCATACACTCTAAAATATTATATTATTTTATAGTAATATATGGATAAACTAAAAGATTTAAAGGATAAAGTAGTAAATCATCCTATCGTTACAAAAGTTACTGGGAAACCTCAACAACTATCCAAAATCAAAGCATATAATGATAAACTTACACAAATAAAAAATAAGAAAAATACTACTAATATTAAATCAATTAAAAATAAGAAAAATGAAAAGGATTTGAAATATGCGGAGAAAGTATCTAAAGTTCCTTTGTTTGTAACAACATTATTAACACAAATAGCTTCATTAGTTGTTTTATTTGGAATTGGATCATCAGTAGTATATTCCGCACGAGTTGCGCAATCAAATATATTACCGACTTGTATCTTTAATAAGCCATATACTGATTTTAAACCAACTCTTGACGAAGTTCCTATTGATTTTAATAGGATTAATGTAACAGATAATGATGGTGTTAATAAAGAGAAAAGCAAATCAACAAAAATCGTTTTTCCTATTGAACCAAATACGGAGATGATGAATAATGGTTTATTATTTCGTGTGTTAAGACCTATGATAAATCCAAGTAATTACGTATCAAACTCTATTTCTTATTTTATTGGAACATTAATTCAAAAAGCTTGCGCAGAACATTTTAGTGTTACTAATAGTATATATAATTTTGCAAATAATTATTTTTCGGATTCTGTTATTGTTATATTATCACCATTCATTTATTTGTTTGCTTTAGTAATTCCACCAATAATTAACTTTTGGTATATTATTATACAATGGTTTTCTAATATTAATTTACTGGATAAAATAAAAGCTAAAAAAGGATTCGGAAGTGATGGAAGTAAACAATGGAATAGTTCGTCAGGATTTTTCAATTATGGAACTTATATATTTACTCGCCTAATCTCTCTTATATTATTATTTACAGGTATAATTCCTTTGTTTGCTAGTTTTTTAACCTTTGTATTAACCCTTATGTTTTCTATAATTCCTTATACTAATTTTATAAAATCTCAGTATAAAAATAATCCTGATAAAAAATATGGTGTATATTCAACATTTAAAGATTTATTATTGAATAAAATGTGGTTAATATCATATATTATATCTTATTTCATATTATCTGATATAAGTGAAATATTTGGACTATATCCCGCATTAATAGGTTTTGTTGTATGTATATTATTTTGGGCATTTACCACACTATATAAAAGTGGTGTTCCTAGTAAATATTCAGATATTACACCAGGTTTAATGGGGGATGGCCAAACTCCTAGAAAATGTGAACCACCCAAGGGTTGGTTGGATTTTTTTATGACAGAAATTAATGAAATTATTAATTGTGAAAAATCTCAAATTTTTTCTTCTTTTCCCTTTTTATCTCTTTATATGGATGAAGATGCTGTTAATAAATGTAATGCTAACTTAAAACCTTTTTCACCCACATCGCCAGCACCAGCACCAGCACCAGCTCCAGCTCCAGCTCCAGCTCCAGCACCAGCTCCAGCACCAGCTCCAGCACCAGCACCAGCTCCAACTTCAGATCAGTCTAAATAAAAAAGTTTAACCAAAATAGAATATAAATACTTTTATTTATATTCTCTCATGAGTTTATATAGTAAAAATGAATTTCCATTAGTGAGTATTTGTACACCAACGTTTAATCGTCGTCCTTTTATTCCATTTTTAATTAAATGTTTTCAACATCAAACCTATCCTAAAGAACATATGGAATGGATTATTATTGATGATGGAACTGATAAAATTAGTGACCTAATAAAAGATATTCCTCAAATAAAATATTTTAAATTTGATAAAAAAATGAGTTTGGGTAAAAAGCGTAATTTAATGCATTCTAAATGTTCTGGTGAAATATTAATTTATATGGACGATGATGATTATTACCCTCCCGAGAGAGTTTCTCATGCTGTTGAAGAATTACAAAAAAATCCTGATGCATTATGGGCTGGTTCTAGTTTAATGTATATTTATTTTAAAAGTATAAAACAAATGTATACATTTGGACCATACGGAAAAAATCACGCAACCGCTGCCACATTTGCCTTAAGAAAAGAATTATTATCTCAAACTAGATATGATGAAACAGCAGCAATTGCTGAAGAAAAAACTTTTTTAAAAGGATGGAGTATACCAGGAGTTCAATTAGATCCTTTAAAAACTATTTTAGTTTTTTCTCATATACATAATACTTTTAATAAACAAGAGTTATTAGATCAACCTGATAGTGAATATCGTAATTTATCAAATGTAAAAATAAATTCATTTATTACAGATCACAATTTGTATAATTTTTACATTATAAATATTGATAATATATTGAAAGACTATGATTTTGGAAACTTAAAATATAAACCAGATGTAATTATTCAAAAAAAAGAGATTGATGAAAGACGACGGAAACAAACAGAGATAGAAAATGTAAAAATGGAAACAAAACAATTATTGGAAGGTATATATAAAAAACAAATATTAGGATATAAAACTATGATAGATGAACTATCATCTACAAATAATTCTCTAAAAGAGAGAAATACATATCTAGAATCTAAAGTAACAGAATTAGTATCTCAACTTATAGAATTAAAAAAAAGAAAATAATAATTTTAAAAATATATTATTATTTTCTATGCGTTTATGCTAATCAAGATAGTTGTTTAAATTTCTTCCATGAAATATTAATTGCACTACGTTTTTCTTCTTTAGGTGATTCAGGATTATTTTCATTAATTTTATCGGCCTTTTTCAAAGCACTATCTACATATAATTCTTTTAATAATGTTCCAACAACAAAAGCCCCTTCGTGTTGATCTAATTCTCCATCTTCTATACGGCGTAATACATTTATAAATTTATTTAGAATAGATAAATCTAATTCATCCTTTCTAATTTTATTATATATATCTGTATAATACGTAAACAAAAATCCACAATCACTCATACCTTCAGAATGTATTTTATCATCATTCCCACGATATTTTTGTTTTATCATTAGTAAATTATTTATATCATTTTGAATCATATGACTATGCTTTAATTCACGAATTAGACCTGTTTGATCTTCAACATCATTTGCGACAATCATCTTTTGTAATTGTAATCTAGATTTATCATCCATATTATAAATACCTATAAAATTCTTTAAATATTTTTAATATTATAATATATATATTAATGACTTTAAATGTTGTTCATAATGATACCCCTGCTGCTCAAGTAACAGGTAGTAAAGGAAGTCCATATGAAGCCGCAGCACATTCTACCCAAACCGCAAATGCAAGATTAGCAACGTTGACAAGAATTGGAGGAAGAAAAACAAAAAATAAAAGATATAGACGAAAAAAATATACAAAAAAGAAATCTCATATGAAAGGAGGTAATGATGTAGTAGAAGTAAGCCAGTTACCTAATAGTCATTTAGTTAAGACACACAATATTCCTAGTCCTGCTGATAATTTTAAACATTTAACAGCTATAAACAATCAAGGTGTTGAAAATAGTTCAACTGATAATGTCACTTTAGTTACAAGCACTCAAAGCGGTGGAAGAAAACACATCAAACGCCGTAGATCTAAAAAGAAACAATATAGAAGAAGAAAAACGAAAAAACTTTATAAATAAAATATCATAATATAATAAGTTATGCCTAAAGGAACTGATTGGATTAATTTATTATATGTAAATTTAGGATTTATTGCACAAATATTGGCATTATATTATTTTGGTCTTTTAGCTGATGTTAGAAAAGATTGGGCTAAATATAGATGTAATCCTTTATTCATGCCCTTATCTGAAAATTTAGAAAAAGATTTTGTTCATTGTGTCCAAACTACACAAAGTAGCTTTATGGGATATATTTTAGAACCTATTCACTATATTATTAATACTTTAAGTAAAACTACAGGTTCACATTCTGATGCCTTACAGGATATTCGCAAGGTAATCGCTAATGTTAGAACTTTTATAGAATCGGTTGCTAAGCAAATATTTGGTGTATTTTTAAATATAATAGTAGAATTTCAAAAAATTATAAATAATATTGAAAATTTAGTAGGACGTCTTTTAGGTATAATGGTTACATTAATGTATTTATTAGATGGTTCAACTAAAACAATGAAGAGTTATTGGAATGGACCTCCTGGAGAAATGACACGAGATTTATGTTTTCATCCATCAACTAAAGTAAAATTAGCTAATAATAAAATTGTTTGTATGAAAGATATAAGTTTAGGGGATATTTTAGAAAATGGTAGTAAAGTAATAGCTGTTATGAAAATAGCAAATAGTGATAAACAAGATCTATATATTATACCTAAAAAAGGTGTTAATAAGGGAGATATTTATGTTACTGCTAATCACATGATGTATCATGAGAGTAATAATACATATGTTAAGGCAAAAGATCATCCTTATGCAAAAAGTCAAGAATTAATAGATGAAACAGGAAAGACTTTATGCAATAATCCATCTTCTATTGTCAAATCAGAATGGTTTAGTTGTTTAATAACAAATGATCATAAAATTAAAATAGGTGAATGTTTATTCTGGGATTGGGAAGATGATATATTAAAAGAAAAAATGGTAAAATAAAAAATGAATATTATTCATATAATATAGTAAACATATGAATAATATTTCAACAACTACAGATAAAATTAAGAAAATGTATTCAAAGCTAGGCTATTTTGATGAATATGGAACATCTATTATGTTTTTTATTATATTAACAATCATAGTAATATTAATTGTTTCTTATACATCAATTATGGAAAATATTCAACCTATTAAGGATAATTGGTCAAATGAACGTTGTAAACCAAATATTATGCCTTTCGCTGGATTAATAAATAAGAACCCTGCTGATACAACAACAGAATATACCGCAAAAAACTTTCAATATTGTTTAACTGGTATACTAAGTAAAATCAGTGGTTATGCCGTAGACCCTATATATGCTGTATTAGATATATTTGCTGATTTAGCGAAAGAAATTAGTAAAGGTCTTCAGATGATTAGAACAATTATCGCAAATATCAGAACAGAATTAAAAGATGTTGCTATACAGATATATAAACGAATTGAAAATTTTGTTATTGCCCTTCAAATGTTGTTTGTAAAACTTAAGGACACTATGGGCAAAATTCATGGATCATTAGTAACAGCATTATTTACAAGTATGGGTTCTTATTTAACTCTTATGACTGTATTAGGAAGTGTTACTGAACTTATGATAGGTTTATTAATATCGCTGGCTTCTATAATTATCGCATTATGGATATTACCCTTTACATGGCCTATGGCAGCTACGATGACCGCAATTTTTGTTGCTATCTCTATTCCATTAGCTAAGTTTGTTTATTTTGTAGAACATGATTTAGGAATTATTCCAGGAAAAAATATGCCCTCTCAACCTAGTTGTTTTGATAGTAAAACTACATTTAAAATGAATGACTCTTCTATAAAATCTATTAAGGATATTAAGATAGGAGATCAATTAGCGGATAAAACTAAATGCACATCCAAAATAACAATAAGAGCAAAAGATAAACTTTATAAATTAGGAAAAACATTTGTAACAGGTGATCATTTTGTAAAATATAAAAATAAATGGATATCTGTAAAATCACATCCGAATGCTATTTTACAAACTTCTGAAAATGAAGAAAATATTGTATATTGTTTAAATACAAATACAAAAATTATAAATCACAATGATAGTGTTTTTAGTGATTGGGATGAATTATGTAATACTGATATATACTCAGTATTAAGACACATATATAATATTAGTTATATTGAAACTAATGAAAAAGAAGTATATAAATATTTAGAAGGAGGATTTATAAATACAACACCTATTAAATTAAAGAATAATACTATAAAAAAGATTAGTGATATAACAATAGGTGATGAATTAAGTAATGGTGAAAAAGTAATAGGACTTGTAGAAATTGATGGTAGTTATGTTAATGGGCAATATAAGTTTTCTTTAGGAGATAACAATTATATAGAAGGGGGAAATAATATTATTTTTTACAATTGTAATAATTCACCAATATCAACAATTGCTTTGGCAGAAAAAACTATTATTAAAAAACATAAATGTCTATATCATTTATTAACCGATGTTTGTTATTTTCATGTAGGTAATTTAGGAGACATCAAAGTAGGCCATTATACAATTAATACAGAATACTTTGATTAAAAATAAAGTTAATATTAAATTATATATTTTCTATCAATATATCATATAATATGGATATCGATCTTTTTGGATTTAAAATCCGTGTAGAAGTTATTATTGGAATACTAATTTTGTATTTTATTATTTGGGGAAATATATTGTGTTCCTGCACTCATGTTGATAAAGATGATGTTAAAAAAGTTGTTGAAAAGTTCACAGGCAAAAAAGGTAAATGTGTGGTATGATACACATAGCCTCCCGTGACATGAAGTAATAATTAAATTGATTCTACCAAAAAATATTTTTTATTTTATGTATTGGTTCAATCATATAATATTATATTTTAAATAAAATAAAATATAATAATTATGTATAGAAGATGGAAATTAGCATTTTAGGATTTAACGTTCGTTTAGAAGTATTAATTGCTTGTATTGTTTTATATTTTGTTATTTGGGGTCATGTTTTGTGTTCATGCACAAATAGAGATGCTGTTAAAACAAGTGTAAAAGAAGGTTTACAAACTATATCTAAAATAGCAAATAAGGACATTACTATAGATTTAGCTTCGGCAGACGCAACAGCACCATCTACCAAAAGTTGGTTTAATCCTGATTTAACTTACGTAAAAGGACAAAAACCTGATGCCGCTGTGCAAGATATTTTAAATCGTCCTAAGCAACCTGTTCCTTTACCTGAAGGTGAATCACTTATGTTTGCTAAGACACAATTCAAACCAGAATGTTGTCCTAATTCTTATTCGACTGGTTCAGGATGTGCATGCATGACAGTCGATCAATATAATTATTTGATTGATCGTGGAGGAAATAATGTTCCTTACTCTGAGTATTAAATATATATAAGGTGTTGTTGTAAACCAAATAATAATAATTTTATGAATTTATTATTATTTATTATTAAATATATATATGTCCATTCTAATTTATGCATTTTTAATTTTGATAATGTATTTTTTGGCAGGTATTAATAAAATACAAAATTTTTCTTCTACTGTAAAAGGCTTTCAAAATATGTTTATATTAAATACATTACCAAAAGTTTTTTATAATTTTGTGATATTAGGAGTTATATTATTAGAAATATTTGCACCAATATTAATAATATTTTCATTACATACAAATATGTATAAAAGTTATGCATACTATTCAAGTGTGGGTTTAGCTATTTTTACTATTTTGGCTACTTTAATATATCATTTTCCACCATATGGAGCAGAACGTTATGCTTTTATGAAAAACCTAACAGCAATTGGTTCGTTAATGCTATTATCTACTTTATTTCAATAATATTATTTTTAATAGTATATAATAGTATACAAGAATGAATTGTAATTTAATAATATTAACCTTTATAATTACAGGTTTATGGGATGTAGTATTGAGATTTATGTCATTAAATTATAATAGTCTTCCAAAGTTTTTCCAAATTGATTTTATAGAATATTTAATTCCTTATTTCAATCAACATACTTTATTAGCGGCAGCATTAATTGCTGGCTTCGTAGGCGCAACAACTCAGCCTATTATTATATCTATAATGCCTTTTCCAAAAAGCTTATTTAATATAAAATATGTTATTAAATTTCTTATTTTAACATTTATCATAAGCGCATTATATGGATTCATAATGAAATGGAGTAAACTTTTCCCTTATTTAGAAAAATATTATTATAATAAATTAGGATTATTTAGAAGTATGTATTGTGATGGTGTATCTGGTATTGTTGTTAATTCAACAATATTAGTAATTTATTATATCATATCAAAAATAAAATAATTATTTATTGGGTCTACATTTTAATTTACGCATTTTTACACCTTTGATAATATATTTTTTGGCAGGTATTAGTAAAATACAATTTTTGTCTTCTAATGTAAAAGGCTTTCAAAACATGTTTTTATTATTCAAAGGTGTAAAATCATATATTTTTATATTTACATATTATATGGGTGCTTTCACAATTTTTGATATACTAACAGATAATCCTGGCATTATAAAAGTTAAACATAATAAAAATCTTTATGAATGGAATAATAAAGTGCGGGTTATTCTGAAAGATGGTTCGGTATCAGATATAGGATATTATAATGGTGAAGGAAGTGTTTATATAGGAAAAGAAAAAAAACATTTATCTGATTTTTTTTCAAAAAGAAAAGAATATTGGGTTGCTGATAGTGATACAATTAATTATAATTATGAATATGATGGATTTTTGATGAATAATTATGTTTATAATAAATTACTAATGAATAAAAATTATAAAAAATGTACCAAAGATAAAAATTTATATGAATTATTATTATCTTATATTCCTAAAAAGAAAAAAAGTTTAAGTACAAATCTCCTTGGAATGCAACAAATTTACATACCGGAAAATGATGATAATAATTCTGATTCAAAATTCATTATAAAGAATATATGGACTTTAACAAATCCAAATTTATCAACAATTCATGGGAAAAAAAATGAAAAAAGAATTGAAACAATTATTGAAAATTTTTTAAATTTTTCTTGTAAATTTAAAATAAATACTGATAAATCAAAAAAAATTATTCAAATAAAATTAATTTATGAAGATGAAGAATCGAATAAATTTTGGAATATTGAATATACAGCTGATGAATATAAAGTTAATTATGGTAAAAAAAATACAAAAGGTAAAACACAAGATAAAAAATCCAATATTAAAGATACAGAAAAGTTAATTGAAAGTAAATTGAAAAAAGGATATAAACAAATATCTAAAGGATTGATAAAATATTTTACTATTAAATAGTATTACACCCTTGAAGATTTTTGTGCGAACTTAAATCTTCAATGGTGTAAATAATTAGTTCTTGGGTTTAGATTCAAAAGAGGTATAACACTTTGGACAATATATTATCTGTCAGCTTTTGTCTGGATTGATATCAATATAATCCTCTTGGTATTCATGGTCACAATTTAATTCTATATGATATTTAATTGAATCAATTAATGAGTTTATTATATTATTAATATTTATTGCATGAGGATATTTCATAATAAAATCATCATTTAGATTTTTAATTTGTTGTTGCATAATGTATAGATCGTTAATCATACTATCATTACTTGAACTCGAATTATCATTCTCCATACTAGTTATATTAATACTATTTATCTATATTAGTTTTTATTACTATAATTATTTTTTCTAATTATAGTATATATGACATTTTCCAGAAAGAGCAAATTTTTTTTAAAAATCGCAGTATTATTTGTTGTCATTATATTAGCATATAGAATATGGACCTCTTATTATTTTAAAGAAGGATTTACAACTCCTGATTCATGTACTTACTTTTATATGGAAGAATGTGGACATTGTAAACGTTTTTCACCTGAATGGGATAATTTTGTAAGTACTTACAAAGGACCTGTAAAAATGAACAAGATAGAGAGAGAAAATGCTGGTCCATTATTAAAAAAATATAACATAAATGGTTTTCCAAAAGTAATTGTCGTTGATAAAGAAGGTGATTTCAGAGAATATAATGGTGCTAGGACAAGTGATTCACTACATGCGTATTTTTCTAACTAGTTTCTGTTTTTTTTACTATTTTTAATTGTTGGGTAAACACAAAAGCATCTTTAGATTTTCGACGTCTTTTTAAATTACATTCTAAACATGATATTACTATATTATTGTGATTATGACCAATATCATTATCTATACGATCTAATGTCCATTGTCTATTTTCTCTCTTTAACTCGTATAATAATAAACATTTCTCTTTACAATAATAACAATCCAGATTACAAATAATTAATTGTTCTATTATTTGTGAGCTATTTATTATTTTATTTTCATCATAGATTTTTCGTACCTTATCTTGTTGTTTATATCCTGATAATTTTTTATCTATTTCTTTGATAATTGTGTTATAAGCATCTGTTTCATCTTTGGTTTTATCTTTATTTTCTAAAATATTTAATTGTTCTTCTATTTTAAGACAATTATCAGAAAATTTCCATTTTTCGGCTTCCTTTCTTTTACCTGGAGGTTTTTTTTCTTTAGTTAATTTTTTTATCATATAACGATTTGATGTTCCATTTATTTCTATTTTTTTGTTTAAATTATTAGATTCGTCGTTTTCATTTTTAGACATTTTTTAGTTATCTATAAAAATAATATATTATTAAAAATGTAATTAAACTTAAAGCTACATATATATGTATATGGAAACCCCTGCTACAAATGAACAATGTCAGGAATTGAAAAATATCAAATATAAAACTATGCTAATGAATGGTGGTAATATTGAAAATGAAAAGGAATTACCAAATTCAAACTTAGATAAATTAGAATTATTTCTTGAAACTAATAAACAGACAAATAAAGATGAACCTTGGTCTAAATTAGACAAAACTAGCAAGATACAAAAATTGTTAAATTATACATCGAAATATGCTATAAAGAATAATCTTTCGTCTGAAACAAAACAAAAAATGGATTCTTTTATTAGAGAATGTCTTGATAAGAAACGTATACAACGTGTTAAAGATGTAGTATATGATAAATCTACTGGCGAAATAACAGATATACCTGGTTTAATTTATATCAAAAATACAAAACATTTTACATTAAAAAATAATGACAAACGTGTTTCAACTTTAAAAAATCTTCCTCCGAAGAACAAAACTAAAAATACAGAAAACAAAAAAAATAAAAAAGATGAAAAAGAAGAAAATGAAAATAAAATTATTTAAAAATATAATATTTCATATAATATGGAGAATATTATAGGAACATTATCTTTTAATCACAAAAATATTAAAGGACATGTGGATTTTATAGAAAATTTAGAAAAGAAAGTGATTATAATAAAAGGAGAATTGCATAGTAATAAATATAAAAACTCTGAACATGGATTTCATATACATGAAGCCGGTGACTTAACAGATAATTGTTTAGGTGCGTGTAGTCATTTCAATCCTTATAATAAAGAACATGGTGGTCCAAATAATAGCAATAGACATGTTGGTGATTTAGGTAATATAAAGTTTAATGATGAAGGAATATGTATGATAAATATGAAGGATAATATGATAAAATTAAGAGGAACTAAATGTAATATAATTGGTCGTTCATTAGTAATACATGAAAAAAAAGATGATTTAGGTATAGGTAATAATAAAGAAAGTTTGATAACTGGAAACGCTGGACCTAGAATAACATGTGGAGTAATAGGTTATTCAAAAAAAATGTTCAAAAAGTAAATAAATAAAATTGAATTAGATGTTAAATATAATAATATATTATATATAGTATTATATTAATATGTTAATAGATGATTTAAGTGATCTAGAAGATATATTAGACACTATAGAAGGTGACGATGACAATATCAATATTTTGACACCAACTGAGCAACAAGATATTATTGATACGTGCCATTCACTAATGTTTGATTATGTCACTCAAAACCCTACTGCTGTAAGTGAGCCAGATTTCTCATATGATATGATAAACGAAGTAAAAGAATTAATAAATGTTCAATTATATATGTGCCAATCAATTGTTATTGATGAGGACGAATTGGATGATATAATTGATATAGGTGAAGAATTATTTTATTCTACAATTATGCCAAAACGTTCTTATAATACTACTTTTGATATCAATAATAAAGATAAACATAATAAAATACAAGATGCTATATCTTACTTAGACTCTATTCCTCAACATGAACAACGAACTAAAGAATGGTATAAAACTCGTTATAACTTAATTACAGCTAGTAATGCGTATAAATCTTTTGAAAGTCAAAGCGTTCAAAATCAACTTATTTATGAGAAATGTATACCATTATTTATTAATGAGAATAGTGGAAATGACAATATTAACGAAACATCTACTCCAGTAAACGTAAATACAACATTACATTGGGGTCAGAAATATGAACCAATTTCAGTTATGTATTATGAAGATACATATAATACTAAAGTTTGTGATTATGGTTGTATACCACATAATAAATACACATTTTTGGGAGCTTCTCCTGATGGTATTGTCACCGATCCAAACTCAAACAGATATGGTCGTATGTTGGAAATTAAAAATATAGTCAATAGAGAAATTAATGGTATACCAAAAAAAGAATATTGGATACAAATGCAATTACAAATGGAAACATGCGATTTAGATGAATGTGACTTTTTGGAAACAAAATTTACTGAATATGAGAATGAAACTGAGTATTTTAGTGATGGAAACTTTAGACACTCTATGAATGGAGACATAAAAGGTATCATTTTATATTATTCTACAGATAGTGGTAGACCTATATATATTTACAAGCCATTAAATATGGAACAAAAAGATTATATTTCCTGGGAAACTGAAAACATGATTAGTCAAGAAAAAAATGGTAATACTTGGATTAAAAATATATATTGGAAATTAGAAGAAATTAGTTGTGTTCTTGTATTACGAAATAAAAAATGGTTTACTGATAATGTTTCGCAATTACAAAATATATGGGATATTATAGTGAGAGAAAGAATATCTGGTTTCGAACATCGAAAACCAAATAAACGCATTAAAAAAACAAATATATCAAATAATTTAGATTTAAATGAATGTATGATAAATATTGATAAAGAAACTGGAAAGGTATCATTAAATACTAATGAAAGAAGAAGTAGAACTAATTCTATTATATCTGTATCTGAAATAAGAATTAGAACAGAATCAATTGATGAAAGCAATAAAAATATATTGTCCAATATAGCGTATCCTTAACCCTATTACTATTTACCAATGGTGTAAAGTACGTTAACTTTTTTTCTATGTTTATATTAAATGATTAAGTATAATAAATATATCCCATTTTACATTGGTATTTTAATTATTTTACACCATTATAAAAAACATAAAAATGATAAAGAACTCACTACGTTGGATAAGTTTGTACAAATAACTGATATTAATAATCATGAAACTTGGGCATTATTTTTTTTAGGAATTAGCATAGGAATGATACTTACATAACCTCATGATAAATGATAAACTATATTCAATTGGTTTATCATTTATTTAGTAACATAATAATTGACTCTAACTGAAGGATCTACCGCTTCAGGCGCAGGAGGGAGAACTTTTATTACATTTGATGGAACTTTTTTATTATCATATAACGCATTACAAAAATCAGCAGGAGCGCATGTTCCTTCATCTGGATTTTTTACATGTTTAAAATTATTTGTTATTTGTTGATAAGAACCTTGTGGTAATACAGGGTATTCTTTCCACATATTATCATAAGTTTGATTACTTAATTGATCCTTTCCAATATAAGGATAACTTGATGTTAATAATGGATATATATCATCTTTTGGATATTCACCTGGACTTAATTTATTAAAACCTTCTAAATTATAATTACTCCCAAAAAATATTACTAAAGCTATTAACAATATTAATATTATTGTGTGTGATAATTGCGTTTTCATTATATAGTATATATGTACAAAAACTTTTAGAAAATACTATTTTAAATATACACTTAAAATAATAATTATATTATATTATACATATAAATAGTATTATGGATAATGAAATGCGTGTTACTAAGAGAAGCGGAAAAATGGAAAATATTTCATTTGACAAAATATTAAATAGAGTCAAAAAATTAGGTAATGAAGCTAATATTTCTCTTAATTTTCCATCCCTTGTTATGAAAGTTATTGATCAATTATATGATACTATCTCAACAACACAAATTGATGAATTAACAGCAGAACAATGTGCAACTATGTCATCTCAGCATCCTGATTATAATATTTTAGCAGGAAGAGTTGTCGTTAGTAATCATCATAAAAATACAAGTGATATCTTTTCTGATGTTGTAAATGATTTATATTGGAATAAAACAAATAATTCTCATGACCCTTTATGTTGTCAGTTATTTTATGAGATTGTTACTAAAAATCATGAACAATTAAATACCATTATTGATTATAATAGGGATTATTTAATTGATTTTTTTGGGTTTAAAACACTCGAAAGATCTTATTTATTTAAAAAAAATGGCAAAGCAATTGAACGCCCTCAACATATGTGGCTGCGAGTTGCGGTTACCTTATATATGTATGAGGATGTATTTGATATTGAATCTGTAAAAAATACTTATGATTTAATGTCACTAAAATATTATACTCACGCTACTCCTACATTATTTAACGCAGGCACTACTAGACCTCAAATGAGCTCCTGTTATCTTATTGCTATGGAAGACGATAGTTTAGAAGGTATTTTTAACACACTCAAAGATTGTGCTAGTATTTCAAAATGGTCAGGGGGTATTGGATTACATATTCATAATATTAGAGCTGCTAATTCTGTAATTAAGGGCACTAATGGGGTGTCAACTGGAATCGTTCCTATGCTACGTGTATTTAATGATACTGCTAAATTTATTAATCAAGGAGGAAAACGTAATGGCTCATTTGCTATATATTTAGAACCATGGCATGCTGATATTGATGAGTTTTTAAATTTACGAAAAAATCACGGAGATGAAGAAATGCGGGCTCGTGACCTTTTTTATGGATTATGGATTCCTGATTTGTTTATGAAACGTATTAAAGAAAATGGAAAATGGTCATTATTTTGTCAAAATGAGTGTGGTGATTTGTCCAATGTATACGGAGATGAATTTGAAGAATTATATCAACTTTATGAATCTAAAAATATGCAAAGAAAAACTATTAACGCAAGAGATTTATGGTTTAAAATTTTGGATGCTCAAATGGAAACTGGAACTCCTTATTTATTATATAAAGATGCATGTAATAAAAAATCTAATCAAAAAAATCTAGGAACTATTAAGAGTAGTAATCTTTGCTGTGAAATTGTGGAATATTCTAATCATGAAGAAACTGCGGTATGTAATCTTGCTAGTATCGGACTTCCATCTTTCATTACAACACCTTCTAATCCGTTTACTAATGTTGAAATATATACTAAAGATAATTGTAATTGGTGTCTACTACTAAAAGCTCTTCTTAAACGTCGTAATATATCGTATGTTGAACATAAATTAATTTCAGATGAGAATGTTAATGAGTTTAAAGAAAAATGGAATGTATCTAAAGTTCCTCAGCTTATTGACAATAATGAACTAGTTGGTGGATTTACTGATGTCCTAAATCAATTGCGTTGTATTTTTGACTATGATAAATTACATCAAGTTGTGAAAACTATTACTGAAAATTTAAACAAAGTTATAGATATTAATTTCTATCCAACTACTAAAACAAAACGTAGTAATATGCGTCATCGCCCTATAGGAATTGGTGTTCAAGGATTGGCGGATACTTTTATTATGATGGATATACCATTTCAAAGCGATGAAGCTAGGGATATTAACAAGAAGATATTCGAAACAATTTATCATGCTTCTTTAGAAAGAAGCACGGAAATCGCAAAAGAACGTTACCATAAATTAGAACCTCTTATTCTTAATGATAACTTTAAACCAAATATTGATATTGAAGAAGAGTTCAAATTATTAAGAATGGTCAACGAATATGAAAAACCTATATTACGTTCTAAATATAGAGGAGCTTATAGCACATTTAATAACTCACCTGCGTCGAAAGGTATATTACAATTTGATATGTGGAATGTAACACCTAGTAATCGTTATAATTGGGATGAACTTAAATTACATATTCAAACATATGGGCTTCGTAATTCTTTATTAGTCGCGCCTATGCCTACTGCTAGCACATCCCAAATATTGGGTTATAATGAATGTTTTGAACCATTAACTAGTAATATATATAGTCGAAGAACATTAGCTGGTGAATTTGTTGTTGCAAATAAATATTTAATGAAAGAATTAATTGAATTAAATATTTGGAATGAAAAAATTAAAAATAATATTATTGCCAATAAGGGAAGTATTCAACAATTACAAATGGTTCCACAATATATCAAGGATAAATATAAAATAGTATGGGAAATCCCTATGCGTCACGTAATTGATATGGCCGCAGATAGGGGGGCATTTATTTGCCAAAGTCAAAGTTTAAATTTGTGGATTGAAGATCCCAATTATAATACATTAACCTCTATGCATTTTTACGCATGGCGACAAGGACTAAAAACGGGTATATATTATTTACGTCGTAAAGCCAAACATCAAGCACAGCAGTTTACTATTGAACCTGATAAAAACGAAAACGATAATCACGATAATGACGAAGAAGACGAAATATGTGAAATGTGTTCGGCATAAATTATTTCTTCCTGCGATTATTATATGATGAAAAAAATAAATCATATAATAAATAATAATTAGGCATGGATTCGGTTAGCGGTTACTATATTATTTGAATACCCCTGTATTTGGGTTGTATACGGGTGTTGGGTTAGGTCCTCTGATTTTTGCCATATTATTGAGACTTCCTTCCTCAGCATTAGGGTCTTCTACCTCGACAACATAGTGGTTGAGTTTTCTAGTTCCAGGAAGAAGATACATACCATCTTTCGTAATATATAATTTATTAGTATCTTTGTTAGTACGTTTGTTAGTACGTTTGTTAGTACGTTTGTTAGTACTTTTGTTTCCCGACCCCCCCTTATTGCGCTTTGTTTTGCTTTTTGTTTTGTCCTTTGTTTTGCGCTTTGTTTTACGTCCACCAATCGAGTGTGCTCGTGGTTTGCTTTTTTTAAAAGCAATAGCATAGTTTAATCGTTCCATAGGTGTCACAGGCACGTTTCCTACTAATTTTACTCGTTTGGATTGTCGTTGTTGTTTGTTTGTTTTCTTTGCGGTTTCTTCAAGATTTATAACGTTTCTTTGTTCAGCTGGTACTTTGATGGTTGGGTCGTAAGGATATTCGTTTTTATGGTCATATTTTGGCCAGTCATCGTTGTCACTATCGGTCCAGTATTCTGGTTCTGTTTGTTTTCTTTTTTTAGTTTTGATGTTGGTGGTATTATTGTTGTCTATAAGTAATTTAAGTGTCTCGTGGAATTCGTCTTCTGTGTAATTATTCTTATCAGGGGATAGGGATATTTGTTTAGAATGTGGGTCGATAAGCATAGTTTTCTATAGTATAACGAGAATAAAAAATTATACTATGCATATAAATAAATCGGTTATTTTGGATCACATATAATAAAGATTTCATGCGATACCTTTATGTTATCCTCTTTTTGTGATTCTATTCTATTTTTTCCGATGCGTGTTTCTCCTTGACCATAAGTATATTGCCATTCAGGGTATTCTAATTTATACTCACTATACCATTCCCTAATTGTAGAACAATTATTATAGGTAATTAAAAACCCACCTTTATGTTCTTTAAGTAATTCACACATTCTTTTATGATTAAAATTATTATGATGTATAGCAAAATTACAATTAGGGTACATCCCTTTAAACATTTTACTATCTTCACCTAAATAATAAGGTGGGTCTAGAAATATAAAATCATCTTTATGCTTTACAATTACATCTTCAAAATCAGCACATTCTACGCTTAAATTTTTGAGATTTAATCCCTTTAATTTTTCAATACGGCGCTTAAACTTTTCCTCATTAATTTCATTATTGCTAGGCCAACCTAAAAACATAGGCCCATACGATAATGTCATATTATAATAATAAAAAGCAGCTTGTTTTACCTGATCATCATCTAGTATTATTTTATCTTCTTCTTTTAATTCAACTTCTTTCATAGTTTTATAATTTAAGTCCTCTGGTTTTATTTTATTCCAATAATTCAATAAAACGTGTCTGTTATAGGTAAATGAATCCTTAGTAATTTCAAACTTTTTTAATTCATCAATAAACTCTTCTTTATTATTGATTAAAACATTCCAAAAGTTCACTAACATATTGAATATATCATATCCAACAACTTCAATATCTAGTTTCTGCGATGCACATAGTTCAAATGATCCACCTCCAAAGAATGGCGACACTATTTTTTTTGTTTTTAATTTTGGTAGGTTACCCAAAATTAATCCTATTGCCTTAGATTTACCACCGGCATATCTTAATGGCGATATACATACACGTTTATATTTATTTTCTTTATTTAATATTGATTGTAAATAATCTTTCATATATGGTTCTTCTTTTTCATATAACATTTCATCACTTTTACTTTCGAAATCATTTTCAATTGTATTCATTATTGCGAAATTATTTGATATATTAGTTGATATCAATTTTTTATTAATATCGTCTTCTTCTTTTTGTTCTTCAGCATTAGTACAAATATAATTCGACATTATTACTATACTATATCTTATATTTTACTTTTAATTCAAAATCGAAGGTGTATAAAATATAAAATTGAAAATGATAGATATATTTGAGTATAAAGATATAAACAATAGTAAAATAATGAAAATATTAGTGTTTGATACGGAAACTACTGGACTACCTAAAAACCAAAGCTCTTCTCCTACATTATATTCTTTATGTGATTGGCCTTATATTGTTCAGTTTAGTTACATAGTATATGATACAGACAAAAATGCGATTACTACATTAGTCGATAAAATTATAAAAGTTCCATCTAATATTAAAATTTCCAAAGTTAGCACTGAAATACATGGTATTACAGATAAAATATCTCAATCTCAAGGCCATAATATAAATGAAACAATTATAGACTTTGTAAATACCTTAAAAAAAGTTGATATATTAGTGGCACATAATATCACATTTGATACTAAAATGTTAATAACCGAAATATTACGTATGCCTCAAAAAACAAGATCAGAAGTAAGTAGAAAAGATAAATTGTTACAAAGTTTAGATATTTCGTCTTATTACTGCACTATGAAACAAAGTATAAACCTTTGTAAAATTAAGAGTTATACTAAAAAAGAAAATAAAGAATATTTTAAATATCCTACCCAAACAGAATTATGTTCTTATTTATTTGGCTATGAACCCATTAATATGCATAATTCTTTAAACGATATTACCATTTGTTTAAGAAGTTTTTATAAAATGAAATATAATAAAGATATTTGCGAAGAAAGTGAAGATATGAAGAATAGAATCGCATTATTGACGCCAAAATAATAAAAAATTATACATTATCATACATTATCATACATTATCATGTATCTTGACTGACATCATCTATCACATTTTTTAATTTATTAATTAAAATATAGTTCTCTTGTAACATGATATAATGTTTTGATGGAGTAGGAGTAAATTGTTTTGGTTCATCAGTTAGTGTCATATTATCATTAAAATTAATATCTCTTTTCCTTGTTTTGATTTCTTCTTTGTATATATATGAATTATCAGGTTTAATATCATTTATGTTATAATCATCACATACACTACTACTTCTACTATCAGGATATAACATATTAAACTCTAAATCATCTAAACTATCTCTAGATTCGCTTGTATTAGATATAGTATCAGACATAGCTAGTAATAACTTATGAGATAATATTTTTCATACATTTGTGTAAAAAAAACGCAAAAAAGAAATGGTTCAATTGAAATAATAATTTAGACATTATCATCATTATCTTTGATTAATTGTTCTGTAACATTTAATTCATCAATTATTTCATTCAACGTAGTTAATTCCATTTTTTCTTTTAAATTATCTATTATTTCTTCTGTCACAGGATCTCTATTATTCAAATTATAAAAAGCTACCTTAAATAGTTTTACATCATCTATATGCATTTTTCTAATACGTTTATTTTTCAATTCGATCTCCATTTTTTCTCTTATTTCTCTAGAAGCTTTTTGAGTTACCCTATCTTCATTAAACCACTGGTTTCTATAAATATCAGTAGACCTCATTTCATCACATATTTCTGGTTTTGATATTTTATCAAAATCTTTAGAATGTCCTAAACTGGAAGAAAATAATTTTACAATATCATCAGGCACAACAGGACTTGTTTCCATTAATCTATCATATTCTTCTTTAGACATTTTTATCATATGAACAACGGAAATACGTTCAGCTGGATATTTAGCTAATTCTATTTTGATATTTCGATAAAATTTATCCCACGCAATACTACTTACTCTATGAGCTTCATTTAACTGAGTAATTTTAAGAAATTGTTGAATTGTCGTAATTATACCTGCTAATAAATTAAAAGCTCCTATCACCATTACATATAAGTTTTGATACTCCGCAGGAACACGTCCTTGGGCAAAATTTGCTGTCCCTGTTAATGTTGATATTATTATAACTGGGATCGTATAATAAGTATTTAATCTATTAAACTTTGAGTTTGATCTAGCATGTAACCATCTATAGCACATCGCCTTATCTGCCCATTCTATTAATATTTTTTCATGTTCTATTGTCCACTCAATATTATTTTTATCTTGTTCACCTTTTATTAGAGATACAGAACTACGGGGTTGTTCAAAATCGTTCTCCATATATTCTAATAATATTATATATATCCATATTATGGACATTAAATTACAAAAATTAACGCAAGAGTTTTCTAATATTACAGATTTGGAAGAAACTATCCGTAAAAATTGTTCTTTGCTTGAAGGGAAAATAAAAATATTAAGTGATTATTATTTAAGTATGGATAAATACACTAATAAATACGAATATGTTTTTGGTATAGATTCATTTAGATTTCAATCCAGAATGATAAATCTTGAATATGATGATATTAAACGTTTATACACATCTCATATTAATCGTATGTATGGGGAATATTTTAAATTATATAAAATCATATCTAAAATTATAAAAACTATAGATAACAATAAACTAAATGCTATATTAAAAGCTAATAATTATTTCCCTATTTATAAAGATTTGGAACCATTTAAAAAATATGAATATAAACTTATAATCGATTTACACGATGTATTATTATTATTCATTAATGGAATAATAGCATATAATCTTGATAAAATTAATGAATTAAATCATCAAAAACAAAAACAAGAATTAGGATTAAATATTAATAATTTTATTTTTACTTTTGAATCTGATAATAAATTTGTTGATGAAAAAATATGTTTATTTATTAATTATATAACATTTTTTCATGAATTGCATCTTAAATATATGACTCGTTTTTTAAGTAAGATTAATTTATTTATTAGTCAAATTAATCACGATATTACATTTGATGATTCTATAAAATCCATCAATATTCGTCGAAAATCTATTTTACAAACATTTAAAGAGGATAATATTAATGAAACTTTAATTAAAGATATTAAAAATACTATGAATACTATGAATAATGACTCACCAAAATCAATCGATAATAATATAGATACAGATTACAATATAAACAATAACATAGACGAAACCCACGATATTACACATGTAATACACCAATATATAAGCCATAATGTGGATCCTTCTATTACTATAAGTCCTATTAATAACCCGTCAAATGATGTAAAAGATTTATCTGTTGAAGAACAATATATTTCTAATAATACTCCAAAAACTGATAATATTCCTATTGATACTACATATCATAAACATTCAAAATCACCTTCTCCTTCAATATCACCCTCGGTAATGCATCAATTATTCAATAAGGATGATTGGGCAGATGACTTCTAAAAATGATATAAATATAGTAGGGATTATTATATAATGTATAATAAATACAAAAAAATTATTCCTATACATTATAATAGCAGTAAAAATATAACTTATAATAATACTCAAGGTAAAACACATACAACACATAAAATATTTGTTTTTTGTTCAAAGTGTAATACAAAATTATGTATTGAATATCAAGGTCATAATAATTTACTCGATCGATTCATTTGTTGCAATAATACATTATAAATTTATATATAAATATAAAATATATATATATATAATAACCATATCATATACATGGAAATAATTGATAATGATTTGAATAATTTAATTAATAATATTAATACATTAGATGATAAAATTATTAATAATATTTACTCTTATATTTATCCCGATGTTCGGCTATGTATTTGGATGAAAAAATATAATATGTCAAAAATTTTAAAAGAAATTATCGATTGTTATATGTTTGGTGCTATTAAGATTGCTGAAGCATTTGATAGATATTTCCCTGATCATTCTTGGGATTTATATGTTCATATATTATCTAATAAAAAATGGGAAGAAATTAAAACATCTGTACATTTTCTTTTTGAAAACAAACATATTGATAATAGACAATTTATTAGTGACGTATTAGATAAAATGGATGTGGTGCTTCATACACCCGATGGTGTTATAAAATCATATAAACTAGCTGCTTCATATATTTTTCTTCACAAAGAACGACATAATTTGAAAGAACCATGCAAAGAAGACTTTATAGATATTGAAAAGGATATTAAAAAAATTCAATAAAAAATTGACAACTTATATGTATTATATTCATAATTAAATCATTATGTCTAATTCTAAAATTACACGTTTTATTCCCAAGTTTACTACCACAATGTCTGGTTATTATCTATATAACAACAATTACTATGTTAGCACATTCCCTGAAGAATGGGCTACTAATCATTTACCTTCAACTGGTCCAGATGAATGTCAGTTTTGTTATGAGTTTGGATATTGTAATGGTGTCTTTATTGGCTATTGTGGTGCTTGTGCCCAATTTACCTATAATGGAACTCGTGGTAGAGGTTTTGTTTCCATCGGTGTTGAAAATTCGAACGAATTTATTGATAAGTATCCTAGCATATTTACTACTTATATGAGTAATTATACATTAGAAAATGTTGGTGATCAGGGTTATCATTTAGAAAACTATAATTTATATAAGGAGAACGACAATATTGACAATATTGACTATGAATATCATATGCCAGAAGTTACTCGAAAAGTAGCTGAATATTGCCTTCATGATAATGACGAAGAAAACAATAATCACCATTCACTATCTAATGATGATTTTGAATACATGATGAATTACCCACCTTCAGATGATTCACCTCCAGATGACCCTATTTTAATTGGATTCGACTCATATACTCACTATTACGATAATGATATTCACGGCGATACTGGATATTGCTCTTACTAAAAATAAAAAATAAAAAATAAAAAATAAAAAATATATCAAAAATAAAATAAATATAATTCTTATGAATTATATTTTTCTTGTTGTAAAGAGTTCGAACTCATTATTGAACGACATGTTTTCATATATTCATTCTCTAAGTCTATTATTTTAGGACTACGTGATGTTTTACCAAATGAATAATTTAAAATAAATTCGTTTGCCTTATCATAATCCTCATAATCACTTACAAACTCTTTCACTAAATTTCGCAACTTTTCTAAATATTCCTTATTTTTCGTTAGATCTTGGTCCATTTTATTATTATAACAAAAATATTTAATTTAATTTTATTAAATTATAAA